>PVBE012677688.1_pt1 | contig 12951 bp, 13 predicted proteins | sample 1631181 | NCBI WGS metagenome assembly PVBE01 (sample SAMN08397723, study PRJNA350692) | Marine metagenome, whole genome shotgun sequencing project. | isolation source: water | place: Pacific Ocean | collected 2012-04
GTTATTCCAATTGCGCGGTTGGGCAAACGGATGCGCAAAGTCACGGTCAACACACAGGAAGAAATGGGCCAGTTCACAACTTTGCTTGAGCAAACCTTCCAAGGGGCCCGGGTGGTCAAATCATACGGCATGGAGGAATACGAAAAATCTCGTCTTCGTGCGATTGCCGAGCGGGTGTTTTCGTTGGTGTTTCAAGCCGCTCGAGTGCGCTCTCTCGCCAGCCCGATTATGGAAAGCCTCGGCGGTGTTGCCATTACCCTAGTAATCACCTATGGCGGTTTCCGAGGTATCCATGACAACATGAACCCGGGCTCGTTCTTTTCCTTTATTACTGCTCTACTGCTGGCTTATGAGCCAATGAAACGGCTGGCTAACTTAAATGCTACACTGCAGGAAGGTCTCGCCGGTGCCCAACGGTTGTTCCAATTGCTCGACCGCGAACCAACAATTCAGGAAAAACCCAATGCCAAAGCGCTGGCGATTACCGGCGGCGGCATCAAATTGAAAGACCTTCAATTTTCCTATGTAACCGGACAAGCAGCCCTCGCGGATTTGAGTTTTGATGTGCCGGCTGGAAAGACGGTTGCTTTGGTTGGACCCTCAGGTGCCGGCAAATCGACCATCCTTAATTTAATCCCGCGCTTCTATGATGTTGATAACGGCCGGATCGCCATCGACGGCACGGATGTCCAGGATGTAACGTTTGAAAGCTTACGCGGCGCAATGGCTTTGGTCAGCCAGGAGATTACGCTGTTTGACGATACCATTCGCGCCAATATCGCTTACGGCCGCCCTGATGCCTCGGAGGATGAAATTATCAAGGCGGCAAAAAACGCGGCAGCGCATGATTTCATTATGGAGATGCCAGTTGGCTATGACACTTACGTCGGTGAGCGCGGCACCAAAGTTTCCGGCGGCCAGCGCCAGCGTTTGGCGATTGCCCGGGCGATGCTTAAAAACGCCCCCATTCTGTTGTTGGATGAAGCCACCTCAGCCTTGGATACCGAATCTGAACGCCATGTCCAATCCGCCCTCACCAAATTGATGCAGGGCCGGACAACGCTGGTTATTGCCCATCGTCTGTCGACGGTGATGGATGCTGATCTGATCCATGTCATTAACCAAGGAAAATTAGTCGAGTCTGGGTCGCACACTGAGCTGATTGCCCAAGACGGCATTTATGCGCGGCTTTATCAACTGCAATTCCGGGATGAGGTTCAACAGCAGGCAGCTAACAATGTGCAGGCAACCGCAGGCGGTGCGTAACCCATTATGGCGACACCCGTTTTTATTAAAACCATATCGCGCAATAATATTTTGCAATCATTCGCCTGTCTGCTCGGCAGTCTTTATATCCGCTTCATTCATGTGACCGGAAGCTGGCGCATTGAAAACAAAGATATCCCGGAAAAATTATTGGCCGAGGGAAAAACCTTTATCACCTGTTTTTGGCACGGCCGCTTGATGATGATGTCTTATGCTTGGCCTTACCAGCCGTCGTTTTCGATGCTGATCTCCAGCCATGCGGATGGACAACTGATCGCCAAGACCATCAACCGATTGGGCTTTGATACGTTGGCGGGTTCGACAAAAAGCGGCGGCAGCGAGGCACTACGTGCCATGGTGCGCAAATTGAAAGAGGGTGGTTATGTTGGCATGACACCGGATGGTCCGCGCGGTCCGCGTATGCGGGCAAGCTCGGGTGCTGTCGCTCTAGCCAAACTAGCCGGTGTGCCTATATTGCCCTTAAGCTATTCGGCACGCTCGTGGAAAATGTTTTCCAGCTGGGATCGCTTTATCCTGCCATCACCTTTTTCAAAAGGCGTGTTCGTCTGGGGCGAGCCGATTGAAATTTCAACGGATGGGAATGATGCCACGCTTGAGACTAACCGTCTTGATTTGGAAAACGCCCTGACGGCGGTGACCAAACAAGCAGACGATCTTTGTTGTCAGGTGACCCCCGAAGCGGAGGAAGCCGGCCAATGATGCTTTATCTCTATCGCTTAACCACCATTTTAAGCGCACCGCTGATCCATTTTTTTCTCAATCAACGCAAAGCCCGCGGCAAAGAGGATCCGGCCCGCGTCGACGAACGTTTTGGTAAAACCGATAGACCGCGCCCATCTGGTCCGTTGTATTGGTTGCATGCAGCAAGTGTCGGTGAGAGCCTTTCGCTGCTGCCCTTGATAGATGTATTACTGGCTGACCGCCCCAATTGTCATCTGCTGATGACCACCGGCACCGTGACTTCCGCCAAGCTGATGCAAGAACGGTTGCCTGACCGCGCCTTTCATCAGTTTATTCCGGTCGACCGGCCCTCTTATGTAAAACGATTTTTAGATCATTGGCGGCCCGATATTTCGCTTTGGGCGGAGAGCGATTTTTGGCCGAACATGATTATCGAAACCCAATTGCGTGGCATTCCGATGATCCTGGTCAATGGCCGGATTTCGCCAAATTCCTTTGCTGGCTGGCAGCGCGCGCGCAAGGTGATTAAAACGCTGCTACAAGGATTTACGCTTTGCCTCGGCCAATCGGATGAAGATGTTGACCGGCTCAACCAGCTGGGTTCCCGCAACACCAATAATCTTGGCAATTTGAAATTCGCTGTACCGGCTTTGCCGGCCGACGACCAAGAACTCGCCACCTTAAATTCAACGATCGGTGACCGCCCCTGTTGGCTCGCCGCCAGCACCCATCCCGGCGAAGAGGAAATCATCGCCGAAGTTCATAAACAATTAAAAGCCTCCCATTCAGGCCTGCTGACCGTGATTGTGCCGCGCCACCCGGCACGTGGTGAAGATATCGCTAAAGCGCTACAAAGAATGGATATAAATCTTGCTATCAGGAGTAAAAATAACCCCCTGACGACTGAAACCGGTATTTACATTGCCGATACGATGGGTGAGTTGGGCCTGTTCTTCCGGCTGACCGATATTGCTTTTATGGGTAAATCCCTGGTGCCGCTCGGCGGCCAGAATCCGCTGGAAGCACTCCGCCTCGAATGCGCGGTGATCCATGGGCTTCACATGGCAAATTTTCAATGGATGTCCGAGCAGATGCATGAGAGTGGCTGTTCGATTCAAGTGAGCAATGCGGCAGAGCTTGGTAACGCCGTGTCAGATTTACTAACAGACATAAGTAAAAGGGATCAAATAATCCGCCAAGGTAGCGCTTTTATCGACTCGCAGTCACAAGTCACCGAACGCGTGGCACATGAGATAGAAACCATTCTCGATCACCATTTAACGGCAAGCGAAAATGCAGCCGCCTGATTTTTGGTATAACCAAAGAGGCTCCATGCTGTCTGTCTTATTGGCGCCAGCAGGCTGGGTCTATGGACTTGCCGGTGCCATTCGCCAAGATCGCACACAGCCCTGGCAGGCACCGGTCCCGGTCATCTGCGTCGGTAATCTGGTGACCGGTGGGCAGGGTAAAACGCCGACCTCACTTTCAATTGGCGCGGCGTTAAAAACCAGCGGCCAAAACATCCATTTCCTCAGCCGCGGCTATGGCGGCTCGTTAACGGAGCCCCTACAGGTTGATCCAATAAGTCACACGGCCAGAGATGTCGGTGATGAGCCTCTTCTATTAGCTGAGGTCGCACCGGCTTGGATCAGCGTGGACCGTCGGGCTGGCGTCGAAGCTGCCCACTCGAAGGGGGCGGAGATTATTGTCATGGATGATGGTTTTCAGAACCCGGCGGTAAAAAAAGATTTGTCGATCATCGTCATCGATGGCGAAACTGGTTTCGGTAATGGCCGCCTCATCCCGGCGGGACCGTTGCGCGAAGGTGTGGCGGTCGGGCTCAGCCGCGCTCAGGCCATTGTCATCATTGGCGAGGATAAGTTTAAGCTGCGAACAGCCCTTATTGAGATTACCCGAAGCTCCAACCAAACGCCGGTAAAGACCTTAGCCGCGCGCCTTAAACCAGATAGTGCAGCAGCAGTGCTCAAAGACCAGAAAGTCTACGCCTTTGCCGGCATCGGCCGGCCGAAGAAATTTTTTAATACTTTGCTCGAAATCGGTTGTGATCTGGTTGGTGCAAAAGCCTTTGATGATCATCATCCCTATACTGAATCCGAGGTCACCAACTTGATGGCCATCGCCAAACATGAAGAGGCAAAGCTGGTAACGACCGCCAAAGATCATGTCCGGCTGCCGGCAGCTTTAAAAAAAGATGTGACAATTGTGTCAGTAACGCTCGACTGGGCCGATGAGAGTGCGCTAGACAGTCTGCTTAAGCAGTTCCTTTAGAAATTGAGTACCTAATTTTATGAAAAATTGGTTTCGCAGAACCATTGCGCACCCTACCGAGGCGGCGCTAGCCTGGGCACTAAATGCCTGTTTTGCATTGTTGCCGGTCGACTGGGCGTCAGCGCTCGGCGGCTGGATGGGACGCATGATTGGCCCAAAATTACGAGTTAGCAATAATGCTCGGCGCAGCCTCACCCGAGTGTTCCCCAATTTATCAACGGACGAGATTGAAGATATAGTCCTACGTATGTGGGATAATTTGGGCCGTACCGCCGGTGAACATCCGCATCTTGCTAAATTTGATCCCTATCTCGAAAATAGCCGGGTTGAATTTGTTGGCTCGGAATATCTCGATCAGCTCCTTGATGATGATGAACCGGGTCTCATTTTTTCCGGTCATATTGCTAATTGGGAATTACCTCCTCTCGCCGGCACCAAACGCGGGCTCAAACTTCATCTCGTCTACCGGCGTGCCAATAATCCGTTTTTTGACCGGCTGGTGCAAAAAGGCCGCGAAACATTAGGCAGCGAATTACTTCCCAAAGGTGCAGAAGGTTCTAAAGATATTTTACGCGCTCTCAGAAAAGGTGATCATTTGGCAATGCTGGTCGATCAAAAAATGAATGACGGCATTTCGGTGCCCTTCTTGGGTGCCGATGCGATGACCGCTCCGGCCCTGGCGCAACTGGCCTTTCGCTACAAATGCTCCGTGGTGCCCCTCCAAGTTGAACGGCTTGGTGGCGCTTATTTCCGGCTGACTCTACACCCTCCCCTCGACCTGCCGGATAGCGGCGACAAACAAAAAGATGTTGAGACCCTGATGACGACCGTCAACGACCAACTTGGGGACTGGATCAAACAGCGGCCTGAGCAATGGCTGTGGGTGCATAACCGCTGGCCAAATGAGCAGGAACAGCTACCGAAATAGTTAATTAGGTGCGGCACTTAATTAACTATTAGCGCTGGATCGAGTGGTAATTGGTTGAGCGTTACTCCCCAATGCAGATGCGGGCCGGTGGCACGGCCAGTTTGGCCAACTTCACCAATAATTTTCCCCTTGGTTACACGCTCCCCCGCTTTGACCCGGACAGCATTCATATGAAGATAGATCGAATGAAGGCCCAGACCGTGATTGATGATCACTGTCTTACCATTAAAAAACATACCGGGGTGAACGAAGATAACAACGCCCGCCGAAGTGGCTTTAATCTCGGCTCCCGTTGGTGCCGCGATATCCTGACCGTAATGGGGCCGCCGCTCTTGGCCATTTAGAATACGTTGCGTGCCGTAGACACCACTGACGCGGCCAATCGCCGGACTTGTAAATTCGGCTGTAAAAAAAGGTTCGGTCACTTTGGTTTGGCGTGCCTTATTGATGAGCGCACTTTCCTTTTTTATGCGAGCCAGATCCTCAGCACTTGGTGTCACTTGGCGTTTGGGCAAGCCATCGATACGCTGAATATCATATTTGCGTTGTTTGATAACAAGCTTGCGCAATACTATGGAACCATCGGTAAACACCACTTCCAGCTGAGATGTACGGGCAGCGAGGCGCGCGAAGCCCAGCAGAAAATCCCCGGCTTTAGCCTGTCGTATCCGTTTGCCGTCTAGCGTGATCAAGGCCCCGGGTGTGGCCCAGCCGAAAATCAGCCCGCCTTGGGTAAATTTCCCGGAAAGTTTTAGCTCACCGGCAACAGCAATCGGACTGAAGAATAGTAAAATCATAGTGATTGATAGGTACCATTTAGTCAAAGCAGTGATCCTTGGACGTCGTCATTTGGTTTTCGCGAAGACTTTTTTGTGGCCTTCTTCTTTCGCGGCTTGGCAGCGCCACCTTCAGAAACCACCGCGCCGATATCGCCATCTTTAAATCGAATGCCTATGACCATGCCGGGCTCGGTCGCGTCGGCGGACAGCACGGGCTGGCCCTGATCATCGGTCACCAACGTAAATCCCCGATCCAGCACACGCTGGAAAGAGAGTCCTTCGAGCTTCAGGCCGGCTCGGTCAAGATCGTGAGACTTTTGATTAACAAAAGTTGTCAGTGCGCGCTGCCAAGCCCGAATATTTGCACCTAACTCATTTTGCTTGGCGCGAATTTGTTGAGCCGGGCTGACCAGACCTCCCGCCAACCGTGCGATTTCCGAGGCGAGTCCGTCAAAATAAATGGCTTTGGCATTGATTAGCCGCTCACTGCGCTCATCCAGCCGTTGGGTAGCTTCCTCAGCCAAACGTCTTGGATCAGGCAGGCCGCGCGCCAACCCCTCGATCTCGCGGAGGTGTTCTTCCAGGGACCGGTTCATGACGCGTTGCAGACGTACGCCATCATAGGCCACCTGCGCCATCAGATCACTACGGACCGGCACGGCCATTTCAGCTGCTGCCGTTGGGGTTGGCGCACGCTGATCGGAAGCATAATCGATCAGTGTCGTGTCAGTTTCATGACCAACCGCTGAGATCAGCGGAATGTCACTAGCAGCAACAGCGCGGACGACAATTTCTTCATTGAACGACCACAGGTCCTCAAAACTACCGCCACCCCGGGCAACAATTAGCAAATCAGGTTTAGGTATAGGACCATTTTCAGCTATTCGGTTAAACGCTTCGATGCCGACGGCTATTTGCTGGTCGGCTCCGTCACCTTGCACATTACATGGCCAGAGCAAAACATGACGTGGAAAGCGGTCGGCCAAACGATGAAGAATATCCCGAATAACCGCTCCGGTGGGCGACGTTACGATACCAATGCAGTCCGGTAAAAACGGCAGTGGCTTTTTGCGTTCCTCATCAAACAGACCTTCCGCCAGGAGTTTTTTGCGACGGTCTTCGAGCATCTTCAACAAGGCACCTTCACCAGCAACTTCCATCTGCTCGATAACGATCTGGTAACTTGAGCGCCCAGCATAGGTCGAAAGCCGTCCGGTAACGATCACTTCCATACCATCTTCCGGCGAGACCGCGAGACGGCTCACCGTGCCCCGCCAGCAGACCCCATCCAGTACTGCGTTTTCATCCTTCAATGTGAGATACATATGTCCGGAGCGGGCGAGCGTCAGCCTTGAAATTTCTCCCTGCACGCGTACATGCGAAAAATTATCCTCAACGGTTCGCTTGAGACTCTGCGATATTTCGCTGACAGAAAGAATTGGCTGGTTGTCGCCCACCAAACTTTCTGGCTCTATTTGATCTAGATTATCAGTCATGACTTCCTGTTAATTTATGCTACAAGACAAGCAGAGTACAGTGTGATTGAGCATCAACTTTTCGGGGGAGTTTAAATGAACATTCTAGTCGTTGGTAGCGGTGGACGTGAACATGCACTCTGTTGGGCGATCGCTAAATCTCCTAAATGCAACAGGCTTTATTGCGCTCCCGGCAATGCGGGGATTGCGGACGTTGCTGAATGCGTTGCGGTGTCGGGTGAGGATGTTAACGGCTTGGTTACCTTCGCTAAAAACCAAGCCATTGAGTTGGTTATTGTCGGCCCAGAAGCCCCCTTGGTGCTCGGCCTCGTTGATGCCTTAGCAGCCGCAGGCATCAAAGCTTTTGGCCCAAGCGCCGCGGCAGCTGAGCTCGAAGGATCGAAGGCGTTCATGAAAGATCTGTTTGCCAAATATAACATTCCGACCGCAGCGTACGGCCGCTTTACAAATTTTGATGATGCTGTCGCCTACGTTAGGCAACAAGGCGCGCCGATCGTCATCAAGGCCAGCGGTTTGGCCGCCGGTAAGGGAGTCATCCTCGCTCAAACTGAAGCGGAAGCCCTTGAGGCACTGGATCAGATGATGAACCAAAAAAGCTTTGGTAATGCCGGAGATGAAGTTGTAATCGAGGAGTTTCTGGACGGTGAAGAGGCGAGTTTTTTTGCGCTCGTTGATGGTGAGACGGCACTGCCGTTAATCTCTGCCCAGGATCACAAAGCCGCCTATGACGGCGATAAGGGTCCCAACACGGGCGGTATGGGCGCTTATTCACCAGCACCCGTGGTGACACCTGAGCTGGCGCAGGAAATCATGGATACTATTATTCAACCAACCATCGACGGTATGGCCGCTGAAGGTTGTCCTTATAAAGGCGTGCTGTTTGCCGGCCTCATGATCAAAGACGGTAAGCCCAAAACCCTTGAGTTCAATGTGCGGTTCGGTGATCCGGAATGTCAGGTGTTGATGGTGCGGCTAAGCTCGGATTTGGTTGAAGCGTTGGATGCGGCTGCAACAGGCCGGCTTAATGAGATTAAGTTAATCTGGCGGGAAGAAACGGCTTTGGTCGTCGTCATGGCGGCGGAAGGCTACCCCGGTGCTTATGAGAAAGGTTCAGAAATTAAAAACCTGGATCAAGCCAATGTTATCGATGGTGTTACGGTTTTTCATGCCGGCACCCAAGCTGAAAACGGCAAAATATTGACAAGTGGTGGGCGGGTGCTTGGCGTAACAGCGTTAGGTGCTGATGTTGCCGAGGCGCAAAATAAAGCCTATCAGGCGGTCGATAGTATCGATTGGGAGCAAGGCTTTTGCCGCCGCGATATTGGCTGGCGGGCAATTGCCAGAAACAATTGGAGCTTAGACTAACTACTGGTCTTCGGCTTTCGCCAGCGCGATCCAGATTTTTGGCCCCCAACTTCGATGCGCCATCACCACTGCTCCTTTGAGCGCTTCGATAACATTTGCTGCTTTCATGTTGGCAATTTTGGCGGCGTTTCTCATGTCTTCTTTATTGACACCATCGAAGGTGATTTCTTTTTTGAGAAAGTGGTAAAGAATGGTTGAAGAAAATACATCTTCGTCTTCCATCGGAATATTGTGGACGTCGACATTGATTTGATAAACCGGTTTACGGTTATCGAGATAAGGCAATTCGGTAATAAACATGGTAGCGGTAAATTTTATCGTTTTTTTTTGTAGTTGCATTGCACCGGTAACTGATAGTCGGATGTGACCTGCATATCGCCTTCGACTTTTACCCGGCCCTCAAACTGAATCTGGTAATGGCAAGGTGGTAATTTCATTTTGCCAACAGTCTTGGCGCTCAGATTGCCATTGATCGACTCGGTTAGCTTGCCGTCAATCATCGGCACCAGGGCGGTGCCATAGACAAAGCCAAAATTTTTGCCGTCTTTTTGTACGGCGACCCATTTCGTCCCTTTGGCTTTGCCGACTGCCTTGACCACAGATTTATTGCGAAATTGGCCGACCCTTTTTGATTTGGTTAACGGTTTCTCGCGAACATTAATGTTTTTAATGACGAGATATGTTTTAACCGAAGGTGTCAGCTTTACTTTCTCAAACGGGTCAGTGGCACGCACCGTTGTCACTACGATTAGGCTCAGCAGAAAAACCGTCCCAATAATCGCGCCACGTTTAACGCTAGCCCGCGTCACAAATTTTTCCCCAAACCAAACGTTAAGTTGTCCTCAAAACCAATGATACCTACCCAAAATTGCTGTAACCACCTTCTTTTACGTTAATTTGCCGTTAAATTAGCAAAATTGATTCAATATCTTGTGGATAACCCTAAATATAGTGTTGACGACCAACTTAAGTCCTAAATATAGTAGGCCACGGTGGTCAAATACATTACTATTTCGGCCGGAGAAACCTCCAAAAACTCAGGTAAGAGGTCGGAAAAGCGATTTTTAACCACCGGAAATACATCTAAATCGGGAAAATCCGGAGGTTAAATTATGGCGAATGGCTTCGAATGGAACGCTGAACGCGTTGAAGAACTCACAAAATTATGGGCGACAGGTCTTTCGGCCAGCGAAATAGGCCGCAAACTTGGCATTACTAAAAACGCTGTAGTCGGCAAAGTTCGGCGTCTTGACTTAGCGATGCGCCGGCAACCAGCGACCCCTAAAGTGGATCGTAAGGTCATTACCTTGGATAGCCTTAAAGCCAATATGTGTTCCTGGCCGAACGGAGAGCCAGGTACGCCGGAGTTTCGTTTTTGTGGTAAGGTAGCGGAGCCGAGCAAGCCTTACTGTGCGGATCATTGCGCCATCGCCTATGTGCCCAATATCAAGAAAAAAGCCACAGCTGTCGCTTAAGTCTAATCGGAACGCTAGTTAGGGTTTAATAATCAGGGTGCCATCCTTAGTCTGGTCGTCGACTTTTTGGGTAAGGCGCGTCATCGCTTCATCAAATTTATAGTTTGGCACCTCTTCGCGCATGATGAATATCATATCCTCGACAAACATCTTGGTCGCGTTTTCAGTCATATTGCTGTAGAGCTTTTTATTCAGCCTTCATTCTGTTCGGCAGTTTCCAACAGAATAATGACGTCATCATAATCGGCGAAATGCAGCAGCGACTGGATACCACTGACATTGGTGCGGGTTAGATTTTCTAATAGTTCTTTGTGGCGATTCTCTTTTTCTGCCACCGTTTCCGGGCGCAGAATTGCTGATAGCTGAGAGTGAAGATGCTCTAAATCTTCGGCCGTAATTTCGATCCGATTATCCTCAAACAGTATTTCGTAAACATCATCGGATATTTTATTGACGGTAAATTCCATTGGGTAATCCACGTTGCTCCGTAACAATTAACAGGCTTGCGTAGCCCAATTCCGAATACAATGTTGTATATATGCTAGCGGCCAATGCTCAACACCCGGTTTATGACTTAAAATTAGCTTGCGCGGCCTGGGTTCGACCGGCAAAAATTACAACAATATTGATAAATTTAATCAGGAGACAGCAATCATGGCGACAAAATTGGCGACTGGCAATTGGACCGTATATCTCTCAGGTGAAATCCATAGCGATTGGCGGGAGCAGATTAAAGATGGCTGTGCTGCGCAAGATCTGCCGGTACAGATCGTGGCGCCAGTGACCAATCACGAAGCCAGTGATGACTGCGGCGTTGAAATTCTGGGTCAGGAAGACAATCCGTTCTGGAAAGACCATAAGGGCGCGCAGGTGAATGCTATTCGCACCCGGACCTTGATTAAAAAATCAGATGTCGTGGTGGTTAAGTTCGGTGACAAATACCGTCAATGGAACGCGGCCTTTGATGCTGGCATGGCAGCAGCCCTCGGTAAGCCGATCATTGTGCTGCACGCTGAAGACCTTACCCACGCTTTGAAAGAAGTCGATGCGGCGGCTCTGGCCGTCGCCGAAAGCCCGTCGCAAGTCGTCCGGGTCCTCAATTACGCGATCAATGGGAGTTTGTAGTTTTTAAAACTGCCAAACTAAGAAGCGTTGAGCTGGTAGCGCGCAAGCGCCTCATAGGCTGCGCCGGCATGACCAAGATGGCTGCGGAATAGTGTAAAATAATCGACTGAATACGGCGGCAATAAGAGTTCCGCCTGTGCCTCTGAATAACCGGCAACAGCGGTGACCGGAACACGCTTCAAGCGTGCCAAGGTCACGTGGGGTCTAAATTTACGATGTTCCGGTTCCTGGCCCGCCAGAATGAGCGCCTGCGCCACTTTGGCGTGGAGGTGTCTGAGATCGGGCTCCGCGGCAACATCAGCCCACACCGCACGTACTTTATTCCGGGATTCAAAATAACCGACGCCGTTGATCGTCAGATCAAAAGGTGCCGCTTCAATACCTTGTAGCGCTGCATCAATATCTTCCGCCACGCCTTCATCGACATCACCGATGAAATGCAGGGTCATATGAAAATTTTCAGGTGCAATCCAACTCGCCTCCGGGAGTCCAGAGGAAATTTTTGCCAACTCAACTTTAATGGGAGCGGCAATCTCAAGCCCGACAAATAAGCGAAGCATTTATCAGTAACCGACCAGACTGTTAAACAAGCGGTTAAAAAACCCAAGATTTACTTTAAATGCGCATAGTCAATCCCGAAAACATTGTTTTCTGCCCTGCAACCCACTTCATCACCCTGGACTTAATTTGTCCGCGCGAAGCATCCACCACAACCCGTCACCTGAAATTAAGCCGAAGTGATAAATATGTTTACCAATGTCAGCTTATCTCCCAAAAGCGGACACCAAATTGATATGTCTAAAGTATCTGCTTCTAGCCAATAGCGGATATTATTGCTGGGACGATCTACAAATTACAAAATTGCTAGATATTTAGTTTAGGCCTTAAGGTGGGAGACGTGCCAAATTCATCCATTATAGTATTAGTACTCATCAATAGTTTTTGACTTAACTTGGCAATCTTCTCCGATTTGAAACGGCTTGGTGGCACTGCAATTGCCACAGCGCCCGGCATTTTCCCGGTTGTATCGAAAATCGGTGCGGCAATGGCACAGAAATCAATCTCCTGCTCTTCCCGGCTGGTGCTATAGCCGAGGCGCCGCACCTTTTCCAACTCGGATTGCAATTTGTCCGGGTCTGTAATCGTTTTCGGTGTTAAGATTTCCAGACTGCCTTCTAGAAAGCGCTCCAATTGGCTCGGACTCCCAAAAGCCAAAAAAACCTTTCCTGCCGCCGATCCATGCAGCGAGCCGACTTCACCAAGATGCGAGGAAACCCTTAGAGACTGAGGACTTTCATAGACCTGAGTAATCATAATCGACTGGCTTTCTTGGACTACGAAATGGATGGTCTCAGCCGTTTCTTCCCACAGCCGGAGCAAATGGGGGCGGGCAATATCTAGCGGTCGAAGATTTGCCAAATGCCGGCCAGCAAGATTAACTATACCTGATCCTAGCCGATAACGACGGGTTTCCGAATCGCGGGCAATTAAGGCACCTTCCATCAATGTCTGTAAAATTTTGTGGA
>PVBE010093489.1_pt1 | contig 12950 bp, 9 predicted proteins | sample 1631181 | NCBI WGS metagenome assembly PVBE01 (sample SAMN08397723, study PRJNA350692) | Marine metagenome, whole genome shotgun sequencing project. | isolation source: water | place: Pacific Ocean | collected 2012-04
AGGGTTCGCGCAGGAATAACTTCGGATAGCGAGGGCGCAATCCTGTCGCATATCGCGAGCGCGCCCGCAGCGACCGACCGAGCCGTACCAGAGGTACGGCGACCGAGGGAGCGAGGACGAAAGCCGCGAGATGCGATAGGAGTGCGCTCGACGCCCGGAGCTATTCCTGCGCGGACCCTAAGGTGGTCAGGGCCGCTGGCCCTCGTGCTGGCGATGTTCGCGTGTGACGAAGAGAGCGCGGATTGCGTAGTCGGCGAACACGAGCTCTCGATCGGGGAGACCGTGGCGGACACGGAGCTGGGCGTGGTCTGCACGTGCACCGCCGAGGGTCCGGGGTGCTCGTCACTGCTGCCGGATATGGGCCGCGAGGCCGTCGACGCGGAGCCGCCTTCAGATGGGGCGCTGGCAGACGCTGAACGTGACATGCCTCTGGCGGATGTGGAGCTGGACGCCGGCCCGTCAAAGGACGGGGCCGTGCCCGACCCGGACGCGCAGCTACCCGACATGGCGCCGCCGCCCCCGGACGCGGCGCCTGACATGATGCCCGACGCGGCGTGCGGCTTCGGCGGCGAGTGTTCCCGGGCGGAGGCGGTCTGCGCGCGTTGGGCGAGCCGCGCTGACCTGGTCGAGGGCGAGTGGAACGGCGACGTTGAGGCCTGCGAGCCCGGCGACATGACCCCGGAGTGGCGGGCTGACGCCGTCGCGTACGTGAACATCTACCGCTACCTGGCCGGGATCCACCTGGTGGAGGACGACGAACGGAAGAACGAGAAGGCCCAGGAGTGCGCCCTCGCGCTCCATGCCCGCGGAGGCATCACCCACCACCTCGACGAGGAGGTGGACCCCTGCTACACGCCCGGGGCTGCCGAAGCCGCCGCGCGCAGTAACATCCACAGCCGCCCCGCGGTGTGGGCCACGCCCGAGTACATGTCGGATTGGGGCATGGTGAACTTCGTCGGGCTGCCGCACCGGCTGTGGATGCTCTCGCTCTCCCTCGGGCCGATCGGGATCGGCTCCACCAACCGCTACTCGTGCATGTACGTCGCCGGCGGGGTGCGTCGCCCCGAGCCGCAATGGGTGGCCTGGCCGTCGCCGGGGCCGTTCCCCGTCAGCGCCAACAACGCCAACAACACCGGGTGGAGCATCCACAGCAGTCGGGTGAACATGGGGCGCGGCGAGCTGACCGTGTCGGTCGACGGCGAGGAGCTGCCCGTCATCTTCCGTCACCTGCGCGCGGAAGGCGGCGCGGGACACGGCGTCGCGTTCGTCCCGGACGGATGGGCCGGCGAGGCGGGGGTGACCTACCACGTGGTCCTCGAAGGGGCGATCGCGCAGGGCGTGCCCGTGCCCATCGAGTACGACATCGAGATGATCGACTGCGCCGCCGAGTAGCTTCTACGTGAATTGCGCCCGGGCGAAGGCCACGAGCGCCTCGCCGATCTCCACCGAACGCGGCGAGGCTCGTACCCGGGCCGGTCTCGATGGGCGAGTCACCCCAGCACGGCAGGTCGGGGCGCAGCACCCGCAGGTGTGGCGACAGGCAGGGGGCGAGCCAGCGGAAGTCGCGGCGGCCGCCGGGCAGCCCGTGCACCAGCACCACCGGCGGACCCTCGCCTTCGTCCGCGTACGCGAGGGGACCGGTGCGCAGGTCGATCATCTTCGCGGGCGGGTCCGAGGGGTGTTCGGGGGTCAACGTGCCTTCGAGACGTGTCGGTTGCCGGCGACGAAGAAGCGCCACGGCGCGTCCCGGTCGACGGGCTCGGCGTAGTCGATGCCCACCCGGGCCGAGGCGGTCACGGCGGCGTCGTCGACGGGCTCGCCCGCGGTCAGGAAGAGCGCGTCGTGCCGCACGAGGTCGACGCAGTTGAACGCGCCGTCGATCGCCAGGGCCTTCGTCAGTCGCGCGGGCCCGGAGGTGAGCTCGCGCGGCGGGCGCCCCGGGCGGTTCTTGCGGATGGCCTCGAGGCCGCGCACGGGTTCGACCGCGCGCACGAGCACGGCGCACGCCGAGCCCTCCGCTTCGGTGACCGTGTTGAGCAGCCAATGCATGCCGTAGGTGAAGTAGACGTAGGCGTGGCCAGGCGGGCCGAACATCACCTCGGTCCGCTTCGTGCGCCCCTTCGCCGCGTGGCAGGCGCTGTCGGACGGGCCGCAATAGGCCTCGGTCTCGACGATGCGCGCGGCGAGCTCGACGCCGTCGACCACGCGCACCAGCTCACGGCCCAGCAGATCGCGGGCGACCTCGAGCGTCGGGCGGTCGTAAAAGTCGCGCGGGAGTCGCACCGGGCCGGGCTACTCCCGCTCGTCGGCGCCGACGTCGCGCGGGTCGGTGCGCGGGTCGCCGTCGAAGTCGTCGTCGACCACGCCATTCGCCAGCCGGGCGCCGGAGTCGATGGCGTCGGCGGCATCGGCGGTCAGGTGGAGGTCGCCGGCGGACACGTCGTCGAAGTAGTCGAGCGCGACGCTCTCGACGTTGCCGAGGGTCTGCGTGGACGCGTCGTCGCGCGCGACCACGCGGTCCGACATCAGGTTGTTGGCCAGCAGCAGGCGGTCGGTGTGGGCGAAGCGGAACTCGATGGCCGAGCTGCGCGGATCCATCGAGAACGCCACCGTGTTGTGAGCCACCCGCACGTCGCACACGGCCTCGAGCGAGATGCCCGTCATCGCGCCGGCCGCCGAGGCGTGCAGATCCACCTCCCCGACCGCGACGAAGTTGTTGCGGACGAGGGCCTCGAGGTGGCCGAAGTCGCCCTCGCACTCGGGCGGGTCGTCGTAGGTGCGCGCGTTCATCCCGCCCCCGATGCCGTTGCCGAGGCCGATGCCGCGCGCGTTGTCGAGCAGCAGGTTGCGGTCGATGGTGGTGCCGCGAGAGGCCGCCGAGAAGCGGATCCCGGGTCCGGCCTGGCCCGCGACGCACCAGAAGCCCCGGATGTCGTTGCGCGCGACGCGGAAGCCGCGGGCTCCATAGGCGTCGATCCCGCCGGTGTCGCAGTCTCCGCGAACGTTTGGGCGTCCGTCGTCGGTGAGCTCGAGGCGCGAGCACGCGACGACGCCGTCGTTGACCCAGGACTCGCCGTCGGGGCTGCCGTCGACCAGGACCGCCTGCTCTCCGGGGTCGACGATGGCCACGTTCACGAGGCGCGGGCGGTCCGTGTCGCCATCGAAGCCACCGACCACGTGCACGGCGTTGGAGAACGCGCGCCGGATGGTGAGGTCAGCGACGGTCACGTCGTCCGCTGCGATGGTAATGACCTGAGTGGTCGAGTACTCGCCGTCGAGCACCACGTCGTCCCGCGCGCCGCTCTGTCCGCGCAGCGTGACGCCGGCCACGTCGACGCGGATGAACTCACCGTCGAGCGCGTAGTTCCCGGGGGCGAAGACGAAGGTGGCGCCCGGCTCCGCGTCGCGCACCATGTTGCGCAGATTCGGGACGTCGTCGGGCGTGACCGCGATGGCGTCGTCCGGGACCGGCGGCAGCGGCTCGCACGGTCGGGCGGCGGGAGCGCCGCGTCGGGGGGCAGCTCGGGCATGTCGGGCTGCGGCGCGTCCGACTCGGCGCCGTCAACCGCGAGGTCCGGCTCGGCCATGTCGGGCGCGGCGTCCGGCGACGCGTCGAGATCCGCGGCATCCGGGGCGGCGTCGGGCAGCGCGGCATCACCGCCGATGCCGACCCCACCCACGTCGTCGTCACAGGCCACGAGGGCGAGCAGGAGCAGGCAGAACAGGGACTTCTTCATGGCGCGAAGGGTACGACGCAACTCGCGGGCGACGCTATCTGGCCGTTTCGGCCATCAGTCCAGAAGGGCGCAGTCCTCACTGCCGTCACGGCAGCAGTATGAGGAGAAGGCGTCGTTCGCCGCCGACTGACAACAACCCGCTCTGAGCTCTTGATCGCGCAGGACCCCATCGTCGTCGCTGCACGTGCACTGCCACCATGTCGGGTCGGCGGCGCGCTCGCATGTCACGACGAGCGGCGAGCCGCGGTCGCTCGAAACGCCCGCCTTCGCGTGCGCGCAGGCGGTGGGGGGCGGCGGGGGCGTGGGCGGCTCGAGCATCTTCCCGAAGTCGAGCCGGTAGGGAGGGGTAGCAGGATCCGCGCACACCCCACGCCAGCGCTGGGCGCACGCGCTCACGAGCGCCGCTGTCTCTTCGCAGCCTGGTGGCGGGTAGACGGCCCGTCCGGGGTGCTCGCGCGAGCACACCAGCCAGGCGCCGCTCACGCGTCCGCGCGCTTCGGTGGGTGTGCCCAGGCTCCACCCAGACGGTACAGGAAGTGCTCGACTGGTGTGCACGGGATGGCAGGGCGGCGCTATCCTGCGCCGGGAACCGCCCGGGGAGAAAATGCGACGAGGACTCCTGGCGCTGGCGCTGGTCGGCTGTGTCGACGTGAGCAGTGGTGGTGGTGCGGACGACGGAGGACTTCCGCCGCCGCGAGACATGGCGCAGGTCGCGCCCGATTGGGTCGCAGTGCCCACCGAGGCGGCGGTGAACGACGCGGTGGTGGACGCGCGGATCCGGGACGCCGCGCTCGAAGACGCGCTCGAGGCGGATGGCGCAAAGCACGTCGACGCACGCCCGGACGGACCACCCCGAGACGCTTCGGAGCTGGACGGTCCCAGCGTGGACGGGCCGCTGCTCGACATGTCCGAGCCGGACGTGCAGGAGCCAGACGCGGCGCTGCCCGACGGCCCGCCGCCTGACGCGCCGCCGCCGGGGCCGTGCCCGGGTGATGTGCCGTATGTGGCCGGATTCTGCTGGGTGGCGGCCGAGGCCGGCGAAGACCACGACCTGGCGTGCGCCCGGGTCGGGTTGGACGCGACGCCGCAGCAGGTGGCCGTCGATTGGGACGAGGACACGCTGGACGCCGTGGCCGATGGGCTCGGGTGCGCGCCTGACCTGGAGTTGGGGTGCTGCGCTCAGTCGATGTGGATCGACGAGGACGGGGCATCGTGCGGCACGCAGGCGTTCGGGGACGGGTACAACAACCTGGGCCCGCTCGGCGAGCGCCTGCCGGTCTACACCTGCGCCGCGGAAGGCGACGACGACGGCGACGGCGTGCAGAGCGAAGACGACAACTGCCCGGAGCGGGTCAATGCCGACCAGGCGGACGCGGACGGAGACGGCCTCGGCGACGCCTGCGATGTGTGCCCGGAGGTCGCAGACCCCGACCAGGCCAACCGTGATGGCGACGCGCACGGCGACGCGTGCGATGTGTGCGCGCACCTCGCGGACGATCAGCAGGACCGCGACGGTGACCTCGTCGGCGACGCCTGTGACAACTGCCCGGAGTCGGCGAATCCAGGGCAGGCGGACGCCGACGGCGACGGCCTCGGCGACGAGTGCGAAGAGCCCGACCCGCCGCCGGAGCGCGCGTGTCCCCCGGCGACCGCGGACGCGGCCGGCTATTGCTGGGTCCGCGGTAATCGCGACGAGCGCCACCCCGCGGCGTGCCAGCGACATGGGCTGGCGGCGAGCCCGCAGCGCATCCCGGTGCAATGGAACGCCCAGCTGTTGAGCGCCATCGCGGAGCAGCTCGGGTGCGAAGACATCGGCGACTTCGGGTGCTGCGCGCAGTCGATGTGGATCAACGAGCAGAACCAATGCGGCACCCACAACTTCGGGCCCGAATTCATCAACTTCGGCCAGGCCGGCGAGTTCAACCCCGTCTATGCCTGCCTGCTGCCCGACGGCCTTGCGGACCGTGACGCGGATGGCGTGCCCGACGCGCAGGACAACTGCCCGGATGTGGCCAATGGCGACCAGGCGAATGGCGACGGCGACGACGTGGGCGACGCGTGCGACGTCTGTCCCGACGTGGCCGACATGCAGGGCGACGAGGACGGCGACGGGTTCGGTGACGCGTGCGACATCTGTCCGGTCGAGCCCGACCCGAACCAGGGCGACGTGGACCAGGACGGGTTCGGAGATGCGTGCGACGCGTGCCCGGCGGTCGTCGACGACCAGGCCGACGCGGATCTCGATGGCGTGGGCGACGCGTGCGACGTGTGCGCGGCCATCCCCGACGACCAGGCCGACGGCGACCAGGACGGGCTCGGGGATGCCTGCGACAACTGCCCGGGCGACGCCAACCCGGACCAGGCGGACGAAGACGGCGACGGTCGCGGCGATGTGTGTGACGCCCCGGATCCACCGCCGGGCGGCTGCCCCGAAGGCACGGCGGACGCGGCGGGCTACTGCTGGGTTCGCGGCAACAGGCAGGAATCGCACGCGGCCGCATGTGCCCGACATGGCCTGGCGCAGACGGCGCAGCGACTCGAGCTGGCATGGAACGCGGCGCTGTTGGCGCAGGTCGCGGCCGGGCTCGAGTGCGAGGACATCGGCGACTTCGGGTGCTGCGCGGAGTCGATGTGGATCAACCCCGACAACGACCAATGCGGGACCCACAACTTCGGGGCCGTGTTCCACAACTTCGGACAGGCGGGGGAGCTGAACCCCGTCTACACCTGCGAGCACCCCGACGAGCCGCCTCCGCCCGACCGCGACGGCGACCAGGTCCCGGACGCGGAAGACAAGTGCCCTGACGTGCCCGATCCGGACCAGGCCGACCGCGACGAGGATGGCGTGGGAGACGTGTGCGACGTGTGCGAGGCCACCCCCGACGACCAGGCCGATGCGGACGAGGATGGCGTGGGAGACGCGTGCGACAACTGCCCGGAGGACGCCAATCCGGACCAGGACGACGACGACGGCGACGGGCTGGGCGACCTGTGTGACGCCGCGGATCCACCGCCGGGCGGCTGTCCGGAAGGCGCGGCGGACGCGGCGGGCTACTGCTGGGTGCGCGGCAACAGGCAGGAGTCGCATGCGGCCGCGTGCGCCCGACATGGCCTGGCGCAGTCGGCGCAGCGGCTCGAGCTGGCGTGGAACGCGGCGCTGCTGGCGCAGGTCGCGGCGGGGCTCGGATGCGAGGATATCGGTGACTTCGGGTGCTGCGCTGAGTCGATGTGGGTCAACCCCGACAACGACCAATGCGGGACCCACAACTTCGGGGCCGTGTTCCACAACTTCGGACAGGCGGGGGATCTGAACCCGGTCTACACCTGTGAGCGCCCCGACGATCCCCCACCGCCCCCGCCCGAGGCCTGCCCGGCCGGTACGGCGGACGTTGCGGGCTATTGCTGGGTGCGCGGCAACGAGCGCGAGTCACACATCGACGCCTGCGCGCGTCACGAACGGGAGCCGACCGCGCAGCGTGTGCCCATCGAGTGGAACGCGCAGGTGCTGGCCGCGGTCGCCGCCGGGCTCGGATGCCAGGACATCGGCGACTTCGGATGCTGCGCGGAGTCGATGTGGGTCGATCCCGAGAACGACGAGTGCGGGACCCACAACTTCGGCCCCTCGTTCATCAACTTCGGTCAGGCCGGCGCGTTCACGCCCATCTACACCTGCGAGCGCGACCCTGCGGACTAGAGCTCGGCGAGAATCCGGAAGCGAATCGGTTTGCTGCAGCGCCCGCCCACGCAGGCATCGACTGTGAATCGGGTCCCCTGCTTCAAGCATTTGACGGACCGGCCCGTCACTCCCGCGGCGTTGCTGGGACGCACCCGGATCTTCACCCGCTTGTTGACCACCTGGTTCTTGCAGTCGAGCGCTCTCACCACCAATGGTATCTGGTCCCCGGCCGAGCAGATGTTCCGGACCCCCTTCGCCTCCAGCGTGACCTTCTTGACGCCGCACGGCTTGGGGCCGCGGGACGCCGCCTCCTTCGTGGGCGGCGCCGCGTCCTTCGTGGGCGGCGCCGCGTCCTTCGCGGGCGGCGCCGCGTCCTTCGCGGGCGGCGCCGCGTCCTCCGGTGGACGCGGTGGGTTCTCGCGAGTGGTGGAGTCCGGTTGGGCGGCGTCCATCGGCTCCGAGTCGGGGCCAGTGGGGTGGGTACCGGGAATGCACGCCCGCGACAGGAGGAGCGCGAGCAACAGCACGCTCCCGACGACCCACGCCGCGCGCCTCGTTGTGTCCGTGGCCGCCGTCGCCTCGTGCGGCGCCGCGAGCGCTCGCGCAAGCTCTTCAGCGGTCTCCGCGGCGGTCGCGGGTCGCTCGTCGGGGTCTTTGGCGAGGAGCCGCCCCACGAGCGCCCCTGCCCCGACTATGCGGAGCTCAGCATAGTCGGGGCAAGGTCAATGTGGGTCAACTCCGACAACGACCAGTGCGGCACCCACAACTTCGGCGACGGGTTCCACAACTTCGGGCGGGCGGGTCCGCTGACTCCGATCTACACCTGCGAGCGCCCCCAGTAGCCGGAGGCTGTAGCGGGAACGTCCCCGTCCCCGTTCCCGTGAACGTGCCCATGCCCATGCCCTTGCCTGTTCCCGTGCCCCTTCCCGCGGTTAGCCGCGACCCGGGATCATCTGGACCCCGTCTCAAGAATTCGGCCTCTCAACCGGCATCGCGACAATGCGCACGAGGCCCTCCTCCGCGACGGCTAACCGCGGGAACGGGGACGGAGCAGGGGCAAGGGCACGGGCAGGGGCACGTTTAAGGGAACGGGGACGGGAACGGCCGTCGTTGCGGGTTGTGCCGCTGTTAGCGGTTGACGCGCGGCCAGTTGACCCCGGGCGTGGGCGGCCCGATGTCGTCGCAGACGTCGCCGTCGGCGATGTGGATCGTGTAGTCGAGCCGCTCGTCGTCATCGATGATCCGGTTGATGTTGAGCGGCGCCACGCGCAGGTAGAACGTGTCGTTCCCGTCGCCGCTGCGGATGCGGATGCACTGCTTCGAGTTGACCCGAGCGATGAGGTTCGTCGAGGCCCGCAGGGCACCCTGCGCGTTGTACAGCTCGAGGAAGAGGTCGCCGTCGTCGCCGAAGGTGAAGGTCGTCACCACCGTGCGCGCGGTGTTTGGCGGGACCGAGAGCTCGAAGTAGTCGGACTCCGCCGGGACGCGGTCGCACAGCCACTGGCCGTTGCGCACGATCGGGTCACCGCCGATGGGCGTGGCGTCCTCGATGGACTCATTGTCCTCGTCGTCGTCGTCCTCGCACACGAAGGCGCGCTCGATGATGCGCACCTCCATGTCGTAGCCGGCCGTGCCGCCGTCGGCCGAGCGCACGGCGATGGTGTAGGTGCCGGGTAGCCGGTTGCCGAGGAAGACGCGCTCGCCGTCGTTGTTGCTGTGTCCCTGCTGCTCGTCGCCGTTCTCCGCCGCCAGGCTGTCGTCGCGGAAGATGTCGACATCCAGGTTCGCGTCGTCGTGCTCGAAGTCGATGCTCACGTCGATGTCGCTCACCGCGTCGACCTCGATCACGTACCAATCGATGTCGCCGTCCGCGCCGCACAGCGTGAGGTCGCCGAAGTCACCCGGGTCGATCGAGGTGGCGTCCGCCCGCGCGTCGTTACGGTCGGCCGCGTCGAAGTCGTCGTCCCCGCACGCGATGAACCCGGCGGTGCGGTTGAGGCGCAAGTCGTAGGACGACTTCGTCTCTTCGTCCGGGGCACGGATATGCACGTAGTAGGTGCCGCCATCGGCGTCATCGAGGCGCGCCACGTTGACCGCCGCGGCGTTCTGGCCTGCCTGCCCGACCTGGTTGCCGTCGGCGTCGGTGATCTCGACGACCATCACGCCGCGGACCTGGCCGGTGCGCGCCATGCGCACGTCGATGTCGTCACCGGCGCGCAGCTCGAAGCGGAACCAGTCCTCGTCGCCTTCGCACAGGGTCAGCCCGGGCCGGTCCAGGTCGGTCGCCGCCCGCAGCTCGCGCACACCGTCGAGCGCCACGCGGGTGAAGCCGTTGCGGTCCATCAGGTTCTCGGCATCGCCCCGCGCGTCGTTGGGCTCGGCGGGGTCGTCAGCACACGCGAGCGCCACCCGGTCGACCGTCACGGTCACGTCGTACTCGGCCGTGAAGTCCGCGTCGAGCCCCAGCACCTGGAGGTAGTAGCGCCCCTCGACGACGAGCAGGTTGTTGCGCGGCGCGCTGAATCCGATGGTCACCGGCGGGCCGTCGTCGAAGCTGTCCGGGAGCATCGTCGCGAAGTCCCCGGGATCCGGCACGCCGGGCCCGAACACCGCGAAGTCGAGGCCGTCGAAGAAGCCGCCGTCGAGGTCGGTCATCGCGATCTGGATCTCGACGCCGTCGCCGTCGCCGAGGTCGAAGGCATACCAGTCCTCGTCCCCTTCGCAGATGCGGCGGTCGCGGATGGTGCGCGAGCTCTGCAGCTCGGGCAGGTCGAGGTAGACCCCGTCCCCGGCCTCGTCGTCGCCGGGGTCCGCGGCGTCACCGATGCAGGCGCCCGCCGGCACCTCGATCTCGATCCCGATGCTGTACCGGGCCTCGGCGAAGCCGCGACCGAAGATCTCGAGATGCCACTCGCCGGCCTCCGCGTCCTCGACCTCAACGACCTCGTCGTCGTTGGCGCTGTCGCCGCGCAGGGCGTTGCTCTCCGGCGGGTGCAGGCGGATGTCGAGGTCGCCGTCGCCGCCGTCGTGGTCGAACTCCACGGCGACGGTGAGCGTCGAGCCCTCGACCGGCTGCCGGAACACGTACCAGTCCACGTCGAACTCGCAGATGGACAGGTAGCCGTTGCCCGAGTCGTAGCCGTTGCCAGCGATGGGCAGCTCCGCGGCGTCCGCGCGCCCGTTATTGTCCTCGAAGTCGTCCGCCCCGCAGCCGTCTTCGCAGCGTCCGTCGTCGCAGAACTCGCCGTCGTCGCATTCGCCGTGGTTCGCGCAGGGTCCCTCGCAGCGGCGGCGCTCACAGGCCCAGTCGGCCCCGTTCTCGTCGATGCATTGCGCGTCGTCTCGGCAGCCGTTCACGCAACTGCGGTTCGCATTGCACCATTGCCCGGGGCCGCAATTGTCGGGGACGCGGCAGCCGAGGATGCAGACGCCGTCGCCCGCGCAGAACTCGTTGTCGGCACATTGGTTGTCGTTCTGGCAGTTCTCGGGCTCGACCGCCATGTCGGGCTGGAGCTCCGCCATGTCGGGCTGGAGCTCCGCCATGTCGGGCTGAAGCTCTGCCATGTCGGGCTGAAGCTCTGCCATGTCGGGCTGAAGCTCCGCCATGTCGGGCTGAAGCTCGCCCATGTCGAGCTGGATCTCCGCCATGTCGGGCTGGATCTCCGCCATGTCCGGACCCACGTCCGGCAAGACACCGTCGTCGGGGTCGGGCGCCATGTCGGCCTCGACCATGTCGACGCTCTCGTCGGGCATATCCGGGCCGTCGGGGCCTTCGTCCGCGCCGCTGTCCGGTTCGACGACGGGGCCGTCGCCTGCGTCCGGGTCCGGTCCGTCGGGGTCGACGATCGGGCCATCGCTCCCCATGTCGGGGTCGATGACCGGGCCGTCGGTGCCCTCGTCGGGATTCGGCTCTTCCATGTCGGGGTCGGGCTTGTCGCCGTCCTCACCGCCCGCCATGTCGACAGGCGTGCCGCCATCCTCACCCGTGGACGGACCGCCGCTGTCCCCGTCGTCACAGCCGAACACCACCAACGCGAGGGCCAGCGCCCACCACAACCGCGTCATCGAGCTCCCCCCGGAGTTGAGACTGAACCGTCTGATTCTGTCCCCGATCGCACCTTTGGTTCTACCTCCACGGTCGCGGAGGCGTCGTCAGGCGTCTCTGAGCAGCGAGTGCACGTCCTCGGTCAACAGCTCAGGCCGCGCGTCGACCGCCCTCCAGACCAGTGATCTCGCGCGCTCGGCGAGGATCTCGTCGTCGCCATCCTCAGCGCGCGCGAGAAGCCCCAACCCGAGTAGCAGCAGGCGTGATGGCCCCTCCGGCGAGGTCTGCAGGTCGACCAGCGAGGCGATCGTGTTGGGTGGCAGGGTGGCCGCGACATCGAGCGAGAGGCCTGCGGCGGCCTCGATCTCGTGCTCGGGCGGCTGCTCCTTCGCGTCGTCGAGCATGCGGCGAGCGAGCCAGCGGGACAGCGCCTCGATCTGGCGCATGAGCAGGTCACGTTGGAAGAACACGCGCCGATTCTCCCCGCGACATCGAGCTCAGTCTACGCCGGGATCGTCCTCGGGCGCTGGAAGCGGGCCGCTCAGCTCGATGTCGTCGCCGTAGAAGTAGCGAAGGATGTCGTGGACCTCGTAGCCGGCGTCGCGCGCGAGGCAGACCGCCGCGTTCTGGCTCATCGCCCCCCGATTGTGGGCGTGGTCGCCAGCCATCGGCGTGCGCTCGACCTCGTCGCCGGAGCGGCCCTCGTTGCGCGTGACGACCACCTCGGTCCACGCCGAGCCGCCGAACGGCCGGGGCGAGCGGGTGCGGCGCGCCTTGAGGTACGCCTCGCGCATCGAGTCCCACGTCGCGTCTTCGTCGTAGCCGTTCTCTGCCGGCGTGCCCGCGCTGCAGTCGATGGCCAGGGTGCGCGCCCCCGCGACGTAGTTGGCCGTGACCAGCGCTTCGCCGTGCAGCATCACCAGGTCCGCCGTGTAGCGGGCCGCGTCGACGACACGCTCGCTCTTCGGCGCCCGCCAGCACTGGAAGTGGCTGCCGATGGGGATGCCTGCGTCTTCACCGCGCCGCTCGAGGTGGCCGGCGAGGTAGGTGCGCGCCGCGATCGCCTGGGCCTCGAGGGCCGCCCCTTCGGTGCTCGCGCCGAGCTCGCACTCGACCACGCCGGGCACGTATTTCGCCTCGACCGACATGCGGCCGCGCTCGGTCTCGATGCAGCTCGGCAAAAGCGTGGTCCGCTCGGCGGGCTCGACGCAGCCGGGGGCGACGGGACGCGAACCGCAGCCGCAGAGGGCCAAAGCAAGCAGCGCCGCGCACCGTCGCATCTCAGCTCCGTATGTCGACCAGGGTGACGATGGGTCCGTCGTCGATGGGCTCGCGCAGGTCGATGGCGGCCTCGACGTACCAGATGTTGTCCTCGGCCGGATCGCAGCCGCCGCACTGCATCCGGAACCGAAATCACAGATGCTGTACGCAACAACGGGTCGCGAAGCAGCCGCTCGCAGATGCGCGCTCGGGTCGCATCAGCGCCGCAGTC
>PVBE010417260.1_pt1 | contig 12948 bp, 11 predicted proteins | sample 1631181 | NCBI WGS metagenome assembly PVBE01 (sample SAMN08397723, study PRJNA350692) | Marine metagenome, whole genome shotgun sequencing project. | isolation source: water | place: Pacific Ocean | collected 2012-04
GACATGGCAGCCAAGGAAGTTAAATTCGATGTGGACGCGCGCTCGCGGATGGCGGCGGGTGTCGACATTTTGGCGAACGCGGTCAAGGTGACGCTGGGCCCGAAGGGTCGCAACGTGATCCTGGACAAGTCGTTCGGGGCGCCGCGGATCACCAAGGACGGTGTCACGGTGGCGAAGGAGATCGAGCTTTCCGACAAGTTCGAGAACATGGGCGCACAGATGGTCCGCGAGGTCGCCTCGAAGACCAACGACATCGCCGGCGACGGCACCACGACGGCGACCCTGCTGGCGCAGGCGATCGTCCGCGAGGGCTTGAAATCGGTGGCCGCGGGCATGAACCCGATGGACCTGAAGCGCGGTGTCGACCTCGCCGTCGAGGCGGTGGTGGCTGATCTGAAGAAGCGCTCGAAGACGATCTCGACCGAGGCCGAAGTCCGTCAGGTCGGCTCGATCGCCGCCAACAACGAGACGGCGGTCGGCGAGATGATCTCGAAGGCGATGGGCAAGGTCGGCAAGGAAGGCGTGATCACGGTCGAGGAGGCGAAGGGCCTCGAGACCGAGCTCGAGGTCGTCGAGGGGATGCAGTTCGACCGCGGTTATCTGTCGCCCTATTTCGTCACCAACGCCGACAAGATGGTGGCGGAGCTGGAGAGCCCCTACATCCTGCTGCACGAGAGCAAGCTTTCCAGCCTGCAGTCGATGCTGCCGGTGCTGGAGACGGTGGCGCAGGCGGGTCGGCCGTTGCTGATCGTGGCCGAGGACATCGAGGGCGAGGCCTTGGCGACGCTGGTCGTCAACAAGTTGCGCGGCGGCCTCAAGGTGGCGGCTGTCAAGGCGCCGGGCTTCGGCGATCGTCGCAAGGCGATGCTGGAGGATATCGCCATCCTGACCGGTGGCCAGGTGATCTCGGAGGATCTCGGGATCAAGCTGGAGAACGTCAGCGTCGACATGCTGGGCCAGGCCAAGCGGGTGACGTTGACGAAGGACGATTCAACCATCGTCGCCGGCGGTGGCAAGAAGAGCGACGTCGAGGCGCGCTGTGCCCAGATCCGGGCGCAGACCGAGGAGACCTCGTCCGACTACGACCGGGAGAAGCTGCAGGAACGCTTGGCGAAGCTGGCCGGCGGGGTCGCGGTGATCAAGGTCGGCGGCGCTTCCGAGGTCGAGGTCAAGGAGCGCAAGGACCGTGTCGACGACGCCTTGAACGCGACCCGTGCCGCGGTCGAGGAGGGCATCGTCGCCGGTGGCGGCGTGGCGCTGTTGTATGCCGCGAAGGCCTTGAAGAAGCTCAAAGCCGGCAACGACGACCAGCGGGTCGGCATCGAGATCGTGCGCCGGGCCTTGGAGGCGCCGGTTCGCCAGATCGCCGAGAACTCCGGCCATGACGGCGCCGTGGTCGCCGGCAAGCTGAACGAGGGCAACGACGAGGCCCGCGGCTTCGACGCCCAGAAGGAAGTCTACGCCGACATGTTCAAGGCCGGCATCGTCGATCCGACCAAGGTGGTCCGCGCGGCACTGCAGGACGCCGCCTCGGTCGCCGGCTTGCTGATCACCACCGAGGCCATGGTCGCCGAGAAGCCCGACGACAAGGCCGCCGCGATGCCGGCGATGCCCGACATGGGCGGCATGGGCGGCATGATGTAAGCAAGCACCGACAACGACACTACCTCTTCACGGGGCTGCCTGCGGGCGGCCCCGTTTTTTTATTTGTTTTCAGATCGTTGCCGGCGTTGGTTGAATTTCCGCACGAGTCGTGGCGCGATTCCCGGTCGGCTCCAGGGGCAGACCGCGATGCAGATTCCGCAGCCGTAGCTCTCGTTGAAGTAGCTGCTGCATTTGTCGAAATCGACGTACCATTTGACGGCGCCGCGGACCAGTTGCTTGTCGTCGGCGATCGCCCCCGGCGGGCAGGCCCGGGCACAGACCCGGCAGCTGGCGCAGAAGCCGTCGGCGCCGAAATCGTCGCTGTCGCCAGCGATCAGCGGCAGTTCGGTCAACACGCTGGCGAGGCGCAAGGACGAGCCATGGCGGCGGTTGATGATCGAGCCGTGCTTGCCCAATTCGCCGAAGCCGGCTTGCAGTGCCGCTGGAATCATCAATGCCGGGCCGGCTTGCGGGCTGCCGTGGGGCAGGGCGGCATGGCCCTGGCCCAGAATCCAGTCCGCCAGCGCCCGGGGCGGCGCGGGTGCCGCGATCCCGACCAAGTCGGCCTCGTGGGCGAGCGCGAAGGCCTTGACCCGGCGGGCCCAGTCGCGGCCGTCGCCAGGGGCCGGGTGCGCTGCCTTGGCGGCACGCGTGGTCGGGCCGCGGCCGCCGAGGCCGCCGCGCAGCTCGCGGACCTCGGGCACCTCGGCCTGCGTCTTCGCCAGCATGTATTGCTGCAGGGGGCCGTGCGGGATCCGGTCCGGCGAATGCCAGTAGATCGGCGTCGGCGGCCGTACCCGGGCCTCGCCGAGGCCGTTCAGGACATTGCCGGAGACGGCTGGCCGAAGCGCTTCTTGTTCGGCACTGATGTTGAATGTTTAGGGTGCGATAATTTTCGCCATGACAGATAGTTAGAGTCAATCCCTAAGATCGAGCTTGTAGGTCAGCAGGGCGCTGGCGATGGCGCGTTCGGCGGTATCGCGGACCTCGACCGTGACCACCGACAGGGTGCCGCCACGTTGGATTACCCGGGCCTCGGCCAACAGGTCGGCCTCGCGGCCGGGGGCGAGGAAATTCGTGGTGAAGCCGACGGTGGTGCCCCGGCTCCGGTCGGTGATCCGGTTGCAGGCCCAGGCGGCCGAAGTGCCGGCGGTGTCGATCAGCGCCGCCGTGGCGCCACCGTTGACGATGCCGATGCCGTTCATGACATGCGGCGCCAATGGCAGGCGCAAGATGCAGTGGTCCTCGTCGGCGAAATCCAATTGCAATCCGAGTAGCCGGCCATGCGGTCCGCCGACGATACGGTCGGCAATTCGGTCTCGGATTTCATCTTTCAGCACAATCGATTACTCCAGAGTTCGATCTTTATTTGCGTTTGCGAAACGGGCCGGGCAGGGGGGCTCGCCTAGTCTTCGGGCGCGGCCCTTTCCTCAGCCTTGGCCGCGTCCCAAAGCCGGTCCAGTGCCTCCAACGTGCTACCTTCGCCCGCGCCGCCTTGATGCGCCAGCAGCGCTTCGACGCGGCGAAAGCGGCGCTCGAACTTGGCGTTGGCGCCCCGCAGCGCGGTTTCGGCGTCGATCTCGAGATGGCGGCCGAGGTTGACCAGCGCGAAGAGCAGGTCGCCCAGCTCCTCCGCCGCGGCCTCCCGCGAGGCCTGAGGTTCGCCCTCGGCCATCGCCTGGCGCAATTCCGCCACTTCTTCTTCGATCTTGTCCAACACCGGCAGGGCGTCGGGCCAGTCGAAGCCGATCCGGGCGGCCCGTTTCTGCAGCTTTTCGGCCCGCAGCAGCGCCGGATAGGCCAGTGCTACGCCGTCGAGTGCGCTCGGCCGGCGGCCCTGCCGTTCGGCCGCCTGGGCTCGTTCGGCGGCCTTTTGTGTCTCCCAGGCCCTGGTTTGCGCGGCGGCGGTCTCCATATTGGCGTCGGCGAAGACGTGGGGATGGCGGCGAAGCATCTTTTCGCTCACCGCGTGGACGACGTCCGAAAAGCTGAAATGCCCGGCCTCGTCGGCCATCCGTGCGTGAAAGACGACTTGAAAGAGAAGATCGCCGAGCTCGTCGCGAAGCGAGTCCATGTCGGCTTCGCCGATCGCCTCCACGACCTCGTAGGCTTCTTCGATCGTATAGGGCGCGATCGAGGCGAAATTCTGTGCCAGGTCCCAGGGGCAGCCGCCGTCGGGATCGCGCAGCTTCGCCATGATCGCCAGCAGGCGACGCATTGGGGCATCCGGGTCGGTGGCGTCGTCCGTCATCGCCGCGAAGTGTACGGCAGCGAGGCGGCGGCGCAATAGTTTTCGGCGATACCAAACACTCCCACAGGTGGGCCGCGGCTCATCAATGAAAGTCGCATAATGTATATTATGACAAATTAACTTTGACATAATATGATCCTGGCTAGGGCCTTCGGCGCCGAACCTAGTCCATCGCCGCCGCCGCTTCGTCCTCAGCCCTCGATCACCAGGCCGTCGTAGGCTGGCTCGACGCCCGGGGGCAGTTCGGCCAGCAGGGTTCGGTAATCCATTTCCCAGGTCATGTGGGTGAGATAGGCGCGCCGGGGTCGCACGCGCTCGATCCAGGAGAGCGTCCGCGCCAGATGCGCGTGCGTCGCGTGCGGTTTGTAACGGAGCGCGTCGACGATCCAGGTGTCGACGCCGTCGAGGATTCGAAACGCCGTATCATCTAGTTCATTCAGATCGGTGGAATAAGCCACTGAGCCAAAACGAAATCCAAGTGTCGTGGCGGGGCCGTGCTGCTGCTCGAATGGCACCACCTCCAGATCGCCCAGACGAAACGGCGCGAGATCGATTTCGCGCCCCTCGCAGATCGAGGGATAGTTCGGCACGGCGTCGAAAACATAGCCGAAGCGCCGCTTCAGCCTGGCCAGCGTGGCGGCGGTGCCGTGTACCGGAATGCGCTGGCGTTGCGTCGCCGCGTAGGCGCGCAGATCGTCTATGCCGTGGCTGTGGTCGGCGTGATCGTGGGTGTAGAGGACGGCATCGAGACGACGGATACCATTTTCGAGGCACTGCGCCCGGAGGTCGGGCGAGGTGTCGACCAGTATGCTGGTTTCAGCCGTCTCGACCAGGATAGAGGCCCGCCGGCGCCGGTTGCGGGGCTCGTTGGGGTCGCAGTCGCCCCAATAGCCGCCGGGTGCACCAGCGTTCTCGGACGACGCGTCGCCCGAGCCGGCGATCCGGGGCACCCCGCCCGAGGTACCGCAGCCGAGCACCGTTACCCTCATGCCGGGCCGGCCGCCGCCGTCGCTTCGGGAACTTGTCGGAACAGACAGTGAAAATTCGCCGTCGTCGCCCGCTCGATCTCGGCCAGGCCGAGGCCCCGCAGCCCGGCCAGGCAGGCTGCGGTGTGGGTGACGAAGGCGGGCTCGTTGGTTTTGCCTCGCATCGGCACCGGCGCGAGATAGGGCGCGTCGGTCTCCACCAGCAAGCGCTCCAGTGGAGCCGCCCGGGCGATTTCGCGCAACGCCGCCGCCGACTTGAAGGTGAGAATGCCCGACAGCGAGAGGTAGAGGCCGAGATCGAGGGCGGTTCGGGCCAGCTCCGGGCCCGAGGAAAAACAATGCATGACGCCGGTGAAGGCCCCCTCCTCCATCTCCTCGGTCAGGATCCGCGCCATTTCGTCGTCGGCCTCGCGGCTGTGCACGACCAAAGGCAGGCCGCTCTCCCGGGCCGCTCTGATATGGGTGCGAAACTGCCGTTCCTGGACCTCGCGAGGGGCAAGATCGTAGTGGAAATCGAGCCCGGTCTCGCCGATTCCGACGACCTTGGGGCGGGCCGCGATGGCGACCAGATGCGCCGCCTCGACCAGGGGCTCGGCCGCCGCCTCGTGCGGGTGAATGCCGACCGAGCAGTAGACGCTTGGGAACCGCTCCGCGATCGCCAGGACCGGGTCGAAAGCCGTCAGCTTGGTGCAGATCGTCACCATCCGGGCGACGCCCCGGGCCTCGGCCCGGGCCACCACCTGGTCCAGCTCGGCGCCGAGATCGGGGAAATCCAGGTGGCAGTGGCTGTCGACCAGCATGATGCCTCTCCGCCGCGTGCTCAGCCGGCCTCGGCGGCGACGAAGCGGGGAAACACGCCCTCGGGCTTGGGCAGTTCGGTGCCCGGTATAAGTTGATTTTCTACTTTATAAATGCACTCGAACTGCCTGTGTTCTTTCAAGTGCGATACCGCCAATTGGTCGAGAACCCGCGCTGCCGCCTCGGGCACCACCGGTTGCGCCAAAATGGCGAGGTGCCGGATCGTCTCCGCCAATACGTAGAGCACCGTCGCCATCCGTTCGGGATCGGTTTTGCGCAGCGCCCAGGGAGCTTGCGCATCGACATAGCGGTTGGCGTCGGCGACGACGCGCCAGATCTCGGTCAGCATGGTGTGGATGTCGAGTAAATCGTTGATCGCGGCCCGCACCGTCGACAAGGTGGCCTCGGCTGCCTCGAGCAGCGCCACATCCGCCTCCGTCAGGGCGGCGGGCGTCGGCACCCGGGCCTCGCAGTTGCGGTTGATCATCGTCAGAACGCGCTGAACTAAGTTTCCAAAATCATTCGCCAAATCACTGTTAATGCGAGTAATCATGCCCTCGGGCGAATAGCTGCCATCCTGCCCGAAGCGGACCTCCCGCATGAAGAAATAGCGAATCTGGTCGACCCCGAAGGTGTCGGCCAGGTCGAACGGATCGACCACGTTGCCGACCGACTTTGACATCTTCTCGCCCTTCACGTTCAGGAAGCCGTGCGCGAAGACCCGCTTCGGTAGCGGCACCCCCGCCGAGAGCAGAAAAGCCGGCCAATAGACCGCGTGGAAGCGCACGATGTCCTTGCCGATGACGTGGATGTCGGCCGGCCAACGGTGCCGGTAGGCCTCGCTATCGGTGTCGGGATAGCCGGCCGCGGTGAGATAATTGGTCAGCGCGTCGACCCAGACGTACATCACGTGCGCCGGGTCGTCCGGCACCGGCACGCCCCAATCGAACGTGGTACGCGAGACCGAGAGGTCGCGCAGGCCCGAGCGGACGAAACTCATCACCTCGTTTCGCCGGGCTTCGGGCATGATGAAGTCGGGCTGCGCCTCGTAATGCGCCAGCAGGGGTTCCTGATATGCCGAGAGCCGGAAGAAATAACTCGGCTCCTCGACCCACTCGACCGGGGTCGATTGCGGCGACAGTTTCTCGCCACCCTCGCCTTCGATCAGCTCGTCCTCGGCGTAGTAGGCCTCGTCGCGGACCGAATACCAGCCGGCGTATTTGTCGAGATAGATATCGCCGTTCGCCACCATCCGCCGCCAGAGCTCCTGCACCGAGGCGTGGTGGCGGGGCTCGGTGGTGCGAATGAAGTCGTCGTTGGAGGCATTCAGGCGATCCGCCATGGCCTGGAACAGCGGTGTCATCCGCTCGCAGAACTCTCTGGGCGAGACGCCCTCGCCGCGCGCCGTCTGCTCCATCTTGATACCGTGCTCGTCGGTGCCGGTGAGGAAGAAGACCTCCCGCCCGTCCAGGCGCTGGAAACGCGCGATCACGTCGGTCGCGATCAGCTCGTAGGCATGGCCGATATGGGGCGGCCCGTTCGGGTAACTGATCGCCGTGGTGATGTAAAAGGGCTTCGGCCCGGCCATCTCGGATCCCCTGCGATTCGGTTCAGCCGCCTCGCCCGCGGGGCTCGAACACCGCTAGCCGCGGGCGGTGGCCGCAACCGCCAGAAAGGCGCTCAGAACCACTTGCTTGCGATCGAGGTGGACGCGCTCCGCCCGTTCGGCGAGGCGGCTGATCTTTTCCCACAGCTCGAGCCAGCGATCAAGGCTGTGACGGGCCAGCAAGCGCTCGGCCAGGCCCTGCTCGCCGGCGATCACTTCCGCCGGGGCGCGGCCGGCCCCGGCCAGGATCAAGCGGTTCAGCCAGAGCCGCAGCAGTCCGACCCAGGTCTCGTAGGCCGTGGCACCGTCGCGCCGGGCCAAGCGGTCGCCGAGCTCGTGCAGCCGGACCAGGTCGAGTTCCGGCAGCGGCGCCAACAGCTCGACCAACTCGCCATAGATCTGCACGCCGTCTTCCTCGGCCAGCGCCAGGGCCCGGCCCGGCCGGCCCTCGGCCAGTAGGGTCAACCGCGCCCGCTCCGTCGCTTCCAGCGCGGGCAATCGGGATTCGAGGAAAGTGGCCATCGGGGCCGAGGCCAGGGGGCGCAGCACCAGCTTGCGACAGCGCGAGCGGATCGTCGGAATCACCCGGTTCGGCGCGTGCGCCACGACCAGCAATAGGGCTTTGGGTGGCGGTTCTTCCAAAATTTTCAGCAATGCGTTGGCGGCATTCGGGTTCATCTCGTCGGCGCCGTCGACGATGGCGACGCGCCAGCCGCCCGCCGTCGCCGTCAGGGTAAAGAAATCGACGATTTTGCGAATCTGGTCGACCCGAACGACGCTGCTCAGGGTGCCGGTACGCTCGCTCTTCTCGCGCTCGACGGTGACGAGATCGGCCTCGCCGCCGGCAACGACGCGCCGAAAGACCGGATGCTCGGGTGCCAGATACAAGCTTTCGGGCGGGCCCGCGAAAAGCCCGTGATCGCCGCCCTCGGCCAGCAGGAAGCGCGCGAAACGGTAGGCCAGCGTCGCCTTGCCGATACCGTCGGGGCCGGCCAGCAGCCAGGCATGTGGCAAGCGCCCGCTGGCATAGGCGGCGAGCAACTCCCGCTCGGCCGCATCATGACCGATCAGGTCGGCGATTTCTCTGGGGTGGGGCAGCTTGTCGGCGTCGTCGCCCATGCGATTTCTCGGCGCCGGCTTCAGGACTGCGGCTTCGGCGCCGCCGCCGCACCGAGGAGAAGATGGCGCAGCGCCGCCCAGAGCCGGCCCACGACGCCCAATTGGGGGACATCCCTGGCGGCGATCAGCGGTCGCTCGATCGGCTCGGCGCCCGGTGCCTCGACCCGAAGCGTGGCGACGGCCTGGCCCTTTCGGATCGGGGTCGGAATCGGGCCGTCGTAGATCACCTTGACCTGCATCCCCTTGCGCGACTTGCGCGGCAGGGTGATGGTCAGCGGCTCCTCCAGCATCAACGGCACGGTCTCGGAGGCACCCAGCCAAACCAAGCCCTCCGCGACCTCCTCGCCGGCCTCGAAGAGGGCGTAATTGTTGAACTGGCGAAAACCCCAATTCAACAACCGAGTGCTTTCCCGCGAGCGCTGGTTGACGCTTTCGAGGCCGTTCAGGACCAGGATCAGGCGTCGATCACCCTGCTTCGCCGAGGCGACGAGACCATAGCCCGAAGCCTCGGTGTGGCCGGTTTTCAGACCGTCGGCGCCGAGATTCTTGTAAAGTAGCGGATTGCGGTTGCCTTGGCGGATCTTGTTGTAGGTGTATTTCTTGATCTTGAAGTACTCGTAGTATTTCGGAAACTCGACAATGATGCGGCGCGCCAGGGTGGCAAGATCGCGCGCGCTCATCACGTGCTCTGGGTCCGGCCAGCCGCTGGCATTGCGGAATTGGCTGTCCTGGAGGCCTATTTTCCGCGCCATCTCGTTCATTTCTTCGGCGAAAGCCGCTTCGCTGCCGGCCAGTCCCTCGGCCAGGACGATGCAGGCATCGTTGCCCGACTGCACGATGACTCCCATCAGCAGGTCGCGGACCTTCACTTCCTTACCGACCTCGACGAACATCTTCGAGCCACCCATCTTCCAGGCCTTCTTGCTGACCGTGAAGCTGTGGTCGAGGTCGAGATCCTGGTTCTCGAGGGCGTAAAAAACCATGTAGACGGTCATTAGCTTCGACATCGATGCCGGCGGCACCGGCACCTCTGGATCTTTCTCCAGCAGCACCTGCCCGGTATCGAAATCGAGCAACAGGGCATGGCGCGCCGGCGTTTCCAGGGCGATCGCCCGTTCGGCCGGATAGAGCAGCAGAATCAACGACAGTGCTATTGCCGCCCAACTGGTCGGCACGGGGCCGGCGTGGCGCGTTTCCATACGATTCATTCGAGCCCAGAACATGGCCACAACTGTCATCCGAACCGGGATGGCCGTCAACCTTCCATCATGGCTGTCGATCGGGACCGCCAGCCGGCTCAGTCGACCACGATGCGGGCGCCCTTGATGCCGCTGGCGATAATCCGTCCCAGCACGCGGTCGGCATCGGGAACGGTGACGATCGGTCCGAGGCGAACCCTAAAAAACTCCTGATCGTCGACCAGCGCGGTGGTGATCCGGGTCGGCCCCAAACTCGCCAGCCGGGCCCTCAGTCGATTGGCGTTGTCGTAGCGAAGGAAGGCACCGGCCTGGACGAAAATGCGGCTCGGGGTCACCGGCACGATTTCGACCGTCGACCCCGTCGCCGGCTCCGTCGCTTCGCTGGTTCGTGGTGGTGCGCTGGCGACCCGAGTAGCGTTGGCGATGGTTGCTGCCTTCGCTGGCGCCGCGGTTGCTCCTTGCGGTGGCGCCAAGGTTTCGGCCGATACCGTGCCGCGCGGCAGCGCCGGTAGTGCTTCTCGTTCGGCAACCGATGTCTTCGGCCTCAGCACCGGTCCGTCGTCGTCGTCGAGCAGGCTGACCCGCACCTTGGCCGTTCCCGCCTTTTGGAAGCCCAGTAGTTGTGCGCCCCGCCGCGAGACGTCGATGATCCGGCCGTGCGCGAAGGGGCCGCGATCGTTGACCCGAAGCTCGATGGAGCGCCCATTGCCGAGGTTCGTCACGCGCACGCGGGAGGGCATGGGCAGGGTCTTGTGGGCCGCCGTCAGCGCGTTCATGTCATAGCGCTCGCCGTTGGCGGTCTTGCGACCATGGAAGGGTTCGCCGTACCAGGACGCGATGCCGGTCTCGTTATAGCTCGGTTGGCGCTTGGGATAGTACCAGACCCCCTTCACCTCATATGGCTTGCCGATCTTGATCTTGCCGCCGGTGCTCGCCTTGCTCCCTGTCGGCTTATCGCCGAGCGCGGATTTGGCCACATGTACCGCCAGCTGGGTTTCCGCACAGGCAGCAAGGCCGAGCAGGATGACGCCAGAGAGAACGACGACCCGAAACCCCATCATCTCGTATCTCAACCACGTTGGTTGCGTATATCTGGTAAATCTAACGACCCGAGGGCGCTGGGACAAGTCTCGGTTCGCGCTTCCGATGCGTTATCGTTCGGCGATGGCGTCGGAGAGCCGACCGACCGACAATGCGAAATAGTGCGAGCGGTTCCATTTCAAGATAGTCCGGTAGTTGCGATAGACGAGGTAGGCGGGGCCACCACCAGCTTTTTCGGGCAATACCAGAGAGGCCGAGAGGCCTCGTGTCGGCAGATCGGTGCCGTCGGTTCGGCGAACGCCGAGGCGCTGCCACTCATCCAGCCGCTTGCGGATTTTCAAATCGGCCAGCGTGGTATCGAAACCGGCCGGCAGATGGACTTCTCGCCCCCAGGTCTGGTCGTCGCGCCAGCCCGAGCGGGCCAGGTAGTTCGCCGCCGAGGCGAAGACGTCGGCCGGCGTGGTCCAGATATCGCGGCGCCCGTCGCCGTCGAAATCCCGGGCGTAGGCGAGGAAACTCGATGGCATGAACTGGCTCTGCCCCATCGCCCCGGCCCAGGAGCCGGTCATTGATCTGGCCGCGATATGGCCCTCGTCGAGGATCCGGAGCGCGTTCAGGAGTTCGGAGCGGAAGTAGTCGCTGCGCCGCCCGTCGTGCGCCAGGGTGGCGAGCGCGGCAATCACGGAGAAGCCGCCCGTATGGCGGCCGAAATCACTCTCCAGGCCCCAAAGTGCGACGATGAAACGGGGCCGGACGCCGAACTTTTCGCCGACCCGTCGCAGCAGGCCGGCATGTCGGGCCAGCCGCTCGCGGCCGGCAGTGATTCTCGATCGCGTGATCACCCGATCGATGTATTGGCGAAAGGTGAAGGTCGATTCGGGCTGTTTGCGGTCCAGTTCGATAATGCGCGCGATCGGCTCGATGTCGGCAAAGGCGACCTCCAAGGTCCGGTCGCTGATCCCTTTTTGCCGGGCTTCGGCTTCGAAGGTCGCGAGCCAGTCGGAAAACCGTACGGCTTCCGCGGCCGCGGGGGCAGCGGCTGCAATGCCCAACGCCAACAGGGCGCCAATCGAAAGGCTACGGAACCGGGGTACATCGCCAGAGGACATTGCCGGGGTCCTTCGTCAGTCGGTGAAGGTCAGTTCGAAACCGTCGGGACAGAAGGCGTCGCCATTGCGCCGCCATTGCACCTTGGCGCTGTCGCGCCCGCCAAAGAAGGGGATGCCCTTGCCGACGCAGGCGCAGCCGCGCAATTGGCAAGCCTCGCCCATTCGCGGCGTCGGCGCGGGTTCGGACGGCGCCGCCTGGCAACCGACGAACAGCGCCACCGCCGCCAGCATTGCCGAAATTCGAAATCCTCTAAGCAGCATCCAACGCCTCTAGCCGCTTGGCCATCACCATCGCGCCAAGGCAGCAGCTATAGGAGAAGTGGGCATTGGGCAAGCCCTTTCCGCGTCATGTCACCGCGCCCGAGGCGCTTCGCGCGCGTTCGCGACGTTCACGTTTCTTTAAGCATCTCGGACCCTTACTAGTGCTGGTACTAGTGCTGGCCAAACAAGGGGCTGCCTCGAACCGGAGCGCCGAATGAAGAACATGCAGATCGGCAGTACCGCCCGGGCCTACTACGGGCGTCTCGTCTATTTCGTGCTCGCCGCGCTGGTCATAGCGACTGTGAGCGCCAGTCTCTGGCTACATCACCGGACGACGGAAACCTACGCGGAGTCCCTGGCGACGAATCGGGGTTGGTCGGAGGTCCAGGGTCGACTGGCCGACCTCGGTCCCGCCGTGGCCGAGGTCGCGGGTCCGGCGCATGAGCTTTTCAATTCGTTGGACCCGGATTGGGAATCCGAGCGGCGAGACGACTACCGCCGCGCCTTCGAGGCCCGTGTCTCGAGCCTGCGCGACCTGATTGCCATGAATTTGAAGGCCTCGGATGCAGGCCCCCTGTCGGCGGCTCTCGATGATCTGGATCGCACCGTTGGGGTTATCGTGGAAGAGCAAGATGTGATCTTTCGCCAGTTTCGCGCCGGCCTGCAATCGCATGGCGGCAGGGGCATGTCGGCGATGGAGGAACACTACGGACTGGCACTGGGCACGCTCGTGCAAGCCGGCCAATACCTCCGCGACTTGCGGCAGACGAATTCACAATCGCAACTGGCCGCGGCCGAGGCGCACGAGCGTGTCCTGCGATGGTTCGGCGGCTTGGTCGCCCTGGTCGTTCTCGCCATCACCATTTTCGGCGGATATCCGACACGTCTGATGCGGGCGGCCGCGGCCGAGCGGCAGACACATTTGGCGGCGGTC
>PVBE010977202.1_pt1 | contig 12948 bp, 12 predicted proteins | sample 1631181 | NCBI WGS metagenome assembly PVBE01 (sample SAMN08397723, study PRJNA350692) | Marine metagenome, whole genome shotgun sequencing project. | isolation source: water | place: Pacific Ocean | collected 2012-04
CGCACTCGCGGCGGGCCGCTTCTACACCTCCTCGGGAGTCGTCATTTCATCGATCCGCGTACGCGGCAACCGTATCAAGATCGAAACCGAAAATGCCGCCGTGATCAACGTGATCAGTGACTTTGGCCGGCGGGTCGGCAGCGCCGACGGGCCGCAAATCGATTTCGAGGTCCCGGAAGGAGTACGCTACGTCCGCTTCGAATGCTGGGGGGTCGGCGAACAATTCGCCTGGACACAGCCGTTCTTCGTCAGCTGACCAACCCCGGAAGGGGACGTGCTGCCGAACCTGTGCCCAGGCACACGTTTCAGGCCCTCGAGATTTGCTCCTGGTCGCTGGCAGCGATCAGGAATCAATGAAAAGAAGGGCGCGCGCCCGGAAAACCTGGCGGCGCAGGGACGGAAAAAGCATCCACTCGAAATGCTTCGCGCTGTGGGCTTCCCACGTTGTAATCCTGTTCTCTCCCAGCTAAGATAATCGCCCGCTTCAAACAGGTGTTCATGCCATGGCATCCCCCGTGACCACACAGGACAAGACGCTGCTCGCCAGTCTCTACGAGACCATCTACACCATTCGCGTCTTCGAGTCGGAAGGAATCAAACTTTACCGCAAAGGACTGATCCGCGGGTACTTTCATCCGTACACCGGCGAAGAGGCCATTGCGGTCGGCGTGTGCGCCGCCTTGCGGGAGCAGGATTACATCACCAGCACCCATCGCGGCCACGGCCACTGCATCGCGCGCGGCGCCGATATCCGCAAAATGACGGCCGAGCTGCTCGGGCGTGCTACCGGCTACTGCCGCGGCCGCGGCGGCTCGATGCATATCGCCGACATGAGCGCCGGAAACCTCGGCGCCAACGGCGTCGTCGGCGCCGGCACGCCACTGGGTGTGGGCGCTGCACTGGGAACCTCGATCCGCGGCGAAGACCGGGTGACCGCCTGCTTTACGTCGGACGGCGCGGTGATGAACGGCACCTTCGGTGAAGCGCTCAACCTGGCGGCCGCCTGGAGCCTGCCCTTCGTGCTCGTCGTCGAGAACAACCAGTACGCCGTCTCGACACCGGTCGAACAGACAACGCGCGAGCTGGACCTGTACAAGCGCGGTCAGGGCATGGGGGTGCACAGCGTCGGGATCGACGGCAACGACGTGGTCACGGTCTACGATACCATGCAGGATGCGATCGGCCGCTGTCAGGCCGGCGAAGGCCCGGTCATGATCGAGTGCAGGACCTTTCGCCACGGCGGACACCATGTCAATGATCCCGGCCTCTACCTGCCGCAAGACAAACTGCAGCATTATCTCGAACACGACCCGTTGACCGTGGCGCGGCAGTACTTGATGGACGCCGGCGCCACCGAGGCAGAGGTCGCCGATATCGACGCCCGGGTCGAGGCCAGCAACGAAGACGCCATCGCTTTCGCGATCGACAGCCCGGAACCGGACCTGGCTGAGTTCCTCGAAGAAGTGGAGGCGAACGAATGAGCAACGAACCGCGCACCTTGATGTACCGCGAGGCGTTGAACGAGGCGCTCATGGAAGAGATGCGCCGCGACGACACGGTCTTTGTCATGGGCGAGGGCATTGCCGAGCGCGGCGGCTCCTACAAGGTCACAGCCGGGCTGCTGGCCGAGTTCGGGGAAAAGCGGGTCATCGACACCCCCCTCGCCGAAGCCAGTTTTACCGGTGCCGGCATCGGCGCGGCGCTCACCGGGATGCGACCGGTCGTCGAGCTCCTGTTCATCGATTTTGCGCTGCTGACACTCGACCAGGTGATCAATCAGGCAGCCAAGCTGAAGTTCATGACCGGCGGCCAGGGCAATGTTCCGTTCGTCATGCGCACCCAGGGCGGCACGGGCAACGGCGTCGCGGCGCAGCACTCACAAAGCCTCGAAGCTATTTTCTACCACGCCCCCGGACTCAACGTCGTCATGCCGTAATGCCCGCACGATGCCAAGGGCCTTTTGAAAACTGCCGTGCGCCACAATGATCCGGTGATCTTCATCGAGCACAAACTGCTGTACATGAACGAAGGCCCCGTGCCAACCGACGACTACCTGATTCCGTTCGGGCAGGGCGACATCAAACGCCGCGGCAGCGATGTCACACTGATCGCCTGGTCGAACATGATCCCACGCTCACTGACGGCCGCTGACAAGCTGGCAGCGGAAGGCATCAACGTCGAGGTCGTCGACCCGCGAACCCTCGTGCCGCTGGACAAAGAACTGATCCTCGACTCCGTGCGCAGGACCGAGCACGTCGTCATCGTCCAGGAAGCCGTGCGGCGCGGCGGCGTTGCCTCCGACATCGCCTCGATCATTCAGGCGGAAGCCTTTGACTACCTCGACGCACCAATCGAAATCGTTGCCGGACTCAACACCCAGATCCCCTTCAACCTGACACTGGAAGCCGCCTGCGTACCGCAGGAAGACGACATCATCGCCGCGGTCAAACGCGCCGTGTACGCCTAGACCAGCAAATCCGAGATCGCCCCATGCCACTGACGAGTATGACGAAAATTCTGCCGCACGCCATTGCCAACAAATACGGCGTCGGCGCCTTCAACCCGGTCGACTACAACTCGATGAAAGCGATCGTCGCTGCCGCGGAAGCACTGGATGCTCCGGTCATCGCCCAGGCTTCGGCGAAAACAGTCAAATACTGGGGCCACGCCGCGCTCGGCAGCTGGATGCAGGAGCTCACGGCGAACACATCGGTACCGGTTTCCTTTCACCTCGACCATTGTCACGACCTCGACATGATCCGCGGCTGTATCGAAAACGGCTGGACGGATGTGATGATCGACGCCTCGGCAAAGCCGTTCGACGAGAACCTGGCCTTGTCGAGGCAGGTCGTCGAGATGGCCAGGGCCGCCGGCGTCGGCGTCGAGGCCGAGCTCGGGCAGATTGTCGGTGTCGAGGACGGCATCTTTGTCGACGAACGCGACGCGCACCTGACCGAACCCGCCGACGCCGAACGGTTCTGTGCCGGGCTCGGCCTTGCGGCGTTCGCGCCGGCGATCGGCACGGCGCACGGGTACTACAAAGGTGAACCGCAGGTCGCCTTCGAGCGTATCGAGGAGATCTATCGCATCACCGGCATCCCCCTGGCACTGCACGGCGGCACCGGCCTCGACGACGAGGTGTTCAGGCGCGCCATCACCTGCGGCTGCGCGAAGATCAACATCTCGACCCAATTGAAGCACGCCTTCGTCGACGGCTTCGTCGGTTACAATCGCGACAACCCGTCCGACTACGAACCGTTGCGCCTGATCGAGGCGCAGTACAAGACATTGCTGGAACTGTTCAGCAGCCGCATCGAACAGTTCGGCGGCGGCGGCCAGGGCGCCCGGCTGCTGGGGACCGGGTCATGACCGAAGTGATCATGCCGCAGGTCGGGCAGGATATCCCCAGCGCGATCATTGTCGAATGGCTGAAGCAGGAAAGCGCCGCGGTATCAAAAGGCGACGTCATCGCGACGGTGGAATCCGACAAGGCCAGCTTCGAGGTCGAAGCCGACACGGACGGTGTGCTGCTGAAAATCCTGCACGACGCAGGCGAGGAGGTCGAGGTCTTCAAGCCGATCGCCTACATCGGTGCGAAGGACGAAACGCTCGAATCCATTCCCGCCGCGGACACTGCCACCGCGACCCGGCCAGGGACGGCGGCGGCACCGCCGACGGCGGCACCGCCGACCGCGCCAGCGACCGCGCCAGGCCGCATGACCGCATCGCCCGCGGCCCGTCGCCGGGCCGCCGAGCAGGGTGTCGAGCTGGGAGCAATCACCGGCAGCGGCCCCGGCGGGCGGATCATCAATCGCGACCTCGCACAGTCCGCAACGGCGATTGCCCAACCGGCAGACAACGATGATGTCCGCCCATTCTCCCGGCTCCGCAGACGGATTGCCCAGCGCCTGACCGCCAGCAAACAGACGATCCCCCACTTCTACCTGTTCATCGACGTCGATATGACCACAACCGAAACCTGGCGCCGCGCCTGGCGCCAGGAACACGGCCTGAAAATCACCGCCACACACGTGGTCACCCGGGCAGCGGCAATGGCATTGCGCGACTTCCCCGGGATCAACGCCCACGTCGACGCCGAGAAGCTGATCGTCAAGCCGGACATCAATATCGGGCTCGCCGTGTCCGTTGACGACGGGTTACTGGTCCCGGTGCTGGACAAGGCCGATCAGCGCAGCCTGCAGGAGATCGTCACCGGGAGCACCGAAATTGCCGGGGCCGCACGCCGGGGCACGGTCGATCCAAGCCACAGCGGCACCTTCACGATCACCTCCCTGGGCATGTACGGGATCAGCAAATTCATGCCGATCATCAACCCGCCCGAATGTGCCATCCTCGCAATCGGCGCCGTTGAGAAACGCGCCGTGCCGGTAAACGACGCAGTTGCCGTGCGGGAGATGATGACATTGACCCTGGCGGCTGACCATCGCGGTGTCGACGGTGCCGTCGCCGCACAGTTCCTGAACCGCCTCAAGGCGCTGCTGGAAGAGTTCGATCATGATTAAGGCACTGTTGTTCGACTGCGACGGCGTGCTGGTCGATACCGAGCGCGACGGCCACCGGGTCGCCTTTAACCGCGCCTTCGTCGCGCAAGGGCTCAATGTTGAATGGAGCGGCGAGGAGTACGGTGAACTGCTCACCATCGCCGGCGGCAAAGAACGCATGCGCCACTATTTCGAACAGGCCGGCTGGCCGCCGGACATCGATGATCGCGACACCTTCATCAAGGGGTTGCACAAGGCCAAGACCAACCTGTTCATGCAGATAATCGAAGACGGACAGCTACCCCTGCGGGCCGGTGTGGCACGGCTGGTGGACGAGGCAATCGCCGCCGGCCTGACCCTGGCCGTGTGCTCGACCTCGAACGAACGCGCCGTGACCCTGATCGTCGAACGCCTGCTGGGCGCTGAACGCCGCGCCCGGTTCGCAGGCATCTTCGCCGGTGACATCGTTTCGCGCAAGAAACCCGACCCGGAGATCTACGACCTGGCGCGCACCGAGCTCGGACTGGCGGCCGGGGAGTGCCTGGTGGTTGAAGACAGCCGCAACGGGCTGCTCGCCGCCAGGAGCGCCGGCATGCCATGCATCGTGACGATCAGCAGCTACACCGGCAGCGAAGAGTTCACCGAAGCGGATGCCGTCTACCGCGAACTGGGCGACCCGCCCGGCACCCATGTATCGCTGGCCCAGTTGATGGAAGCGATTGGCCACGACCGGTCATGAGCGCCCGGCAGAATGACCGAGGTCGACCGTCCCACAAGAGACGCGCTTCATTTCAGCGCTTATCTTGGCACGATTCAACGGTACAGTACATTTTTCTTCCAGAGAACAGCCAAATCATTCGCGAACCAGTGGGGGATCCGTGAAAATCTTTCTCGATACAGCCGACGTCGAGGCGATCCGCGCCCGGATTGACTCCGGCGTCGTCGACGGCGTGACGACCAACCCGTCGATCATCATGAAGAGCGGCAAACCGTTCGAGCCCGTGGCCCGCGAGATTCTCGAAATAGTGCCGGGAGACGTCAGCATCGAAGCGATGTCGACAACCTGCGACGAAATGGTCGCGGAGTCGCGGCAACTGGCGAGCTGGGGCAAGAACGCAGTGATCAAACTGCCAATGACCCGTGACGGGATCAAGGCGCTGTCGATCCTCAGCCGGGAAGGTATCCGGATCAACCTGACAATGGTGGCATCGCTGAACCAGGCGCTGCTGGCGTGCAAAGCGAGGGCACACTACGTGAGCATCATTGTCGGGCGCATCGATGCCACTGGTGCGGACGGCATGGAGGTGGTGCGGGACACCCGCGCGATGATGCGCCAGTATGGATTCGAGGCGCAGATCATCATCGGCAGTGTGCGGACGCCGAATCACGTGATGATGGCGATACGCGCCGGGGCACAGGTGCTGACCCTGGGCACGACGGTCTTCGATCAACTCTATGACCACCCGCTGACCGAGGCCGGGCTCGAACAGTTCGCCAAGGACTGGCAAGCAGTGGAAAACCGATGATCCACGTGCTCGGTGATCTCAATGTCGACCTGATCCTCTCCGGCATGACCGTGCCACCAGCGTTCGGCAAGGAGATCATCGGCACCGAACGCTGCATGGCACCCGGCGGTTCAAGCGCCAACGTCGCAATCATCCTCGCGGCCACCGGCGTGCCGGTGCGCTTTTTCGGGTGTGTCGGCAATGATTTCTATGGCGATTTCCTGGTGTCGACCCTGCAGTCATACGGCATGGACACCGACACCGTCGCCCGGACCGGGCGCGATCGCACCTGCATCACCGTTTCCCTGACCTACCCCAACGACCGCATGTTCATCACCGATCTCGGTACACTCAAGAGCAACACCCTGGCTGACTTTCCCGCAGGCTACCTGGCGGCGGCGGAACATCTGCATCTCGGCTCTTTTTTCCTGCAGGTCGGGTTGCGCCCGTCGATCGGGCAACTGCTCGAGGACGCCCGGGCCAACGGCATGACCACCTCGCTCGACATGGGCGGCGACCCGGCAGATGCGTGGGATATCTCGGACCTGTTACCGGCCCTTCCCTACCTCGACTGGTTCGTCCCGAACGCCGACGAAATCACCGGTATCACCGGTTGCAGCAACCTACCGGACGCCCTGGCGGCATTCGATGAGAATGCCACAGGCATTGTTGTCAAGGCAGGCGACGACGGGGCCTACAGCCGCTGTGACGGGGAAGTTCAACATCATCCCGGCACGGTCGTGGAGGTCGTGGACACGACCGGCGCGGGCGACTGTTTCAATGCCGGTTTCCTCAGCGCCATCTGCAGCGGCGCCACGGTTGACAACGCAGTAAAACGCGGCAATGACTGGGGCGCCGCCGCGGTGCAATGCCTGGGCCTGCCGATCGCCGACGGGAACCGCCCTGCCCTGTCCTGAAACGCCAACGTCGAACGCTGAACACCGAACCCTGAAACCCCAAAACAGACATGCCAGCACCCACTGTCGGCCAACATACCCTTCGTGAAACCCGCAATTCGGCAAACGCCTGGGAAGGGGTCTTTCCGCGCATCGACAACCAGGCAGCAGCACTGCAGCAACTGTGGGACGCGGCTGAGGAGATTGTCGTTTCCGGCTGCGGCTCGGGTCTCAATATCGCCCACGCCGTGGCGCCGTTCTGCCAGCGCTTGTCCGGCAAGACCTGTCGCGCCGTGCACGCCTCCGACCTGATGCTCAACCGCGATGCCTTCCTGAACCCGTCGCGCCGGACACTGGCAATCACCTTCTCGCGGTCCGGCAGTACCTCCGAGAGCGTCAGGGCGCAGCAGGCCGCAGCCGAGGCCGGCGCCGCGACCCTGGCGGTCACCTGTTTCGCCGACAGTCCAATGGCGCGCGCCGCCGACATCGTGCTGGTCCTCGAGGAGGCACACGAGGAGAGTATCACGACGACCCAATCCCTGACTGCCATGGTCCTGACCGGATATTACCTGGCAGCAGTCTGCACCGGGCGACAGGATATCATCGATGGCTTGCAGTCGCTGCCCGCGCTGGCACGCGACAAGATGGCAGCGTTCGAAACAATCGGACGCGAGCTCAGCGAGGACGCGGCGATCAGCAAGTACGCCTTTATCGGCAGCGGCCCGAACTACGGCCTGGCGCGCGAAGCACAACTGAAAATCAAGGAAACCGTGCTGCTGCCGGTCGACTCGTACGTGACGCTGGACTACCAGCACGGGCCAGTCTCGAATGTCGACGAGGCGATGCTGGTCACCGTGCTCATGTCGGATACGGGCCAGGCACACTACCCCGAGTTCGTCCGCAACATCAGGACACTCAAAGGCAAGGTGCTGCTGGTCTGCGACCGCGCCACCGATGAACTGCGGGCGGCAGCTAATTACGTGATCGAACTGGATACCGGCCTGCCCGACGGCAGCCGCGATATCCTTTACATGCCGGCACTGCAGTTCCTGGCCTGCTACAAGTCGATCGCCGTCGGCCATGATCCGGACAATCCACATAACCTGCATTATTTTGTGGAACTGGAAGCGGATTGAGAGGGATGGGAGTGGGACAGACTGATGAAGACCAATGCAGAAACATTAAACTGATCGAGGGCCATTCATGGAAGTTTCATTGAACAACCGAGTCGCGCTGGTCACCGGCGCGGCCCAGGGCATCGGCGAAGGGATCGCAATGGTTCTGGCGCGCGCCGGCGCCGACGTCATCGTTGTCGACATACAGGCCGAAAGTGGACAGGCGACAGCGGATGCCATCGCCGCACTCGGGCGCCGCAGCTTGTTCGTGGAAACGGACCTTGCAGACCCGAATGCAGTCAGCGCAATGATGGCGCAGGTGACGGCGGAGTTCGGCGCCCTGGATATCGTCGTCAACAATGCCGCCGTCGAATATTTCACGGGCATGGAAGAGACGACGCTGGAGCAATGGGACCACACGCACCATGTCGGGCTGCGTGGGTTGTTCCTGACGATTCAGTCGGCCTTGCCGTTGCTCAGGCAATCCGCGAACGCAGCGGTTTTCAATATCGCCAGCGTCCATGCCACGGCGACGATTCCGGACCTCGGCGCCTATGCGGCGGTCAAGGGCGGTATCGTGGCGATGACCCGCAGCATGGCGCAGGACCTCGGGCGTGAGGGTGTCCGGGTGGTCACGGTCAGCCCGGGATTCATCTTTGCCGGCATGACACAGGCGTGGCTCGATTCACAGGAAGACCGCCAGGCGACACTCGACCGGGTCAACGAGATGCACCCGAGCGGCCGCATCGGGACGCCGGAAGACATCGGCAACTTCATCGCCTTCGCCAGTACCGAGCTGGGCAGCTTCATCAACGGCGTCGAGATCGTGATTGACGGCGGCCTGACGTCGATGCTGCATCACTGATGCCTTCAAAGGATTCCCGGGCTCACCTTTGCTCCTCGTGCCTGGCCTGCGCGAATGCAGCGTACAACTTCGTAATCGTCCTCGACAGCCATGGAGTCTCTCCTCCATTACCCCTGGAAGCAGCGGTGCGAGTCGATTCGTAAATCGGACACTTGATCTGGCCGAACATTCAAGTATCATTTATACAGCGTTTGACCTTCAAGAACAACCGGTATTCACCCTGGAAAAGAGAATCCCATGAGCGTCCCGGAGATGGATGCCTACCATTTCGATCTGCTCGGATATGTGCGCCTGGAAGGCGCCCTCAACGCAGATGAAGTTGCCGCTCTCAACGGCTGCATCGACGCCATTCCGCCGCTCGAGTCCGGCCAATGGTACGGCTACGTGCACGGGCACAACTTCGAACCAAACGACGGCATCAACTACCAGCAGATCTACGAGGCCGGTGAACCGTTCGAAGCGCTGATCGATCACCCCGCCTGGATCGAACACGTCAAACTGTTCGTCGGTGGCGCCGGGTCGTTCGACTACATGCAGGGCCCGTTGTTCATCGACGAAGTATTCGCCAGTCTGCGCGGGCCCGGCAACGCGATCGGCATGCACTCCGGCGCCGACTGCCACTCCAAGCGCAACCAGTACCGCTACAGGAACGGCAACTTCATGGTCTGCCAGGTAAATGTGCTGATCGCCCTCACGGATATCAAGCCGGGCGACGGCGGTACAGTGATCATCCCGGCCAGCCACAAGCAGAACTTGGAGCACCCGTTGATGGGCAAGCACATCATGGGCAGTGAATTCTGCAGCGGCGACGCAATGCCGCTCAGTGAGGAGATTTTCATGAAAGCCGGCGACGCGATTGTCTTCGCCGACACCATCTGTCACGGCTCGGCCAGACGGGTGAACGAGGGGCAGCGCCGCATTGTCATCCAGCGCTACGGCCCGAGCTGGGGCTTCTTCCGGCACGGCTACCGACCGTCAAAGGAGCTGCTGAAACGCCTGACGCCGGAACGCCGGCAAATCGTCTGGCCGCACGACGTCCTGCCCCGCGAACCAAACCTCAAGGACGATATTCCACCGGCTGATGCCTGAGGAGCCTACAAGACCATATGCCGATCCAGACTGCACTATTTGACCTGGCCGGAAAGGGCGCGCTGGTCACCGGCGGCGCCACCGGGATCGGGCGGGCGCTCGCCGCCGGCCTCGCGGCGCACGGCGCCCGCGTGCTCATCGGCTCGCGCCGGGCCGAGCTGGTCGAGCAGGCCGCCACCGAGCTCAACGCCGACATCGACGAACCACGGGTCTTCGGCACTCGGCTGGACGTTACCGACAACGACAGTGTCGAAGCCGCCGTGCACACCGCGACCGAGCGCCTCGGCAGCCTGGACATCCTGGTCAACTGCGCCGGTATCCAGCTGCGTAAACCGGCAATCGACCTGACGCCGGAAGAGTTCAATCACATGTACGACGTGCACACGACCGGTTCGCTGCGCTGTGCCCAGGCCGCGGCGCGTGGATTCATTCCGCAGGGCAGCGGCTGCATCATCAATATCGCCTCGGTCTGTTCGTTCGTCGATAATATCGAGGTGGCGGCGTACGCCGCAGCGAAAAGCGCCGTCCTCGGCCTGACCCGCAGCCTCGCCAATGAATGGATCAAGCACGGCGTCCGCACCAACGCCATAGCACCAGGCTTCGTGGTGACCGACCTGAACCGGCAGGCCCTGGTGGGCACCGACCGCGGCCGCCGCATCCTCGAGCGGACGCCGGCCGCACGCTTCGGCCAGGCGGCGGAGATGGCCGGCACCGCCGTCTACCTGGCGAGCCCGGCAGCGGCGTTCGTCAATGGCCAGACAATCGTCGTGGACGGCGGCTTCCTGGCCTGCGGTTTTACCGACAGCGTTGCGGGTGAACAGTAGAACGGATCTCCGGGTCCGTTCGTGACGATCCGTTCACCGCACCCGCATTATCCTTTCGTCGCCTGCACGCTGGCGATGACCCCCGCTTCCGCCTGGCTCATTGGATGTGCCAGCGCCGCTTCGGTCAATGCCGCCAGGCGCGCCGCGCCGCCCGCCTGCTCATCACTCCATTCCTTGGCGAAGGCGCCCTCGCGAATGTCCCGCAGGAAAAGCTCCTTGCCCTTGGCTCGCATCTCATCGGAGATCAGTTCCGGGCCGCGCGACAACGTGCCGTACTGGCTGGTCGTGGAGTGATGCGTCATCTGCTTGAAGAAGCCGTTGCGCGTCATCGCCGTGACAATTTCTGCCATCTCACCGGAGGCGTACAGTTCCATGACCATCAGCTCCGGGCTGAACCCGACCTCGACACCGAGCTCGAAGCAGGTAAGGATCCAGCGTGTGAAGCCCGACCAGACCACCTGCTCGGAAAAGAGATCCAGTTCGGCCTCCTCACGCAAGCTTGATTCGAAAACACCGCCGCGGGTCAAGCCGATACCTTTGCAAAGGGCCAGGGTCAGGTCACGGGCATTGCCCGTGGCATCCTGGTGCACCGCGAACTGGGCCAGCGCGCCACTGCCCGCTTCGAACAGGTTGCGCACCATGTGGCCGGTCATGCGCGGCGCCACCATCAGCACGTCGACGTCGGCAGACGGCGTGATCAGGTCGTAGCCGACATTGTAACCGCTCGCCCACACCAGCGCGTTGCCGGCCTCGATACCCGGTGTAATCTGTTCATCCCAGATCAGCGGCTGCGATTCGTCGGTGGTGAGCACCAGCAGGCAGTCACCCGCCCCGGCCGCCTCGGCTATCGGCAGCGGCTTGAACCCGTCCTCGGCGGCACGCTCCTTGTACGAGTCCTCCTGGTTGCCGACGATGACCTCGACACCGTTGTCCCGCAGGTTGAGCGCCTGGGCCCGGCCCTGATTGCCGTAGCCAAGCACGGCGACCGTCTTGCCGTTGAGCGCATCCATCGATACGTCGTGATCTTTGATCAGTTCCATTGTCTTCCCGTCCTCTGATGTGGGTGGAGAAATTTACCGCGAATCATGATTACATGGCAGAATCACAACATGCCGCCCAAACCTGTCCGCGTCCAATCAGAACGCACCGCCCCTTGCATTTGAATCCGGCGCTCTTACCTTGCCGGTCACCACCATCGATCGGCTCCGATCGCCGATGCACAATCCACACTTGGGTCGACCAAAAAATGCAAGCTGTCCCTGTTTATCGGCCCGTGACCATTGACCGCACCCGCACCGGTGAGCGCTGGTTTCCCCGCCTTCACCGCCACACCGATGACAGCCTGCTGCTCTATACGTCACACGGGCACGACGCCGCATTTTCACCGGGGCAACGCATCCGGTCCGTAGACAACGGCCGAACCTGGAGCGAGCCGGTCGCCAACGTACCGCGCTCCGTCTGGCAGCACAGCTTTGATGACGGCGAGTTGTACGAACTCGATGAAGTAGGCGTTGTGGATCCGAATACGCCCGATACCGCCGTCTTCTGGGGTGCCCGGAGTTTTCCCGGAAAGATGTACGACGAACCGCAGCCGGAATTCGTCCGCATCCATCTGCCACAGGTGGCACACGGACCGTTGCAGAACCACATCTCGGGATACCCGATGCATCCGTGGCGGGAAATCTGGAACACCTTGTTCGGCCGCATCGACATGACCGGCGACGAGATTCAGATCGCCAGCTTCTGCATCACCGCCGGTGTGGCGATGGGCGATCGCCTGCTAGCGCTGGGCTATGGCGTCGACAACACCAGCGAGGCAGGCAGGTACAGCGTCTGGACATTGGCGTCGGACGACCGCGGCAGGACCTGGGAGACGGTCGGGACCGCAGTCACCGGCGATGCCATGGAAGCGTCGCCGTGCGAAGCGGACCTGGTCCGGCTAAAGGACGGGAGACTGTACAGCATCATGCGTGTTGACGGATCGCCGGATCTATGCAAAGCATGGCTTTATCACATGTGGTCAGAAAACGACGGCAAGACGTGGAGCAAACCGGAGCCTATGTCACTCGCAGACGACACCCGACACCAGCCACACAGCGTCTGGCCGCGCTTGCGCATCATGAAAGACGGCACCCTGGTCGTGATCTACGGC
>PVBE012816976.1_pt1 | contig 12948 bp, 6 predicted proteins | sample 1631181 | NCBI WGS metagenome assembly PVBE01 (sample SAMN08397723, study PRJNA350692) | Marine metagenome, whole genome shotgun sequencing project. | isolation source: water | place: Pacific Ocean | collected 2012-04
AAATTCATCGAGGCATGGCTCCGGAGCAGTCGCGAAAATGGCCGGTAACCCGCCAATGCTAATACAGAGGATCGGGCGGGAAACCCGTTTTCTCCTTCGACAGAAGCTGCTGCGGCTGCTTGCTGCGGTGATGATCGTCTTCCTCGCACCGTCACTTGTGCTCGGCCTCGTCGACGCCACCTGGCCGCTGCGCGAGGCGACCGTGCTTCCGGTGCTGCTGATCCTGGCGGCGGCGGCCGTCATCTACCTGGTTGTCCGCCTCATCGGCTTCGGCACCCGCCTGCCGGACGCCCGCGACGTCGCGCTTACCGTCGAGGAGCAGCAGCCCGAGCTCATGGACTCTTTGATCTGCGCCGTCGAGCTGCTGCGCAACACCCCGGAAAAGGAGCGCACCGGCCTGCACCAGGCGCTCCTGTCCGACGTCGAGCAACAGATCGAAAAGACCGATCTGCGCCCACTCGTGGCCCGCGCCACGGTTCGCACCGGGACCTTGGTGGTGGCCTTTCTCGCCGGGCTCGGCCTCGCCTGGGTGCTTGCCGACCTGCCGCTCATAGACAAGGCCTCGGCCCGCCTCGGCGACCTCGTGCGAGGCGAGTTCACCGGCATGTCGATTACTCCGGGCTCCCTCGAAGTCGGCGTCGGCGATGACCTGGTAATCGACGTCGAGATCAACCGCGGCCCGAACGAGGCCCGGATAGTCTTCGAATTCGCCGACGGGCCGATGGCCTACGACATGTTCGAGAAGGAAGGCGATCACAAGTATTTCGAACTGTTTTCCATTGATGCCCCATTCACCTACCGCATCGTGACCCCGACCCTGGAGAGCCGGGTCTTCACGGTTTCGACATTCGCGAACCCGGCGATCATTGCCGCGGCCATTCGCGTCGAGCCGCCGGCCTACACCGGCATCGAGGCCCAGGAGCACCATGAATTGAAGGACCTGACGGTGCCCGAGGGCGCCGTTGTCACCATCGAGGTAACCGCCAACAAGCCGGTCGATGCCACCTTGGCCTGGACCGAACAGGCACACGCCGTGCTGAACGCCGGCGATGATGCGCACTACGTTGCGGAGATCACCGCAACTGCCAGTGACGCCTTCGCGATCATTCTCGAGGACAGCCACGGCCACGCCACCAAAAGCGAGCGCACCTACAACTTCGAGGTCATCGAGGACTTCGCGCCCCTGATCGAGCCCATCACGCCGGTGGACGACGCCAAGTTCACCTCCGAGGAAGACGTCACATTCTCCTGCAAGGTGACGGACGATTACGCGGTCGACGAGATCACCTTGTCATACGCCATCAGCGGCCGGCCTTGGGAGCACGTGCAGCTTTACAAGGGCGACCCGGAAACCTGGGAAACCATCCAGACCACGGTGTTCGGCCTGTCCATTCCCGAGCTCGACAACGTGTACGAAGGCGACGTCATCTCGTACTACTACGTGGCCAGCGACAACGCACCGGAACGGAACACCGCTGCCACCGAGGTCCGCTTCATCGAGATCCGCCCCGAACCGCAGGAGCCGGAAAAGGCGCCGCCGGGCGAGGGCCCGCCGCCGGTAAAGATTGATGTCAGGCATCTGATCACCGAGCAGAAACACTTGATCCGCCAGACCGTCGGGCTGCAGCGGCTCGACGACGACGTTGCCCGCGACGAGCTCCTGGACAACCTGGGGACTGGGGCGCAGGCTTTGCTGGCCGCCACCGACAAGGTTCTGAAGGACGCCAAGGAAGGTGCCGGCGGCATTCACCTCGGTGACCTGGAGAACCTCTTTATAGATGCCATGGACAGCATGAAGATCGCTCGTGATTCCCTGCAGCGCAAGAACCCGGACGCCTCATTGCAGGACCAGGCCCGGGCCTTGTCGAAATTGATCTCGATCGCCATCATGATCGAGGCGGCGCCGAAATCCAGCGAGCAGAGCGAGCCACAGGAAGGCGAACAGGCGAACGTTAACGAGCAGAACGAGCAGGACGAGCGCGCCAGGGAGCTCGATCGCCTCAAGGAGGCGATCGAGAAGCTCGAGGACCTCATCGGCCGCCAGGAGAATCTCAACGCCAAGTTCGAGATCCGCAAGGACAAGATCATGCCGTCGGCGGCCCGCGGTTTCATGGCCGGTACTGAAAAGAAGATCCGGGACCAGCTCGACGACCTCAAGGGCGAGCTCGCCGAGCTGCCGCGTGCCACCGAGGCGACCAATGAGATGTCGAAAGCCTCACGCGCCATGGGCCATTGGCTGGAGCAGATCGAAAACGCCAGGGACGAGCAGGTGACCAAGAGCGGCGAGCAGGCGGTCAATTTCATGGAGCGCTCGAAGCAGATGCTCGAGGAGATCCGCGACAATCTCGGCGGTGACGAGCTCGAAGCGTTGAATGAAGAGCTCCAGACGATTCGCAAAGAGCAGCAGCAACTGCGGCGCGCCACCGAGAAATTGCCGGATGCCGACAAGCCGAAGCGCCAGGAGATGGCGGGCCAGCAGAAACAGATTCGCGAGAAGTTCGACCAGTTCATGGATGAGTTGTCCGAGGCCGCAAAGAAAACAGAGGCGGGCAATCCCGAGGCGTCGGAGAGTTTGTCGCAATGCCGTAACGCCGGCAACGCCAAAGGTACCAGCGGCTCGATGAAGCGCGCCGAGAACGGCCTCAAATACGGGCGCACGGAGAAGGCCTCGAAGTTCCAGCGCGACGCTGAAGAGGCGATGCGTGAGATGGCGGCACACATGCGCAACGCCATGGACGCGCGCCCCGGCATGAGTAGCGAGCGGCTTACCCGCATGCTCGAGGAGACCCTCAAGAATGTCGAGAAAGCGCAGAAGGCCGCCAGGAACGAGCAGACGACCGGGCAGGAGCGCGAACAGTTGCTCGAGGAATTTTCCCAGGACCTCGACAAGATGGCGCAGCAGATGAACGACCAGCAGATGTCCGAGTTGTCGATGCAGATGCATGGCTGGAACATCGGCGCGTCCGATGGCGGCAAGCCGCTGAACGAAGCACTCGGCCTCCTGATCGAGACCGCGCAGTTGCTCGAGGCGAAGCTGTTCGCCAACGCCTTCCGCAAGCAGATCGAGCTGGCCCGGGTCAACGGCCGTGAGCCGCCGGACGAATACAAGAAACGCGTACAAGAGTACTTCAAGCGCCTCAGCAATGACGCGCAGTAGACGCGACGCCGCCGCGCCGACTTCATGACAATACGCCTCACTCCACTCATTCCCCTGCTGCCCCTGCTGATCGGGCTGCTCGTCTACCTCATCGCGGTAGCCCTCTGCTACCGGGGCTATCGCGGCATCGTGTCGCAGCGTTATTGGCGCCTGCTGATTGCGACCAAGATGCTGTCGGCCGCCGGGGTCGTCCTGTTGCTGCTCAATCCGCATTTCGTCCGCCCGGCGCCAGACACGACGACTTTCAACGTCGCCATGCTCGTTGACGCCACTGCCAGCATGGACACGCGCGATTGCGGCGACACCTCGCGGCTCGAAACGGTCAAGGCCAGGCTGCTGGCCGAGGACAGCGAGTTCCGCCACAACGTCCTCCGGGCGCACGAGAATCTCAACACCTACGTGTTCGCCGGCGAGAGCCTGCGCCGCTTCGACATGAACGCCGACTTCGACTCGCTGCCAGGCGACACCGACATCGACCTGGTACTGGGCAAGCTGATCAGCAACAACATCGACAGCAACACTCTCGGCGCCGTGCTCCTGGTCACGGACGGCCTGGACAACCGCGGCGTTGGGCTGCTGGACGGCAGCAAGCGCTATAAATCACTGGGCATCCCGATCCATTGTGTCGGGGTCGGCGACAACCGCCAGAAGAACGATCTCGGTGTCACCTGGACGTCGGTACCGGACAAGGCGGAGAAGAGCAAGCCCTTCACGATGAGCGCGGTCGTGTCCCGCAATTTCAAGGGCAACTACACGGCCCGCGTGGAAGTCCACGACGGCGTGCGGCTGGTGCACGAGCGCGACGTTGCCTTTGCCGACGAACAGAAGGAACTGTCGATCGAGATCGAACACACGTCCTATGTCGCCGGCTTCGAACCGTTGCGCATCCATGTCCTGCCGTTGCCGGAAGAGGTCAACACCCTGAACAACGCCGATTACTCCGGTACCGACGTCACCGATCCATTTGTCTTCGAGACCTTTTATTACAGCGCCAACCTCGACTGGGACTTCAAGTTCCTCAAGCTGTTCATGGAAGCCGAGGAGCGCATGCGCCTGTCGGCCGTCATCCGCATCGGTGAAGACAGCTATTACGCCCGCGGCGTCGCCGCCGGCAGGCCGCAATCCGGGGATGGCGACGAGGCGGCAACCACGGCCGGCGGCGGTGCGCCGGCGGCCGCGGATGAACTGGTGCCGGTGCGTGTCGACGGGTTCCCGGATTCATCCGTGGTCAACGAGCATAGTTGTATGGTGATCGACCTGAACAGCCTGTACATGTTCGACGATGCAGCCCTGCAGACGATCGTCAATTTCGTGGAGAACCGTGGCGGCGGTGTGATCTTCACCGGCGTCGCCGAGGAGATCCCGGAGCCGATCCGCAAGCTTTTGCCGATTCGCACGGTGCCGGCCGAGCTGATCGGCATGGACGACGCGGGCATTACTTTCCGCCATTCCAGCGTCCTGGCCCGGCGCAATCTCGACAACCTGCACGAGCTCGCCGACCACCTGCGCATGCCGCCCGAGGGATTTTTCTACAAGATCCTGCCCGAGGACATCAAGCCCGGCGCCTTGATTGTGGCCACCGTCAAAGAGTTGCCGCTGGTGGTTCTGGCAGCGCAGAACTACGGTGCCGGGAAGGTTGCGTTCCTCAACATCGAGGATACCTGGAAATGGGTCATGCACTATGACGACGGCGACCGTTATTTCGGCGTGTTCTGGGGGCAGTTGGTGTCGTGGATCTCGTCGTCGTCGAAGAAGCGCATGACGGTCAATCCCAACACGTCGCGGCTCGACATGGCTCACGAGCAGGAGTTCTCCGTCGACATCCTCGATGCCGAGTACGTCCCCGACAACCGGGCAGAAATTGTTGCGACGATCTCAACCCCGGGCGGCGATGAGGAGGCCATGCGCCTGTTTCTCAACCCGAAGATCGACGGGCGCTACACCGGCAAGTTCATCCCGCGCGGGGTCGGCGAGTACCGCTTCCGTTTCGCAACGGCCTTGCACACCGGCGAGAAGATGGAGAAGGTCGTGGACTATCTCGCCGTCAATCTCAGCCCGGAGGTGCAGCCGCAGCCGATTGCCGAAATGCGCCTGCAGAGTCTCGCCCGGGTAACCGGCGGCGAGTACTGGAATTACCGCGACGCGGACAGCATCGACGAATTGCCGATCACCCGCACGGTCAGCTATATCGAGGAAATGCACGAATGGCTGAAATACTGGCTCTGGCTGATCGTCCTGCTGCTGGCCATAATACCCGACTGGTACGTTCGCCGCCGCCTCGGCCTGCGGTGAGTCGAACGATTTCAAACAGGCCGATGTTTTCGGCTTCCGCCGCAATGCACGAAGGAAAACGGCCGGGCCCCGCCATTAGCGGATCCCGATGTACACTGCCCGGCGTGCGTCGGTGGCTTCGGTAATCTCGTCGAGCATCACCGGTGAGACCGGGCGGTTCACTTTGAGCACCGCCATCGACTCGCCGGTCCTCGCATCGTGCGGCGCCCGCATGTCGTCGATGTTGATCTCGTGCCTGGCCATCACCCCGGTGATCTTCGCCAACACCCCCGGCCGGTCCTCATAGACGACCATAACGCTGTGGCCTTGCGGATCGAAGTACAACTTGTCGAAACCGTCGATGCGTGACACCATCGGATTCGATTCCGTCAAGGTGCCACGGACACTGACTTTCGAAAACGTCGTGCCGCTGCCCTCGAACAGGTCGATGGTCATCGAACGGCCGTACTTCTTGCCGTCGTCGCCGTCGCGCTTGACGTAGACTATCCCTTTCTCTTCCAAGTACTCCGCGGCGTCGTGGTAGTCGAAAAGGGAGTCGAAATGGGACGACAGTCCCGAGACGATCGGTGCCAGCAGCCAATTGGAATATTCGTTCAGGCCACCGTAAAAACTCGCCTCGACACGGCGCGGCGGTGTCTCGGCCCCGAGATAATGGCGCGCCACCTTCGCCAGATAAAAGGCCAGCTCGACGTGACCCTCGTCGAGACCTTCAGGCACGGCGCGATTGACGATATTGGTGCCGACACCGCGCTGCACATACGCCACCAGTTGCTCGGCGGCACGGCAGGCGGCGTTGCGATTCGCTTCGCTGGTGTTGGCCCCGAGATGTGGCAGCATAATGTCGGCGATGTCCGCAACGCTCTTCTCTCCGGGCGCGTCCGCGGCATAGACGTCGGTGCAGAAAATCAGGTCTTTATCGGCCTTAACGGCGCGGACGTCCTCTTCGTTGACGATGCCGGCCCGGGCGCAGTTGATCAAAATGGCGCCGGGCTTGGTCACGTTCAGCAGGTCGCGGTTGATCATTCCCTGTGTCTCGTCGGTCTCCGGGAGGTGCAGGGTGATGATGTCGGCAGCGGCAAACAGCTCCTGCAGCGAGCACAACTCCGCGCCCAGCTCCTCCGCCTTGTCGGCGGAGACAACGGGGTCGTACACAATGATACGGTTGTCGAAGCCCGCCAGGCGTTGCGCAACGAGCTGGCCGATATTGCCGAGCCCGACGATGCCGACGGTCTTCTTCGACAACTCGCGGCCCATGAACCTTTTTTTCTCCCAGGCCCCGGTGCGCGTCGAGGCGTCGGCGGGGATCACGTGGCGGTACGCCGCCAGCACCAGCGCGATGACTTCCTCGGCGACGGCGTTGGCGTTGGCGCCGGGCGTGTTCATCACGTCGATGCCCTGGCGCCGCGCGTGCTTGGTGTCGATGTTGTCGTAGCCGGCACCGGCGCGCACCACCACCTTGAGGCTCGGCAGGGCGTCGATGACCGCGGCGGTGATCTTTTCACTGCGGACGATCAGGCCGGTCGCGTCGGCGTGGGCGCGGACCAGTTCAGCGAGCGGTTTTTCGGCATCCTGCACAACATCGAAGCCGTTGTCCCGGAGGATCTCGGCAGCTGCCGTGTCAAGTTTGGTCGGAATGAGGATGGTGGGCATGGCTATCTCGCGATCCAATCGAGGGCGGTCGCCTGGAAACGGTCCCAGAGGCTGTTCGGGCCTTGGGTCACCGGGACGACTCGTGCACTGGCATGAAAGGTCTGGGGTACGTCCGGCGGATAATCGGTGACAAAACTGAACTGGACGCTGCTCGACTTCTTCGTGCTTACCGGTGTCACCAGCAGCTCGTAGTGGCGACCGGCCTTGAGGGTCAGCAGCTCGTACTCGAAGGCGTCCTTGTTGGCGGTTACACTGGTAATGTTGATGTCGGCGTCGGTGAGGAACTTGAGGCGTATTTTCTTGCGCTTGGCACTGTCACCCACCTGCCATTTCACGTAAGGCGGATCGATGTCGACATATCTCGGAACGATGCCCCGGATGATGAGGGTCGTGGTCTCCTTCGACGGTTCATCCGTCGTGACGGTGATCTTCTTTTCACTGACCCCTTCACGCACCTTGATAGTCGCCGAAATCTCACCACTCTCGCCCGGCGCGTAGGTCTTCTTGTCCAGCCCTGTCGTGGTGCAGCCGCAGGAGGTCTTGACGGTTTTCACCGTGATCTCGGTCTCGCCTATATTGGTGAACCGGTAGGCACCGCTGAGCGTCGTGTCGTTCGGCAGTCCGCGCAACTCCAGTTCGGTCGACTCGAACTGCAACTGCGCGACAACGCCGCCGGCCAGCAGCAGCCCCGTAATGATCAGCACGGCACGCATATGCAACACTTTTTTGCGAATTGAAACGATCAGGTACTGTAACCGGAGTTTACGGATATGCCGAACCGGGTGCAGCCGGAATGTCTTCAAAAACCCGGCTTCACGTTTGATCCATCATCCGCTCTTCGAGCGCCTCGACAACCTGGCGGGCCAGTGCCTCGGGCGGTGCGGTCGCGTCCAGCGTCAGGTTGGCGCAGGCCTGGTAAACCGGCCCCCGTTCCTGCAGCATTTCCTCGACTTCCTGCAGGCCGCCGCCGCGAAAGTTCGGGCGTGTGTCGGCGCTGATCGGGTCCGCCTCGGCCCGGCGCCACAATTCCGCCGCGTCGAGCTTCAGGTAGACGACCAGTGAATCGCGGCCGGCCGCAACCTGATTCTGCGGCCGCAGGATGCTGCCGGCGCCGAACGCGATGACGCATCGGTCATGGCGGCACAGGGTCTCGACAACGTCTGTTTCGACATCGCGGTACGCCTCCTTGTCGCTGCTGAAGGCCTCCGTGAGGGAACACCCGTAGCGCTCCTGAATGTCGCCGTCGACGTCGTACAGTGGCCAGCCCAGTTGTTCCGACAACGCCGGGCCGAGCGTTGACTTGCCGCTGGCGCGGTAGCCGATGAGAACGATTTTCATGAATCGCAATACCTCGTCGCAAAATGCCGAGTTGCCGACGGAATTGCAAACGCCCCACCAACAAATTCTGCCCAGGCCTGCAGGTGCGGACCCCGCGCATCGGTGATCTCCGTGTCATTCACGATGGCGTTCTCCTGGAACAACGCCGGGCACGGTATCGGGACGGCGGTTGCTTTACGCCGGCGCTGCCGCCTGTGCCAAGTTTGTAGGTTGGGTTTGCAACGGTTGTGGATAGGAGCGATAATGTGACGCGGCATGGAATACTGAGCAAAGGACAAATGCAGCCAATGACCTTAATTGACGACCCCGGCTGGGGTGGCGGATTCATCGCGGACTGGTTGTTGTGCGGCCCGTTTTATTACGGTTACAGCGATCGTCCGGCGGACGGAACGCTGCCGCACGATGACGACTATCTCCAGCATCCCGAGGGCGAAGGCAATGTGCGGCCGCTGGCCGGCGACACGGTGACGACGGCGGAGGGCACCTGGCGCTGGGAAGCCCGGCACAGCGCGGCCATCAGAATGAACATCACCCAGGAACTGGGGCCGGGCCCGTTTCTCGGCCGCCACCTGATCATGTTCGCCGCAACCTACGTGGTGTTCGACAAGGCCTGTACCGGCTTGCTGTGGCTCGGCACCAGCGACGGCTACCGCCTGTACGTGAACGGTCGCGAGCTGCACGACATCCAGCTGATGAACCGGGTCACCGCCCCGGATCAGAACGTCTACAAGATCAAGTGGCGGCGCGGCCGGAACCTGATCCTGCTGCGGATGCGCAGCAATCGCGGCGGCTGTGAATTGATGGCGCGCCTGACGGATGAGCACCGGGTGCCGCTGAAGCCGCGGATCGAATTGCTGCGGCAGCCAACCTATCAGCCCGCGCCCGGGTCGCTGCAATCGGGGCCCGGTTGCAGGGTCCTGCACGATGCCCCGATACCGGGAGACTGGCGGCCGATACCGGTCAGCTCGTTTCGGGGCGGCAGCCGCCCGGCGGCGGGCTTCTCCGGACTGTTGTCGTCGTCGCACTCACGGTTGCTGAAAGACGGCGAGACGGCCGCTGCCACTTTTGACCTGGCGGGCGGTGTCCCGGGCAAGACACTTCTGGTTTTCGAGGCGCTGAATTCCAACGCCGTCTTGAGCATCATTATCAATGACCGGGCAATCTGGGAGGGAACGCCGCCGCAGCTGCCCGCCGGGGTGCCGAAAAAGGCGTTCGGTCATCGCATTTTCCTGCGCTCTCACGTTGTCCTGCCCACCGGCGCCCTGCGCGATGGCGCCAACACTGTCCAACTCAGCATCAGCGGCCACGGCTGCGGCGCCTGGCTTGCCTTTCGAAGCGTTGCCGTGCTGGCCGCGGAAGCGCTGGATTCACACGCGGGATGGTCGGCCGTGCGCTTTGCCGGTGAACGCTTCGGCTCCGTCGCGCGGCCGCGCTGGAAACCGGACAACGGCGACTGGCCGCAGGTTGGCGGGCACTGTTTCGTCAGCGCGAAATATTTGGCAGAGATCCCCGCATCCGGTGAGATCCGGGCGTGGTTCAGGCTGCCGCGGCTCAATCGAAGAACGCCCCTCGAATTTACCCTCGAGCTGCGGCCGTTGCAGTATTGCTGGCCATGGATCGGCAACGACCCGCGGGACGGGCACTCCGACTTGCCGTCGCCATACGCAATCGAAATAAACGGCGTGCGCGTCAACGCCGTCCGGCGGCCGGCACTGAATGTCCAGCAGGGTATTTACGCCGGGCTGATACTGCCGGTTCCCGCCGAGGCGGTGCGTGCGGGTTTGAATGAATTATTGATCCGGGTGATCGACCCCACCGGTGCTTCGGTGTTCGCTTCCGGATCAGGACAAGTGCCGTGGCAACCCGGATCGATCGCCGTCGGTCGGCCGTTTATCGAGGAAGTCGTTGTTCGCTGGCGCCCGCGGCCGATCGTGCCCGGCGTGCCGCGGGTGGCGCATGTCGATCGGCCATTCGAAGTCGGCATCGACATGCCCGAGGGTGATCGCTTGATTTCAATGGCGTTGCCGGCCGGATTGGTTTGTCTCAACAAAATCCCTGCCGCTGTCGGACCAGGCGAGTCAACCCTGCAATTCAATGCGACGAGACCGGCAGCATCAGGCCACGCGACGATCCGCTTCAGCAACCGGACTCTAAAGGTCCGGATGCCGCGCATCGTCGACGGGGTGGACCCGAATGCGATGAACTTCATCGTGATCACGGCGCTGGACGCACCGGCGGATGACCTCGACGGACATGCGCGAATGATCACCGCCATCAAGCGCGATGAATTGGGCAATACGGTGCATTTCCGCAACCGCATGCCGGCCGCCGCCCCGGCCGCGACCATGCGTGAGTTGATCCGCCTGCATCGCGATGCCGACTTGTATCTCTCCTGGTCCTGGGGGCCCTTCCTGGAGGGGCCTGCCAACAAATACACGGTGGCGGACGTGCAGCGCTGGGGCGGCCGGCACATAGCCGCAACCGGCTCGGCCCGTGAGGAACCGCCGATTGCCCGGTACGCCAACCTGTTGGAGCTGCACAACGCATACCTGGCGTATCTGCTGGATTTCTACGGGAACCATCCGGGATATGCCGGTCATCCCAGCCAGGCCTGGTCCCGCTACAGCGCCGCCGCCGGTGCCTCTGTCATCTGGGTACAGGAAGGGTACTGCAATTTCGAGTGGCAACAGGGCAGCATGCGCGGGGCCGCCCGGGCATACGAGCTGCCCATGGGCGTCTCCAACTGCGATGATTGTGCGGTGTTGTACTGGGACGACGAACGGGCGCTCCGAATCGCCTCGCTCCACAACTGGATCGCCTACTTCTCGGGCTGCACCTGGCTGATGCCGGAAATCAGTGGCCGGTACATGCGGGGCCGCACGCTGCCGGGCCACGGCGGTTACCTGGCGGACCCGGTGAACCGGGCCCGGTTCGAGATCGAGATGAACTTCTACGACTTCATTCGCACGCGATCCTGTCCCGGGCTGCCGTTGGCGCCGCTTGGCATCGTTCAAGGCCGCCTCGATGGCTGGGACGGCTTTGCCGACTGGCAACCCGGCCCCGACGAGAACGGCTACCAGCAGGGCTTCTACGAACCCGGCCGCAATCTCTGGCGTTCAACCCGCACGGAAGTGCTCGATCGGCGAACGTCATATTGGCCATACGGCATCGCCGAGGCCGGTTGGCGCTACCTGGACGTGGTCATGCCGCGCATCGGGTTTGGCACGAGCTACCCCGCGGAACATCCGCAAAGCGACCGGCACTGGTTCTGCGGGACGCCGTACGGCAAGGTCGACCTGGTACCCGGCGACCTGGTTGACACCGGGAAATGGCAGGCCTATCGCGCCTTGATTTTCCTTGGCTGGAACAGTGCGACAGATGAACAATACGATGCCCTGCGCACCTATGTCGAGAATGGTGGCATCCTGTTGATGACAACCCCGCAGCTGACGACCTCCGTAGTGCACGGCGTCACGTCGCCGCTGGTGAAGCGGGGCAACTGGAGTGACCTGTTCGGGGTACGGGTTTCCGGCAAAACGAAAGCCCTCGGCACCCGGGCCGTACGGACCCGGCAAGGGGCGGCGCTGCTCAAGCGGCGGGGGTACGCGCTCAACAATCATTGGCGAAACCCGTTGCGGGCGCCGCGAATCCGGTTGACCGACGACGCGGTTGTCCTGGCACGGACGAATGACCATACGCCGCTCCTGGTGGAGCGAAAGCTGGGGCGGGGTCGAGCGATTCTCCTGACCGCCTGGAATTTTCCCGGCGAAGAGGCGTTTGAAGATCTGTATCGCGACCTGATCGATTCGATCGCTGCCGAGGTCACGCCTCCAGTGCGCATCGAGCCGACCGACTATGTGAATCACGGCGTCTTTGTGACTGCCGATGGCGAGCCCGGCCGTGATTTCACCACCATCTTTTTCACCGACACACGATGGTGGGAAATGGCGGCAAGCGAACTGGACATCACCGTTTGGCTCGACGGAAACGGGTTCCCATTGCGCGTGCCGCCGGCGACGATCCGGTCGGTTGCCTGGCATGGTAAAGTTGCGGTGACCGCCGAGGACCCGATGATTTATGTTACGGCAATCGACGGCGACCCCGATGGGCCTGTCCGGATCAGGGCGCAAGGCAGCGGCCGTTCACGCATGACCATCTTTTTCCTGGCCGGCCGCCCCGAACAAATACGCGTCTGCCGCCGGACCGTGCCTTTTGACTGGGATGCCGGGGCTCGTATTGCGAGCATCGACGTGAAATGGCGCGGCGAGAATGAGATCGAGGTGTTTCTGGCGGCCGATTGAGATGCGGCACGGGATCGAACCGGAAACGCTTTCTTACGCGGCGCTGTTGTCGGCCACAAAAATGTTGCGCGCGACGAGCCGGCTGATGCTGTGCTGCCGGTTGGCGACGTTCAGGGTCAGCGGACCGTCGAAAGGCTCTATTTGTTCCACCGTCACTTCAGTGTTCAGGCCGATGCCGAGGCCGCTGAGGTGGCGCAGCATCTCGGGGTC
>PVBE010324577.1_pt1 | contig 12947 bp, 9 predicted proteins | sample 1631181 | NCBI WGS metagenome assembly PVBE01 (sample SAMN08397723, study PRJNA350692) | Marine metagenome, whole genome shotgun sequencing project. | isolation source: water | place: Pacific Ocean | collected 2012-04
CCGACACGCTGACCGATGTCGCCACAGACACGCCGACAGACACGCCGACAGACGTCGCCACAGACACGCTGGCCGATGTCGCCACCGATGTCGCCACAGACACGCCGACAGACACCGACGCGTTCGATACGCCCCCCGACACCGACATCGCCGACATCACCGACGCGGCCGACGACACCGACGTGATCGACTCGCCCTGCGGCGTCGTGGCCGGGGGCCCGATCACCGGTGGACCCAACACCGTGAGCGGTTGCATCTTCTGGAACCGGGGCGCCGTGCCGGACGGGAGCCTGCTGATCGCACTGACGCCGACCAGCCCCGCGTCGCCGCCCCTTGTCGCCGAACAGCTGATCGACGACGCGATCGTGCCCAGATCGTACGAGCTCCGCGAGGTGCCGCCGGGAGTCTACTTCCTGATGGCGTTCCTCGATGTCGACCGTGACTCCTCGTGGGACGTCCCCGGGCTGGGGGACTTCTTCGCGATCACCGAGGACGCGATCGAGCTGAGTCCAGAGGAAGACCGCGTCATCGGCATCAACGTCGAGCTTCGCTGATCAGCGGTTGCGATCGGGTCGCGGGGCCCCTACTTCGATGGGCCGCGACTCGTGCGAGCTGCGCCGAATCGCGATCCCGAGACCCGCTCGTGCCCACAGAGCTCCACCGATGCACCGCCCGACGCTTACCGGCTTCGTCCTCGTTGCGCTGTTCGGCCTCGTGTCCGCTTGCGGCGGCGACGCGAGCGGGAGTGGTAACGCCACGGACCCGGGGGTCCGCGACGTCGGGAGCGACGACGATGCGGCCGCCGACGCGGGCCGCGACGAACCGACGGACGCCGGCCGAACCGATGCCGGAGATCCGGACGACGGGGGTGACGCGGGCGGTCCCGAAAGCGACGGTGCGACCGACGCGGACGACGCGGGACCGAGCTCGGACAGCGGCCCCGACGACCCGGCGACCGACGCCGCAACCGGCGACGCCACCGACGCGGGGCCGACGGCGGACGCGCCGACGGACGCCACCGGCGACACCGAGACGACCGACGGCCCGCGCGACCCAGACATCACCGACGCGACGGGCGACTCCGACTCCGGCGACGTCTCCGGCGATGGCGGCACGACCGACGCGCCCGAGGACGTCGGTGCCGCCGACACGATCACCGGTGCCGACGCTACCGTGAGCGGCAACATCTTCTGGAACCGGGGCTTCACCCCGCCGGGGAGCCTCCTCATCGCCCTGTCGGCGACCAACCCGGTCTCGGCGCCGTTGGTCGCCGAGCGAACCTTCGACACCGCGGTGCTGCCGACGGAATACGAGCTCCGGGATGTCCCGTATGGCATCTACTACGTGTTCGCCTTCCTCGATGTCGACCGTGACTCGTCATGGGACGAGCCGGGGCCGGAGGACTACGTCACGATCTCGACCGACGCGATCGAGTTGTCCGAGCGCGTGACCCGCGCGACCGGGATCAACGTCGAGCTCCGCTGACCGCCCGAGGCTCCCCCTGCCCGGTCTGCACAGGGTCGCTCGCGAAGGCAGCCGTCCTTCGACGCTCGGGCCCGAACGGGCGCTTGCCGGCGCGCATGTGCCCGCATATGCTGACGCGCGGCGACGTCACCGCGACTCGGTGGCCGCCCCGGGCTCATCGCAGGGCCCGGACGAGACAACCCCACGCCCGATGGTGACCAGGTGAGCGAAGACCCGACGACGGAACACGAGACGACGCTCGAGCCCTGGCTCAAGGAGGGTGACGGCACGAAGGTCGTCGTCCACCTCGCGGTCGAGCGGATGAGCATCCGCCAGCGACGCATCGAAGAGGCCGCGCCGACTCCCGTGATCACCGACTTCGAGCCGCCCTCCGACGAGACGCTCGCCGCGAACCCGTACGTGGCCTACCTGCACGTGACGGCGCCAGAGGGCGATGACCGGGTCGAGCGCTACCTCGACCCGTTCGCCACCGCCGACGTACAGGGGTTCCGCGAGTGGATCACGGTCCGGCTCAAGGTCGAGGCCTACAAGTCGATCTCGGAGCCGGTCCCCGTCAGCGAGAGCGCCCAGGAGCTGATCGACAAGGTGAAGGCGGTGCTCGACGACCCGCCGGCGGAGATCGACGGTCTGCCGAAAGCCGTCGACGAACTGGTCGGCGAGTTCCGAAGACGGGACGAGAACTCCAGCAAGTGAACGGGCGCCTGCGGCGCGTCCGGCGCGACGACGCCAGAGCATGAGCACTCCGACCGACGAGCAGCGGAAGCGGCGCGTCCGGAACGCGGAAGCGGCAGCCTCCGCTTGGGCCGAGCGGAACACCACACCGACGGCGTTGCCGGTCTCGGTCGAGGTCGCGCTCCACCCGTATTGCAACGCCCAGTGCCTCTTCTGTGACACCGGGCGCTGCACACGCGAGGTCGGCATCGACGACTCCTTCGACTGGCTGGCGGAGCGCGTGCTCGAAGAGCTCGCGCCCCAGGTCGAACGCCTGCACTGGACCCACCACGCCGAGCCCCTGCTCAGCCGGCATTTCGTGCAGTGGCTCGGTGAGGCCGAGGCCATCCCGGACCTCCGGATCCAGACCAACGGATTCCTCCTGCCGAAGTACCGCGACGAGCTGCTCCGGGCTCCGGGGTCGCTCCACATCGGCGTCAGCCTCCACGCGGCCACCGCAGCGATGCACGCCCGACTGATGGGCTGCTCGACGACGAAGTTCGACGACATCGTCGGCACGCTGCGCACGATGGTCCAGCGGCGCAGCGAGGAGGCGCTCGCCCGGAAGTTCTCGATCCTATTCGTGGCTCAACGCTCCAACCTGCACGAGCTCGCCGACTTCGTACGACTCGGCATCGACATCGGCGTCGACAGCTACATCGTCCGGGATCTGCTGGTGCCCGACGGACACGGGCAACGCTGCGTCGAACGCGACGGAATGGTGTATTTCCAGCCGGGCGAGGTGGTGCTGCGAGGCGATCCGGAGCTCGAGAAGCAGATCGGCGAGGCCCGACGCATGCTGTCCGACGCAGGGCTGAACGAAGATCGTCTGTGGGTCGACATGCGCGAAGGCACTCCCGACGGCGTCGACGCGATCAAACGCCGCGAACGGGAGTTCCGCGAACTCTACGCCGCGCAGGCCGGGCAGACCGGCCCTGGCGGCGCGAGCTCACTGTCGGTCAACGTCGCCGACACCGTGGGAGTCGAGCGGTTCGGAGCCCCGGCGGAGCCGACCGACATCGAAGCCACGCCCGACCGAAGCGGCGACGCCTGCGAGCTCCCGTGGACGAGCGCGTGGATCGACGGCGTCGGCGACGTGCGCCCGTGCCTCTTCACCGACTACACGTTCGGCAACCTCCGCGACGCTTCGATGCAGGAGGTCTGGTCGGGGCCTCGCGCCCGGCACATGCGCGAGATCATGGCCGCGAGAGGCGTTCCCTCGTGCTGTGCCGAGTGCCCGCACTACAGCGGTGGGATGCCTCCCGATCCCCTCCGACCGGGGTCGGAGCGGAGCCTCGCAGCGGACGCCGCGGCGGCGCCGGTATCGGTCGACGACCTGCCCCCCCTCTGCGAGCCGAGCGAGGAGAAGTCCGTCGTGGTGCAGCTCGTGTTCGAGAGGCTCAGCGCGCGCACGCTTCGCACCGAGTTGTCCACGGCGGGCCGGGTCATCCGCGACTTCGATCCGCCGACCGAGAGCGACCTCGCCGACGATCCCCACGTCGCCTATCTCTTCGTGTCCTCCCCCGACGGAGGAGCGCGCGCGGAGCGATACCACGCCCCCTATTGCGTGGTGCCCGGCGCGCCGTTCTGGCCTGCCTCCACCTGCGTCCGGTTCAAGGTCATGATGTTCGCATCGATCGACGAACCCACCCTGCTCGCCGACGGCTGCACCGCCCTCGTCGAGCGCCTGACCGCGCTGCTCGACGGACCGATCGGGCAAACGCCCTCCGCCATCGACGCCGTCAACGAATTGTTCTCCGCCTTCCGACGCGGCGACATCGGCGCCTGATCTGGCGCCGCCACACCCGGCGCCGCAGCCCGAGGTCTGTGAGATACCAGGCTAGCCCGGGTCGGCGGGGAGCGTCCTGTCCAGCGCAGTCGCCAGCTCCTTGACCCTCTGCTGGTGGTCCCGCGACGTCAGTGGCGTGCTGTTCTGGTGCGAGACGGCGAAACGGCCGGCGCGGAAGAAACACCGTGCCTCCGGGTTGCCGTAATCGAACCGAAGCTCGTAGCGCTCGCCGTCCATGGTGATGTCGATCGCCACGGTGTCCGGCTCTCCCGTGACCCCGACCTGCAGCACCACGACCCCGCGGCCGACCGGGTTGCCGTCGACGAGCGCCATCAACGTCTCCTCGATCGACGCCTCGAACGGGCTGAGGGTGGGGCGACCGTCGCCGTCCGAACCGTCCGACTCCCCGTTCTCGGTCGTCTCCTCGCCCTGATTCTCGAGCGTGCGGCCCTCTTCTCCGAACGGGACCACGTACATCGCCCCCAGGCCGCTCGTCGTCGCCAGCAGGCGCGCGGCGCGAGCCAGCTCCTGCCAGAACTCACCGTCGTACGACGATGCCGGCGACCAGAGCACGTGCCCGGGACCGAGCACGTCGAACACACCGCCGTCGCGAACCACGCGGAGCTGGCCGGGAAACAGGCGGAGGCCGTCACCCCGGGAGAGCCGATCGACGAGAACGGGATCACTGCCGCGGACGGTCGGACCATCGTAGGTGACCGCGGCGTCGTCCGCCCCCGTGACCGCGAGTGTCACCAGGTCACCGTCACCCGGGTGGTCCGTGGAGATCACCCAGGCGGTCGAAGCCGTCGGCCGGTCGACACCCATCGCGTCGAACCAACGGTCGTAGGTCGCGGTCGCCGAGTCACAGTCTGCGCGGCACGGGACGAAGCTGATCGAAGGGACCCACACGGGCAGCAGCCCGTGGGGGATCGCCCCCGCCTCCTCGGTGCGCCGTGCGTATGCCCGCCACGCCAGCGGCCCCTCGTGATCCGGGAATCCGGACGCGCAACACACCGGGATTCCGAGCAGCTCGGCGAGCTGGGCCACGGCGCCGGTGTCCTTCGGTGACTCGCGAACCGTGTCCATCAGCGCCGAGTAGCGCTCGGCGTCCTCGGCGCTCGCCGCCACGACGAGCGTCGTGTCCTCCGCGCATCCCTCCCAGCGTATCGCCAGGCCAGACGCGGCGACCGCGACGGCGACCTCCCGATCAGGGTCCCGCGCGTTCGGCACTGCGACCGTGCACACGCGCCGGACGCCGTCCCGAACCAGCCGAGCGACCCGATCGAGCAGCCAGGCGAGCTCCACCCGCGCCTCACCGACCCGCATCGGTGCACGCGTCGCCCTCTCGGCGCGGCGCGCGCGCCGCTCACGCCACAGGTCTCGCGCCCGAGCGACCAGCACCTGCTCGTTTAGGGGCGCGTCGGTGCTTCGAGCCACGTGGATCATCGCCAACGCGAACTCCTGCAGCGCGCGGTCGTCGCCATGGTTCCAGCCCGGGAGAACCTCGCGCAGCGCTGCGCCGATCGTCGTCGTCAGCTCGTCGGCGTGGTCGCTGTCGATGAGGTCGAAGCGCAACACCGCACTCATCACCGGCTCGACGCGCGGGTCGGCACATCGCCAAGGCTCCTCGGCGCCGAAGAGCTTGCGGCGGTTCATCACGACCACCGAATCGTGGACGTCGTCGTCCAGGAGCCCCTCGGACTCGACCAGCTTCCGGAGCGGCAGCTCCGGGTGCAGCCGCAAGCGCGCCTGGTAGATGTTCCCGGACTCCTTGCGGGTCAGCCCGAGGAAGCGGATCAGGGCGAAGTTCAGGGCCAGGTTGTCCAGTGTCGTCCACGGGGTGAACAACAGGAACGAGAGCCCGGTGTGCCAGAATCGGCCGGGGAGTTCGTGGGAGAGAGCGCGCATCGCGTTGACGGCGCGGACCCCGTCGGTCGGGGTCGTCGCCTTGTTGAATAGCGTCAGTTCGTGGGCCGAGAAGCTCTCGACACCGCTCGCGTAGATCCCGAAGCGCAGGGTCGAGTCCGGACGCCGCTCGAAGTGCTCTCGCACCCGCGCCGCCAACGCCGGAACGACGTCGGTGCGCGTCGCGAACAGGAGCTGCACGTCCTCGGCACCGTGCTGCTCGAGGGCCGTGATCGTCTCCCGCAGCACGCTGCCGCTCGGGTGTTGCTCGAAGAGCAGCGCGTTCGGCGTCCGCGCCCGGCGCTCACTGTCCACGAGCAGGTTCGTCACCTGCCGTCCGGCCCACTCGGCGATGCCCGTGTTCGGGGCCCAGATGCAGCCGAACCCGCCGCCTCGCGCGGAGCCGCTCGTCGTGCAGAACGTGCAGCCGAATTGACTGTCGTCGACCGCGAACGCCGGATCACGAAACGCCGGGCTCTCATTCACGCGCTTCGGGTGCCCGCACCCCTCCGCGAAATGCATGTAGACGTTGTCGATCCGCCGCTGCCGGGCTGCGTCGTTCCCGGCGATCCAATCGTAGCGCGGCTCCAGATCGCGCGTCTGCCCGAGCCAGTAGAGGACCACGCCCTCGTCCTTGCCGAGCACGACGTGACGGGCGTCGCCGGCCGCGAGCACACGCTCGATCTGCGGCGCGTAGATCGCGTCGGTCGACAACACGAAGGTCGGCTCTACCTCCGCGGCGAGCGCCACGAGGCGCTCCTCTTCGTCGGCGTCGAGGGTGATCGCGTCGCGCCCGTGCTCCATCAGGTTGGTGGTGGACACGGCGAAGCGGACCCAGCTGACCTCGACGTCGAGGGTGGCGTAGTACCCGGCGATGAGGGGCAAGATGTAGTTGATGCGCCCCGGGAACTGGTCCGCGTTGACGAACTCCACGACCAACACGCGGCCGTCGGGATGCAGCACCGCCGGTCGATCGGTGGGCGGGCGCTCCAGCTCGCGCGCGAGGATCTCGACCAGGTGCCGGTGCTCGGCATTCTCCGGCGCCCCGGCGGGGAGCACGGTGAGCACGCGGTTGCCCGGAAAGGAGAGGCCGCCCTCGGGGCGACGGAACTCCACCGGGTAGACCTGCCCGCCGACATGGAGCTCGGCCCGCACCGTCTGCTCGGCGTCGACCGCGGCGACCGACTCCACGCTGAGCCCACGGACGTCGAGCCGCTCGTCGTGCAGGATCGCCTGCAAGCGCTCCTGCAGCCACGCCATCCGATGCGCCCTGAGGCGTTCCGTCACACCGGCGGTTTCGACCGCTCTCGGCCCACCGAGCGACTGGCTCTCGTCGAACTCGAGCAACCAGAAGGGCGAGCGGCGCTCGTCTGTGCCTGACATGGTCGTCTCTCTTGGGTCTCGGCGGAGACTACTTTGGATCGTCGAGGATGGGCTTCAACATCGCATACCCCTGCGTCCGCACGGTGGTCACGTGGAGGCCGGCGCACTCGGCGTGGCGCGCACACTCACGGCAGCGGAGGCTCTTGGTGTAGAACCCGTTCCGGACGTAGTCACCGACGTAGCCGAAGAGATCCAGCTTGGGACCGGGAAGCTCGGGCTTGACCTGCCCGAGGCGGGACTCGAGGTGGCGGACCTTCGCCGGATCGCCGACGCTCATCTTCGCGACCTCTTTGAGCAGGGAGTCGCGACCACCGGTGTCGCCGGGGTTGAGCCCCTCGTAGTCGAGCTCCTGCCGACGCAGGGAACCGCCGTCGATCGTGCGAAGGCGGGGCCGCGGGCGCTCTCCGCTCACACACTCGGGCACGTTCTCGATCGCGCCCTCGCCCGTCCACGCGGCGAAAAATGCCGGCAGATCGGGGAGCTGCTCGGCGGCCTCGGTCGCCCGCTCGTAGTTCGGCAGCGCCAGGGTCATCGACGGGTGCCCGTCGCGCAGAATCGTCGCCAGGTGCTCGGCCATCGACTCGGACAACACGGCGGTGACGTCGGGCAGACCGATGGCGAGGAGCCCGGCGAGATCGCCGGGGTCGTGCACGACGACGCGGGCGACCGGGCGGCCGTCGATCGCGCCGTCGACCAGGGCCTCGGCAAAGTCGAACCAGTCGTCGAGCTCGAGGATCAGGGACCCTGTCGCGGCGCCGAGGTGGCGTCGCACGTCCGCGAGGTCCCCACCGACGAGCCAGAGGAGCGGACAGTCGCCGGGCGAGGGGGGGGCCTGCTCTTCGTCGGTGCGGAAGCGCCACGCGTCGAAGCTGCCGCTCCTCGTGCCCTCGATCGCCGACTCGAGCGAGTCGCAGAAATGCTGCAGGTAACAGCGATCGCAGCGCTCCGGCTCGCGACAGCTGATCGGCATGTCACGCGTGATCCAGAGCTCGTACTCCTCGAAGCGCCCCCGGGCCTCGTCGTTGAGCTTGTAGGGGTCCTGGATCAGGTATTCGAAGCCTTCGAGGTAGGGAGGCGGAAAGCGGTTGAACCAGATGTGCAGGTCGGGCCGCTCGCTGTACTCGAGGGCGACCTGGACGTAGGGCATGGCCTCGTCGATGTCGTAGACCAGCTGGTCCCGGTGCTTGCGGTCCCAGGCCATGCCGAAGGGGATCAGGTGGAGCAGGTCGTACTCGCCGACTCCCATCGCGATGAAGCGGTCGAGCAGCTCGGGGAGCTTCCTGACGTTTCCGCGGTTCAGGCAGACGTCGATATTGACGATGGGCCGACCATCCTCGAGCGCGAGCCGGATGCCCTCGACGGCCTCGTCGAAGGCGCCGGGCACACCGACGAGCGCGTCGTGCACCTTGGCGTTGTGTCCATGGATCGAGAAGGTGATCTCCCCGAGCCCGGCGTCGAGAGCGCGATGCAGGAAGGCGGGGTACGAGAGCATGCGCCCGTTGGTGACGATCTGCACCTTCCGGTATCCGGCCATGCGGCCGAGCTTCACGTACTTGACGAAGCTCGGGTGGATCGTCGGCTCGCCGCCCGAGAGGATCAGGCGCGTCGCGCCGTTGCGACGGCCGTCGATGATCCGAGCCTTGACCTCGTCGTCGGAGGCCATCGTGCCGTTGTGAGCGAGCGTGTCGAGGCAGAAGGTGCAGAGGTTGTTGCACTGGCTCGTGAGCCGAATCCACTGCCTCTTCTCGTGCGCCGCCTCCTCGTGGACGACACGCTTGGCATCGCCGCCGGGAGCTGGCCTGGCGTCGGTCATTTCGCTTCCGTGGGTCATCGAACGTGATCGCGCCGGCGATAGTGGAGCAGCCATTGGTTGCTCCCGGCGGGATCCACGGCGAGGTGGTCGATCAACTCTACCATGTCGTGCGGGATGGAGCGCGCGGCCTGGTGAGAGTCATGGTTGAAGAAATGCTCGAATCCCGCGGGCCCGCCCTCCCCGCGGTCAGCCTGGACGCGGGACCGGACGAGCCCGAAGGCCACGTTGTCGACGACGAGCAGCGACCCCCCCGGGCGGATCGAGGCGCACAGACGGCGCAACACGGCCCCCGGATCGGAGAGGTGGTTGTAGCTTCGCAGCACGAGCACGTGGTCGAACTCGCTCTCCGCCAGATGCAGCGTCTCGACGCGGGCGCAACGGACGTCTGCCCAGGGATGCAGGGTCCGGAAGCGGCGAACGGCCTCGGCGTCGGGCTCGATGCCGACGTACCGCACCGCACCGGCCTCGACGCGCTCGCCGATCGTGTCGGCGTAGCGACTCTCGCCACAGCCCACGTCGAGGATGTCGCCGCTCAGCGACGACACGAGGTCTCGGACCCGCCGGTCGTCTCGCCCGAACACGTCCTCGTCCTCGGCCCGAAAGCAGCCGGCGCACACTCCCCGATGCGGACAGGGAGCGCAGGCCTCGTGCGGCACCAGCTTGCGCAGGTCGGTGGAGAAATCGTCCGGCGCGTGCTTGTCGGAGATGTCGATGTAGATCTGGCCGAGGCTGTATTTGACGTCGCGGATCTCGACATCGGAGAAGTCGCGGGTACGCGTCCGGTACTGGCCCATCTGCACGCCGTCGTCGACGAAGACGTGGCGTCCGCGATCGTAGGGGAGGACGGAATCGGAGATCGGGCAGGGCTCGCCGTCGGGCCACGGGATGTCGCGCTCGTGGACGTAGTTGAACGAGTTGGATCGGACGCCAGGCACCGGCCGGAGCTCCTCGTCGCCCCACGCCTCGGCGTACTTGCGGTACAGCCCGACGCAGGGGCCTCGCAGGGCACAGCCGTCGCACCGGGGCGTCTGTACGTTGTCGCCGTCGTCGACGGGGTAGAAGTCGGGCTCGAAGACCTCGGTCATCACGGCGAATCCGTGGGTCTTGAGATCGTCGTAGAGCCCTTCGAGGCCGGGGAGCAGGCAGAGGGGGATGCCGTCGTGGGCGAAGCCGAGTCCGCTCGAACGCTCCTGCCCGAAACGGATGGCGTCGGCGACGGCCTCGGCGACGTCGGTGACCCGGGGGATCAGCGCTTCGAAGCGGCGGTCGGCTCCCCCTTTCGGGTGGACCATGGAGAACTTGAGGACGACGTCGTCGAAGGGGAGCAACAGGTCGACGAGGTCGCGCAATCCGTGGAGGTTCTGAGTGGTGACGACGCAGTTGACGGTGAGGTCGAGGCTGCGCCCGGAGAGGTTCCGCACCGCGGCGAGTCCCTGCTCGAAGGCGCGCGCGCCGACGAGCGCGTCGTGGACGTCGGCGTTGCCCCCGTGCAGGGACATGTAGATGTAGCTGAGGCCGAGCGCCTGCAGTCGATCGACGAGCTCGGTGTAGCCGAGCATGCGCCCGTTGGTGACGAGTCCGAATCCGAGTCCGCGGAGGTGGGCATGGCGAGCCCAGCGCACGAGCTCGGGTCGCGCGGTGGGCTCACCTCCGGAGAGGACGACGGTGCGGTGCCCGAGGTCGGCGGCGCGCTCGATCTTTGCGTGGACGCCCTCTGCGGTGTCGTCGAGGTGACGGACTTCGAGGGTGTGGCAGAAGGAGCAGTGGTTGTTGCAGCGGTAGCCGACCTTGATCAGCGCCTTCATGGGCTTCGTCGGGGGGCGGGCGCTCGAGGCGGCGCGAGGTCGCCTCGGGAGCGGTCTGCCGGAGCTGGACAGGTGCGCGACGAGAGGGGTCCGAGAAGAGATGGCACCGCGGGAGCCGAGGCGCAAGAGCGGGGTCCCGCGTTCGCACGCGCGAGCGAGCGTTCCGGGCGCGCGCGATTTCGGATGTGAGGAGAGCGAGGGAAGTATACGGGCGATCTGCGGCGGGGCGTGGGACGGGCCCGCCCGATGTCCGCGCGCACAGAGTTCTGCTTTATTATCAGCACATTACCGGCCACCAAAACCATGGACACGGAAATCTATGAAACCGCCTACCCGCAGTTGACTAGCTGACCGCGACCGCGTAGCGTAAGTGCTGGACTGAGGTCTATTCAGCACAGGACGAGCGATGAGACGACGAAGCTTCGTACTTGCCGGGCTCTCCGGGATTGGCGCTGTTGGCGTCGGTGGTGTCAGCGTCGGCGCGACGCCGACTCCGGCGAGCGGCGATTTGGCGGTGGATTCCATCGTCCCGGTACGACCTCGAAGCGAGGTGACTGCGGATCTGGAGCGACTCGTCTATCCGGCGATGCCGGGTGCGTTGGTGTCGGGCTCACAGGTGGTGGACATCTTTGCTGACGAGTTCGGGTGTGGGGTGGTGCTGTTCCGCGCTCCGGACGGATCCGGATTCCGGGCGGACATCTACCGTCGGGGCGTCATGCCGGCTTCTTCCTTCGCGGCGACCGAGCGCTACGAACTGAATGTTCGCAACGACGGCGATGGTCGGATTCGGACCAGCCGTGAGATCGAGTCCGCAATGCTTGCGCTCACGGCAGCGGTGCGCGAGAACGAGAGTGCATTGCCGAGGCTCGAGTTGGTGACCCGCTCCGAGTTCCGGCGCGTTCTGCGCATGCTCCCGGGCTGAATGGGCCGCTCCGGAGAGCGCGACCCCGACGATTGATTTCGGATGTCAGAGAACCAAGTATCGCAGACCTCTCTCGAGGTTGATGGCGACGTGAACAGCGTGGTCATCGGGGTGGACACCGCCGTCTACCCGAAGGACGCCGTGCTGGGAGCGGCGTACGTGTTCATCGACCGGTGCTTCGTCCTCCTGGACGCGCCGGGTGAGACGGCGCTCTCCGTAGCGCTCCGCGGCCGCGAGCCGCTCGACGACGAGGCGCTCTCGGCGCTCGGTGGCGAGTTCAGCAACGAGCTGCTGGCGCAGACATTGCGCCACCGGATCGCCGAGCAGAACCGAGGACTGTTGGAGACGATCGTCGGCAGCGCCATCGGCGGCGCGATCGGTCCCCCACCAATGCCCGAGCCCGAAGGCGAGTTCGACCTCTCGGAGCTCGAAGCGCTCGAGCTCGAAGACGAGCCCTTCGACGACCCGCTCGGGATCGCGATGTCGTGGGAAGAGAAGTACGGCGACAAGCGACCTTCGCGCGAAGAGGCCGCAGACGCCAAGGCGACGGCCGAAGAAGAGGCGAGCACCGAAACCGACGACGCTGGCGACGCGGCCAGCGAGGACGGCTGACCGATGCTCGCACTCACGGCCTCCATCTACGACGTCACCGCGATCGAGTCCGCCGTAGAGCTGTTCGCAGATTTCGGGACTTTCGAGTGGGAACGCGAGCCCGTCGACGGGTATTACAACCTGAAGATCGAGTCGGCTGACGATGTAGAACTCGCAGAGCTGCTCGGCGAGTTCGGGAATTTCGTACTCACCAAGACTTTAGAAACGAGACACTGACTGCCGGTGTCCCTCGACTCCGGCAACGAGACGCGACGCACTGAACGACTCCTTCGTCACCAGGGGCGGCAACGAAGGCGAAGTCAGGGCAGAGCACAACCGGCTCCAATTGTGAGCCAAACCCTGCAGGAGGCGACCGATGGCGCGCAAACTACCCACCGCTGCAAAGCAAGCGGGACCGATGCTGTCTGGAGTGGAGCACCGTGTCGCTGAGACCAGCGGCGCTGTCGTGCCCGCCGGAGAGACAGGCGTCGCGAAGCAGCACGCCTCTCACGGATCGCACGGTTCTCACGGATCGCACGGTTC
>PVBE011010317.1_pt1 | contig 12947 bp, 4 predicted proteins | sample 1631181 | NCBI WGS metagenome assembly PVBE01 (sample SAMN08397723, study PRJNA350692) | Marine metagenome, whole genome shotgun sequencing project. | isolation source: water | place: Pacific Ocean | collected 2012-04
ATAGACGGGACTGCGCTCGGCATGGATCCTCAAGAACAGGGCGCAGAACCCGGCGCGTCGCGGTGGATCCTTGCCTTCGTGTGCCTTGCCGTTCTTGGTGCGGTGATCTACGTCAGGGTCATGCGTCGTGAGAAACCTGCGAAGGAAGAACGGGTGGACCTGACCTTTGCCTACCGGCAGGCATGCGATACACTGTCCATGCTGAAGGAGGCCGATTTTGAGAACGCGCGTGATCGGCATAGCGCCCTGAATTCGGCGTTGACCGGCTACCTGGCTGCACACCTGGTTAGTCACAGGGCCGGGGCAATCACTTTCCGGGATGTCGACCGGTTACTGCGGAGAAGAGAAACAGGTGGCGGTCTTAGAAACAAGACGCAGGCCCTCTTCCGCGAGATGGACATGTGCAGGTTCAGTCCTGCCGACCCCACCATGGATTACCCTGCGGCCATAAACCATGCCATGGAGTTGATCGAGGGGATACGAGAATAGAGGACCCACCCAAAGGACAGGGTTTCGGAGAACGAGATGAAGACATCGAAATACGTGATTATCGCCTCTCTTGCGGCGCTTTGTTTGCTATCGTCGTCGGCTCGCAGCGAGGAACTGAAAGATCTTATTCGCAAGGCCCCTCCGGAACATCCCCGGCTGTTTTTCGGACGCGGGGGCGAGGCCGCACTGCGCGGGAAAGTGGATTCGGATGCAACGCTCAAGAAAGCGGTCGGCCATGTCATGGCAGTTGCGGACGGCCTGCAGGATCTGAAACCGGTAGAACGCAAGAAAACCGGCAGACGACTCCTCGGTGTTTCAAGGACATGCCTGCAGCGCGTGACGCACCTTGCTTTTGCTTACCGCATGACGGGGGACAAGCGCTATGCCGTAAGAGCGCAGAAGGAAATGATGGCCGCGGCGGGGTTCAGCGACTGGAATCCGTCGCACTTCCTTGATGTCGGCGAGATGACCGCTGCCCTTGCCATTGGCTATGACTGGGTCTATCCGGCTTTAGATCCGGAAGCCCGCAAAAAAATCAAGGCGGCGATAATCGAGAAAGGGCTCCGGACCTCATTGAAGGGCGGATGGTGGGTTAGAACCGAGAACAATTGGAACCAGGTTTGCCACGGGGGTCTCACCCTGGGAGCACTGGCCGTTATGGAAGATGAGCCGGACCTGGCCAGGCAGATTATCGAACGCGCCGTCGCAAACGTGCCTCGAGCCATGACCGAGTATGATCCCGACGGGGCCTATCCCGAAGGGCCCGGCTACTGGAAATACGGGACAACATACAACGTGGTCATCATTTCAGCATTGGAGTCGGTTCTTGGCACTGATTTCGGTCTGTCGAAAGCAAAAGGCTTCCTCGAATCCGCAGATTACTACATGCATGTCACAGGACCGACGGGCCTGTACTTCAATTACTCGGACTGCGGGTCGGGTGGAGGTGTATCACCTGCAATGTACTGGTTCGCAGCAAGGCGAAGTGATTCCTCGCTCCTGTGGCGGGAACGGCAGGCGCTGGACGAGTTCCTTTCGAAAAAGCACGGATCGATAGGTTCATCGGGACGACTCTTTCCTTTTCTGATTATCTGGGCAGGGGAATTCGACAAGACGCCGATCCCGAAACTGAACCACTGGAAAGCCGATGGCAAAACGCCCGTCTCCATGCATCGCAGTGGTTGGAAAACGCCGGAGGAGGTATTCGTGGGCGTCAAAGCCGGATCTCCCTCCGCGAATCACGCCCACATGGATATTGGCAGCTTCGTTATGGATGCCGGTGGTGTTCGATGGGCCCTGGACCTGGGCTCGCAGTCCTACCACAGTCTCGAATCAAAAGGGATCAGCTTGTGGGGCAGGAGCCAGAATGCCCAGCGCTGGGATGTTTTTCGTCTTAGCAGCTTCAGCCACAACACACTAGTGGTTGATGGGAAGAAGCAGGTGGTAAGCGGCAAGGCGCCGATAATTGCCTTTTCCGATGAGGGTCCGATGCCACACACGATAATCGATATGAAATCCGTTTACAAAGGCCAACTTGCCGCCGCAAATCGGGGTGTCGGCCTTTATCGGAACCGGTCGGTCCTGGTCCAGGACGAAATTATCACACTTGACCGTGAAACGACAGTGAGGTGGGGAATGGTGACCCGGGCCAAGGTTGAAATCAAGGGTGATGGTACGGCGGTTCTGGAGCAAGGTGATCAACAGCTTGCATTTCGAGTGCTCAGCCCGGACAAGGCAAAGCTGGAACTGTTCGAAACTGCAAAACCACCGGCCGAGTATGACGTCGTAAATACAGGTACAGGCATGATTGGTTTCAAGGTGAAGCTGCCCCCGTCAACGGAGACAAAGCTGGTGGTCCTGCTTCAGCCGGGTAAGCCAGGGAACAAGCTGCCGCCGGTAGTTCCGCTTGCGGAGTGGTAGGGGGCTTGTCGCGATCGACCGGAGATCATGCCTCTCGGAGATAGGCATGTACTGGAGAAGTAGGGACCTATCTCCGAGAGGTCCCTCTCAAGCGCAATGCAAGCCCTCAGCTCGTAGAGGCAGAAGCCGAGACGCAGATTGCTGCCGAAATTGTTAAGAACTACGACGTCCGGGGGCGCATCACACGATTGCCACTCTCCCCTCTACTTTCTCAAGCAGACAACGGAGCCATCCATGTTGCTTATGTACAGGCCCCCGTTGGCTGCGATCATGCCGTCGAATAACGGGGGCGATTCCAGGTGAAGTTCCGACAGCTTGGAACCGTCAGAATCAGAGACCATCCAGAGCACGCCACCGACTTTACCTTCGATCATCGCAGACTGCTTATCCATTTGGATCTGCATTTCCGGCGAATCATGGAGGTTCTTCACCTTGGTTTCGTCAATGATGTCCTTAGGGCCGGCTACTATCACCTTGCCGGAAACCTTCACCATCGCCCGGGCAAAGAGGGGAAGATCCTTGTTCCAAGTGAATACAAAGGGTTGCTTGTTTGTCTTTCGCCGTCCTTTTGGCTTTTGTGCTACCTTGCCGCTGAAGTACACCCCCTTGCCGGACTTGCCGTCGACCAATTTGACGCCCTGCAGGGCTCCGTTGTTGCCATTTCCAGAAGCATCTTTCGCATTCCCCTTGTCGAAGGAAATGTGCATCACGAGTTTGGCCTTCTCCGATGAGGTGTCACCCACATCCTTGGCGTGCTTCTTTATCTCGGCGGCGGACAGCTCTCCGTGATAGATTCTCGCTTCGTCGATGGTGCCCGCAAAGGGGAATGGGGTAGGGTAGTTGCCCACGCTGCCGGCATCGTCTGCACCAATCTCGGTTCCCTGGATCGGTAGCGCCGATATGGGCCCGTATATCTTGGTCTCGCCTTCGAGGAAACCGTCAACGTAGATCTTCAACGTCTTGTTGCCGAGAACCCCTGCCAGGTGGACCCATTTCTTTGTCACCTTAATGTCGGCCGCAACTGCTTCGTGAACGTCTCCATCAGTACGGATGACGAATCTCGGATTGCCTTTCTCCAGGATAAGTGCGTAACCGTTTGCCGGTCCCCCTCGTGCTATAACAACACCTTTCCCGCTATCTGACTTCACCCATGCCTCGACGGCAAGGAACTTGCCGACAGGGTCCATGCTGCTGCTCACGGGGATCCTGACCATTGGATCGACCGAAGGCGATGTTTTGGCAGCCGGCTTCCTGGGGGGCGCCGGAGCATCGGGTGTCTTGGACCAGCTCTTGTCCACGGAATACAGGTGGTGCTCAATGGTTGTTGTCCACCTGTAGTACTGGGGATGACGAGCGAACGCGTAGAGATTCTTATCGTCAAAAACCATGAGTTTGCCAGATGGCGCGTTCCTGCCTGCCGCGTGGTAGCCACTGTGGCCGCCGGCGAAACTCCTGCCAAAAACCTGGTACGTCCTGTGCCACCAGGAATCGTCAAGGAAGCCCGTAGGACAGAACAGGTGAGCTTCCTCGCCTCGCTGCGTGCCTATGCCGACACGGTCGATCCTTATCCTCTTGGCATCCAGATCGAAAGGCTGAGACCGCATGTACACGTACTTGCCGTCACTTGACATGATGTCCGGCTGCCCAGGAGGCATATCGAGAACCTTTATGTAATCCTGTATCGGCTTCCCGTCAGGATCGACATCGGTCATGGGAGTCTTGGAAAGGACCTCGCCCGTAAGTGGGTTCATCCTGTATACGACTATGCCGCCGTCCAGGAAGATATTCCTTCCACAGGCGAAGTAGGCCACATCATTTTGGATAAGGATGTTGCCGTGCACGGGCCATACGGATTCGATTTGTTCGAATACCATGTGCTTCGCGTCCCGCGGCGCAGCCTGGTATTTCCAGGCCAACTCACCGTCGTCGGCACGCAGGCAATAAACCCAGCCATCGCAGGAGCCGAAAACCACCCGGCCCTTGTAAATGGTCGGGGCCGAATCCACGCGGGCACCGGCCGTGAAGCTCCACAGTTTCTTGCCGTCATTCTCGTTGAATGCATGAACAGTATGTGCATCCACTTCGGCAACAAGAAGCATGCCGTCCGCGACTACGGGCTGAGAAACCCTCCCTCCGATATCGATCTTCCATACCTGCTTGAGGGCCTCCGGCACTTCTGAGTCAACGCTCCCGCTGCGCGCCGCGTCAGCTCGGAATGTCGGCCAGTCAGAGGGGCCATGGTTGATGGTTGATGGTTGATGGTTATATGCCTTGCCCTTGACAAGGCGTGATCCCGGCTCGTTTTTGGGAAGTTCACGGTGGCTGGACAGGCTGTTGAATCCGTTAAGCTTGACTTCGGGATAGCAGGCACATGGATGCTGGGGGGCGTAGATAAAACCGTTGGCCGGCATGATGCCGGATAGGCATGCTCCCCTGACCCAGTGGTTGATGATCCAGTCTTCCTTCTTATAGTCAACAAATTCAATGCCCGTACGGGACATGAGGAAATAGTTCTCTGTTGCTTTCGCCCGGTAACAGCGATGATGGAACCAGTATGTATTGACGTTCGATGGAAAACGCTTTTTCTCTTCTCCCGTCCAGGGGTCCCTGCCGATCAGTTCGCCGGACTGACCAGTACTGGTGGTTTCGGCGCACCAGACCAATCCGTCAACAACAAGGATATCCTCCGGCGACTTGTAGCCGGACGGCGGATGCTCGCCACTCCACAATGTCTTGCCATCTTTCGCGGAGATGGCATACATCGTGTCTCGCGACGACCTGTGGTTGATGTACCCCACACCGCCCGCAAAGAAGAGTACGTCTTTGTAAACGACGAGGGTCGGTGCAAACTCGGAGAACATGCTCTTGAGATACTCCATGGGTTTTGATGCCCACTTCTTCTTGCCGGTAGTCCGGTCAAGGCAGACGATTGACTCCGCGTCATGGTAATACACATTCTGGTCGTCAATCGTGAGGGTCAAGGCGAGAATCTTCGAGTCCACCGACCACAGGATTTTGCCGTCATCAGCGTTCACGGCGACTATGCGGCGGCTTGCCGTTCCCGCAATCGCCCTTGAATCGATAGTAGCCTTCTTGGCCTTGCCATCTCCTTCCGAGACTCCTCCCACAAGAAACAGAACACCCTCCGAATAGATGATTTCGTCCGTTTCCATTTCGGGCACGTAGGTTCTGACTGTCTTTCCGGTCGCCCCGTCTATTGCCATTGCCGGCGAATGAAGTCCGGGTGCCGCGTAAAGAACACCGCCTATTGCCACGAGCTTGCGGGGCAGGTAGGCTGGACCGCTCTTCAATCGCTGAAGATGGTGGTACCAGGTGTCGATGTCGCGCTTCCACAGAATCACGCCGTTGAAGGCGTCACGGGCCACGAGCTTCCACGTGGGTTTAAGGTAGATGGACAGTCTCGTGGATTCGTCCATCAAGTGGTAGATCCGGCCTCCCGCCGTAACGCATGCGCTCATAACTGACATGTGGTCATGATGCCTTGAGTATCTCGGGCTGCCCACCCACTGCAGATACTTCGGGGGATGAATCCTCTCATCTGTTGATACCGCATTATTGTCGGGATTGTGTAGATAATGAGTCCATTCATCAATATCGGATGGCACGGGTTTGATGAATTTCGAAGAGGGATTATCAGACGGATCGATCGCTACTCCTCTTGGAGCAAGGACCCTTTCTACCTCACCGGCCTCCAGCTTGCTTTCTTTGTCTTTCACAACAACCATATTGACGAGGTTGTCTACGTAAGGAAGGCTCTTCCCGTCAAACTGGACCGCGCTCACCTTACCATACAAGCCCTTGGAATGAATGAACTCGCGCGCCTTCGCGACCTTGACCGGATCGGTGTCAAGGCCCTGGACGATGAAGGAATCATTCTTGAGTAGCTCGACGAGTGCAGCCGGATCATCGCATCCGACCTGGACAATCAACCCGCCTTTAACATCACCGGAGGGCGCGGCGAGAGAGAACGTTGACCACAGGGCACAGACTGACAACAACAGGACAGTTCGCTTCATTGTATCTCCTGGTTTAGTTGATGGTTCGAATGAGAATACAAGGTTAGGCAGCTAAAGCCAATGCCGGGAATAGGAATTCCTGCAGAGGAGATGTGCGGCATTCACTTATATGCCGAAAAACACCTGCAGTCCATTCGCTTGGTCCACCTCGTAGCGGTGGACCTACTTCGATTCTTGGTGCGTCCACCGCTACGAGGTGGACGGTACTCTGCAAGTGAATTCTCACGTCCTGAATATTCGTGCGAAGCACAGCCCCGAGCCTCCCGACGCGCTTATTTGCCCCCGTCTTTTTCTATCCCTTTCTCATCCACAACTCCGCCCAGCGCCTTGGTGGATTCTATTGCGGCGATGCGTACGGTTTCATCTGTGCTATCCAGGTATTTGGCGATTTCGGGTAGCACCTCCGCATCGCCACGTGTAGCGAGTACTCTCAGTATACCCACCTGCCTGGTGGCTTTCTTCTTCTTGAGAGCCTTCGTCCATTTCGGAGTTATCTTTCCATCTGAAAGTCCGGCACCTAGTTTGACTGCTTCGTCCTGCAGTATTTCGTTCGGACTTTCAAGTGCCTTGAGAACGTAATCGAAGGCATCGCCCTCAAGCATCGCGACGAGCTGCTTCAACACCACGGCCTGTTGGAAATAGTCCTCCGGTTTACTCTTCAAAAGCTTACGGCACAGCTTGATTCGCTCCTTCTGACTCTTTGCTGTCTTAAGTTCTCTTTCCACCCGTTCGGCAACAAGATCCATGAGGCTCACGGGGGTCAGCTCGCGCTTGTCTTCCTCGATTGCCTTGATCGTCTCTTCGAAGAGGGCGCGCTTCTCCTCCTTCTTCTGTTGCGACACAGCTTCTTTCAGCCTCGGAAGTGCGGATTGAGCTGTTCGTCCGTAGGTTTGCAGGGTCAGGAAATGGTGCGGTTCCCGCCAGCTCCCGCCCCAGCCACCGCCGATCAATGAATCCACGCATAATTCCACGCCGTCAGTAACCTGGAGCCTTGCCATCAGATCCATAGCGCGCCCGCGTGGCCGTTCGGAGAACATTACGTAATCCAGAGCCTTGGTCTTTGTAACATCGTAGATCTCCTGCGCCATCATCATGACATCTTCTCTGTTGAAGTACTTAAAAGCGTACACACCACAAGCCCGTATCCGCCCCGAACGTGATTTCGACAACTTGGCAATTGCCGGGTAGAGAATGTCACGATCGATACCATCCAACGGATTCTCACCTTCCGGCATCGTGTGAAGCATGCCGGCGAAATAGAGCGGTGCGGTTCCTACTTCGTCAGAACCCAGGCTGAATGCGAGAGCCTGCATGGCGGGTTGCAGAGGGCTTTCACCTTCTGTTTCTATCACGGCCCTGAACATGTCGGGTATCGCCTTGCGGGCCGGCGGGCCAACGCGCATCAAGGCGTAACTGGCCGCTACACGCACCGTGGAATCCTCGTCGAAGAGCGCCTCGGTCAGGGCAGGAACTGCTGCCGCAGAGCGTTCGCGCTGGAAGCCGAGGGCTGTACAGGCCCCGGCCCTCATATCGGCGCTGCTGCTTTTCATTGCTTCAAGCAGTGGCTTTGTGAAATTACCTTTCTTAGTGGCGAGCCCCTTGGCCATCCATTCGCGTGCGCCCGGAGACCAGCAATCGAGCTCTTCTATTATCTGTTCAGGGCTCATCTTGTCATAGTCGGCCCAATGCCAGCGCCCGGCATCTATGGCCTCCTTCAATTGCTCGTCGTCGAGCCAGAGCTTCTTGTTGGGCTTTTTCCCCGTGATATAGAGCTTTCTCAAAGGAAGGGCGTTGGCAATCACGTGCCCCGCCTCGAGATCCATGCAGAGGCCACCGTAGTACCCTCCGAGCTGCTGAAAAATGAACGTGCCGTCCCCTTTGCGTGTCATGGCGTTGTACCAACGCATCTCCCTGTGAAACGCCGCCACGGTCTTGGGCCCGCCGCAGTTGACGCCCATCATGCCCCAAAGAATGTTGAAGGTGTTTCCTGCATGCCCGTACTCGCGCTCGTCGTAGGACGATGCTACCAAGGTGGAGAAATAGTTTGATACCTCGCGATTTCCGAGGAACGTGAAGAGAATTCCTGTGATCGAGTTCTTGCCGTTGGAAGAAAACCCGTTTCTGCCGTTGTTGTACTGGTCCAGGCTCGGCCTGTGATACCCGTACCCAACTGTTCCCCTGCCGACAAAGTCACTGAAGAACAGGAGCGACTTCTCTATGGCCATGTCGATTTCCGGATGCCTGATTCCACATTCCTTTGCGAAGACCATCGAAAGAAGACACGGCAGTCCTGCCAGGTTAAGCCCGCCATAGCCACCAAGCGAACCGTGCAGCTTGCCGTTGTTCTGGCTGGTCCATGCAAAGCCATGACCCCACAGTCCGCCGCTGCTCTGACCCATCGCTATCTTGACCGCGTGTTCCCGGATTGCGGGAAGAACATACTTGTCGCCCGTTGCCAGGTAATATTCCGTCATTACCAGGTTGTGTATGCCATACCCCCAGCACGCGAGGCCGCCCCTCTCGAGGCTGATCGTGAAATCGGGACTCGCCCATTTCACCTCGTGAAGGTAATCCCTGACGATCTGCATGTGTTCGGGTTCGCCCACGGCCATCAGTGCCAGCAGTCCTTCTCCCAGTCTGCCGAATTTCTTTTCCTTCGCCCTTTCAATGACATGCTTGAGCGCATCCTCCATGATCTTCTTCGATTTCGGGCAATCGTACGGTGCGGTGTCACTGAAAGAACCCGTCACCTTCAGTTTGATCTCGACTTTCTCTTCCTTCCCCTGCCTTGATTCCGCATCCTTGACAGGGCGCCAGCGGGTAATCCTCAAGACTCCCTTGTTTGCTTCCTTTTCCGCCTCGTCTATTGCCCGACCAAAGCACTTGCGGGCGTCTGATTCAAAGCGTTTGCCGCCGACACCGAGTATCACGTCACCTTCTTGGAGTATGCCGTCGGCCGGCGACCCTTCATCAACTGTTGTGACCAGGATCTGACGGGCTTCCTTTGTCATCTGTTTTTTTACGTACATCCAACCATGCGCACCGGTCGCGCCGAGATGAAATGTGGACATGCGCTCGAAATCGATCTCCTTGGTAAGGTCACGATTAGGCCCCGTGGGGTCCTTGCGTTTCGCGCCAAAAGAAGTCAACCCGCTCAACAACAGGGCACAGAACATAATCACCAGGCAGTATCTATATTGTCTCATCTGTCTCTCCTCATTTACCATGTCGGTGCACGATTACGGGCGACGATTACGGGCGACGATTGGGGAGATTCTCCTCGTAATCCGTAATCGTCGTACGTAATCGTCAACCGATCTCCGCCCTCATCGTTTTCATTGAACTTCTGACAGTCCCTTTTCTTACTCAATTACCGAGGTCTGCGATTTCGCCTCTTCAATTGCCTTGCGTGCTGCCTTGATCTTCTCAACCAATGCGGGGCATTTCTCTACGTTTCGCGAAAGCCACTGATCCTTCTGCAGCTCATCAAGAATCGTCTCGATCCTGGCAATCTTGCTCTCTACCAGCTTCCTGGCACTCTTCTCCTTGCTGAGATACAGATCCTTTTCGAGCCTGGGCAGGTCGACCTGGATCTGTCTGATCTTGCGATCGAGCGCCTGTATTGCCGCTTTGGCTTTGAGCTCACCAAGTTTTGCACTTGCCGCGTCTTTCGCCTCCTTGGAATAGTTGACACCCTCGGGTATCGGCCAGTTGTCGGTGCGAAAAACAGGTAGGGGTAGTCTGTTGCGTCCGACCATGTTGCCTGTTGGCCAGTTGGCCCACCCGTAGCGGACGGCGACGGGATCTTTAACCAGGTCGCTCATCACCTCAATGCAACACTCGCCGTCGAGCTTCGTGTGCCGGGCCTTTGCCGGGTACCAGCGTTGATCGTTGCCGGCGATTATAAAGCCCTGGAAATCCGCACTGCCTTCCCGCGCACAGGGCAGCACCTGCCAGTAGGCGTTGTTCTCAATATGCTTCCACTTGTCGTAGACGATGGGATCAGAGTCAAAGAAAAGGTATATCTTGTCATCTTTCTTCTTCATCTCCTGGTACGTGTTCGCACGATGTACTACCGGCTTTTTGTAGACCCTGGCCAGTGCCCACAGTGAAGCATATTCGGCAACTGGAAACTTCTCGCCAGGATGAATGTACGAGTTGCCAGCAGGGTATGTAGCGATCATTCCGCCATTGGGATCTTTCGCAAGTGCGCGGCTTTGAATGTCGCGCACGATGGCATATCCCTCCGCGACAGTGGCCATTTCCGGGTCCATCCCGAAATTGCCCCAGCCCGGCTGGCTAATACATCCGAAAGGAAGGTTCTCGTCTCCAAATGCCTTGCGGAACGATACTGGGACTTTTGGGAACGTGTACTCGTACCTGGTCCATCCCATGAAATTGTTGTTTTCTCCCTGATAATAGAGAACGCCCTTGATGCGCAGCTTGCTGATCGGCATCACGGTCGCGTTGAACAGACCGGCCGGGGGACTCCATCCGCTGCGTGGATCACCCGGTTGACGGGGAAGACGAAGTCTTGGTTCTTTCTTGCCCTCCGCCTTCGCCGTGGTTAAGGCCTTCTCGTGTTCCGCTTTTTTCTTTGCGCACTCGTTTTCCCATTCGGCCATGATCTTCCTGACCTGTTCCGGGTTGTCCCAGGTCGTGGTCTGGGCATCGTAGTCCTTAAGCACCGTCTTTATGATCTTGTTGTCGACGCTTTCAAGCTCCTCGCGCAGGCACCATGTCTGACCGAGCGTGCCACCGCGGGCAACATTGATGATTCCTACCGGCACCTTCAGGTAACGATGAAGGAACTGGCCGAACAGGTAGGGAACAGCCGAGAAACTGTTGGCCGATTCCGGTGAACATTCCTGCCAGCCGATCTTGCTGCGAACGTCGTCCAGGGGCCTGTACCATGAATCGTTCCAGGCAACATAACGCAGCCCGGGGAAATCCGCCGAAGCCGATTCGCGGTCCTTGCGGTTGAAACCGACCCACCCCATGTTGCTCTGACCGGCACAAACCCAGATCTCGCCAATCAGTACGTTCTCGATGGCTATTCCCTTGTCGTCGGCCTTCGCCACAATGTACTTGGGGGTGAACCCTGCGGGCATCGCATCGAGCTCAACCATCCATGCGCCTTCAGCGTCGGCCTTAACCTTCTTCTTCTGTGCCTTGAAAGCCGGCGCGTTCTTCTCGACGTACTTCATGGTGACTGAGTACTCTTCGCTCTTCTTCTCAGCCGCCTCCTGGAGATACGCCTCAGCGACAGCCTTGTCTTCGGTGATCGTTACAGCTACATCCGCGCCTGGTTTGGCCCAGCCCCAGATACGGGCCTTTTCCTGCTGCTGCAGGACCATGTTGTCGCCGAGAATCGCAGCAAATCGGAATTCGGCTTTCTGTTCCTGTTTAGCATTGGACGCGCCGGCCACGGCACAGAACATAAGGATTAATCCAAGCCATCGCAGTCTCATGGGACCTCCAGTGTTGCGTTCATCTTGATGCGTGAGCATTGGCGCACTATCATACGTGTGGTAGGACTATAGCGGCAACAGTCGCCGGGCAACAAGAGGGGAGAATGCATGAACCACCACAGGATAAGATCAATACTGGCATGCACGGCGTGTTCACTCGCAGCAACCGTTTGCCTGGCGGCGGATTCAAAGCCGCTGGTTGACAAAACGCTCGTCGTTTGGGCTGCGCCGGCTAACCTCACTCAACGCGGCGGTTCAGCCCTGACCATCGACGCTAATGGCCCCGACCGGTTCGACGCCATCGTTCTCGGAGAACTGTCGCCAAGAACCTGGATGCCCGGCAGTAACGCATACACTCGCACCGACAAGAACCAGTCCTCCTGGCCCAAGGAAACTGCCTCGCCAAAAGAGTTCGTTCAGGTCGCGATTGTCTATAAGGGCAACGAGATTACTCTCTACCGAAACGGCGAACAGTACGCGAAGTACAAGTTCAGTGGATCTCCCAACAAGTTTGGGCCGGAATCGATCATCATGTTCGGACCGCGTCACAAGGCCAACCAAAAGGACAGTTTTGTCGGACGTATCAGGGATGCACGGGTTTATGACCGCGCACTCACGCAATCGGTCATCGCCGCAATGAAGCCGGGTGAAGCCATTGCCGATGTAGAAGCATGGGCATGGTGGGATTTCGACGGCAGTGGGACGTATGACAAGGCCCGCAGGTTTAACCAGGTCGAGCTCTCCGGTGACGCCAGGATTGAAAACGGGGCACTTGTACTGGACAAAGACAAAGCAGCAATGACGGCTTCCATGGCTGCCACCGACCTGTTCTCGACGGCGAAAGCCGGTGTTCCCAAATCATGGACAAAGGACAGTCCGGTACCTGGTGAGGCCCTTCAATCGGCGCGGGTTCTGCGCGAGAAACTGCTTGAGGATCCTTACCGCCCGACCTACCATTTCGCCTGCCCCGAAGACAACGCCAGACCCGGCGATCCAAACCCTGAACAGCAACACGAATTCCCGTTTGACG
>PVBE011930924.1_pt1 | contig 12947 bp, 7 predicted proteins | sample 1631181 | NCBI WGS metagenome assembly PVBE01 (sample SAMN08397723, study PRJNA350692) | Marine metagenome, whole genome shotgun sequencing project. | isolation source: water | place: Pacific Ocean | collected 2012-04
CTCTTGAGCTGGAGCTTCCTCTTGAGCTGGAGCTTCCTCTTGAGCTGGAGCTTCCTCTTGAGCTGGAGCTTCCTCTTGAGCTGGAGCCTCTGCCTCCGCAGATACCTCTTCGACGGCGCGGGTTTCCTCCTCGGCCGCAGCGGCGGCCGTTGGCTCGCTCTGATCCTCCTCGCTACCAAAGGTGTCAAAGGCATGTTGCAACGCCACGAGGTCTTCGCCCGGCTTGAGGGCATCCAGCACAGCTTCCTCTTCCTTGAGCTGTTCTGTTGTGTAAGTGGCCGCCTTAATTGAGAGACCAATGCGGCGATCCGATCGATCGATCTTGATCACGCGAGCCGTTACATCTTCGCCAACGTTGAGAACGTCCTTGATCTTCTCGACGCGATCCTCGCTGACTTGGCTTATGTGCACCAAGCCGTCGATGTCGTGCTCCAGTCCGACAAATGCGCCGAAGCTGGCAAGCTTGGATACTTTACCCTCTACGAGATCACCGATCTTGTACAGTTCGTCGATCTTGTCCCACGGATCATCGTCGAGCTGCTTGATGCCGACGGAGATGCGCTGGTTTTCGCGATCGACCTCGAGCACCTGCGCCTCGACGTCCATTCCTTTTTTCAGCACCTCGGACGGGTGGTTGATTTTGCGCGTCCAGGATATGTCGGAGACGTGGATCATAGCGTCAAGCCCTTCCTCGAGCCCCATGAAGGCACCGTAGCTTGTGAGGTTGCGAATTTTGCCGGACACCTTGGCGCCGACTTTGTATTTCTCCTCGGCCAGATCCCACGGGTTGGTCTCGAGTTGGCGAATGCCCAGTGAGATTTTCTGCTCGTCCTGATTGATGCCGAGCACGACGGCCTCGATCTCCTCTCCGGCCTTGAGCACTTCGGAGGGCTTGTTGATGCGCTTGGTCCATGACAATTCGCTGACATGCACCAGCCCCTCGACTCCGGGTTCCAGCTCGATGAATGCGCCGTACGGCATGAGGTTGACCACTTTGCCGGACACCTTGCCTCCGATGGGGTATTTCTCCTCGATCTTGTCCCACGGATTGGCCTCTTTTTGCTTCAAGCCGAGGCTGACGCGCTCGTTTTCCTTGTTGATGTCGAGCACGACCACCTCGAGCTCCTGGCCGGTAGCCAACATTTGCGAGGGATGCGTGATGCGGCCCCAGCTCATGTCGGTGATGTGCAGCAGGCCGTCGAGGCCGTTCAGGTCAATGAACGCTCCAAAGTCGGTTAGGTTTTTCACGGTGCCCCTGCGGATGTCGCCAGGCACCATGTCGTCGAGAAGCTTCGCGCGCTTGGCGGAGCGTTCCTCCTCGATCAACTCGCGACGGCTCAGCACGATGTTCTGCCGCTCTAGATTGAGCTTCATCACTTTGAAATCGTAGGTCTGCCCGACGTACGGCTCCAAGTCGTACGGCGTGGTGATGTCGATCTGGGATGACGGCAGGAAAGCCTCCACGCCGATGTTCACGATCAACCCGCCCTTGACGGCGGCCTTGACTCGGCCCTTGATGCAGCCGCCCTCCTCGCAGATGGTTTTTATGTTGTCCCAGTTCTGCTTGAAAATGGCCTGCTCGTGAGACAGCTCGACCATGCCATCCCGATCCTCAAGCCGGAGAATCTGCACATCGACCTCGTCGCCCAGCTTCAATTCCTCCTCGCTGTGATCTTCGAATTCATTGATCGGCACAGAGCCTTCGCTCTTGTAGCCGATATCGATCATGACTTCCTTCTGACGGATCTCAATGACCGTCCCTTTGACTATCTGGCCGGCAGCAAAGTCAGTTTGACATTGCGCCATGGCCTCTTCCATGGTTATAGACACTTCTTTATGTAATAAATGGGAGTAAGTTTCCCTGCGAAAACCGGTGGTCCGTGAAAAGCGTCCGAAGACGAGGCACCCGGGTTAAAGGTTAAGTTACTCAGTTAACGATTGTTTCTCAGCTTCCTACGGGCGACCCGCAAACACGGAACCCAGCGGCGGTGGAACATACGCTTGTGCATGCCGATTGCAAGCGACTTTTGATACTAATTCCCTTTACTTGAGGGCATCGAGCGCGCGCCGGGCCTCGCGGCGGACGTAATCGTACCTGTCTCGTGTCAGTTTCGTGATCTCGGAACGGGCTTTGCGCGCACCCTTGCCTGCCCGCCGCAATGCCTGACAGGCGAAGAGGCGTACCAGCGGTTCCTCGTTTTCGAGTGCTGCGATGTACAGGTCCACATCCCGAACGCGCACCTGCCGCAATGCGTCCAGCGCTGCCTGTCGGTCTTCGCTCGTATTCAGACAGGCAAACAACGCCGGGCCGGCCGAACGGGCGTTCGAGCCGAGCTCACCCAACTCGCGGATGGCCGTGTGCCGCACTCCGGCCGACGGATCGTCCAGCGCCTGCTTGAGTGCCGTCAGCAGTTTGTCGTCATCCGGCTCAACTCTGGCCAGAGCGTTCAACGCGCTGGCTCGCACAGTTGCGTTGTCATGGCGGACGGCTTGGCTCAGCGCCGGCAAAGCCGATTTAGCCTCCTTGCCCAGCTTGGCCAAGGCGTCAAATGCGGCCGACTGTGTCACAGCGTGTTCCACTTTCAGCACGCCGACCAAACTCGCCACCGCGCTCCCGGGTAGTTTGCCAAAACCGCCGAGTGACTCGACCACCGCCAAGCGCAGATCCGTCCCGGCGTCATCGATCATGCCGGCGAGCCGCTTGGCCAAGACCGGATCGTCACTGCCGAGCTTGCCGATGGCTCTCACTGCGCTGAGCTGGATCCCGGCATCCTTGTCATCGAGCCTCTCGGTCAGTGCCGCAGTCGCCGCACGCGCGCTGGGCCCGAGGCTGGCAAGGGCATCCATTGCCGCTTGGCGGACGAGTGGGTTACCGTCGTTCATGGCGGATTGCAGTTGTGGCACCAGACCGACTGGCTTGTCTGCTGTCGCCACCAGTGCGGCGAGAGCCAAGCCGCGGAAAGCCGCCTGTTCGTGCTCCAAGAACGGCTGGATCGCCTGCCGCGCCGACGCCGATTTGGCCCGAATATTTCTAAGCCCTAGCATGGCGAGATAAACCGATCCGTCTGCCGAGCCGGTCTTGACAGCGCCGGTTAGTCCAGGGATTGCCTGCAGGCCTATCTCGCTCAGGCAACGGGCCTGCCATGTACCGTCGTTAAGCTTGGCCAAGGGTTGTGACTTGGCCGATGCTAAAATCCCCGGCACAGCAGCAGGGCCGATCTCCACAACGGCTTGGCGGCAGCCGTCCCGCTCCTCGCCGGAGGCTTGGCCAAGGTGGGCAATTAGCTTGGGTACTGCCGCTGCTGCGTCTGTGCCAATGCGCCCGAGCAGGTCGATCGCCCTGCTCCGCCTGACAGGGTCGTCGCTGCCAAGCTGCTCGACCAGTGGCAGCACAGCGGCTCGACTATCAGGGCGCAGGCTGAGCAGGCCGTTCATTGCCTCGTGCCGGACGCGCTCGTTGTCATGCTCAAGCGCCGGCAAAAGCAGCGGCAACAACTGTTCGCCGGGCAGCCCAACTCGGTTGAACGCCTCAAGTCCGTTTGCAGTGACTCGGTCGGGCTGGCCGGCCTCGAGCAGTTTGGCCAAGCGCTTGGCCGCATCAGTCGGTTCACTCATCCACCCGATGGCCACGGCGGCGGCGGCTCTGATATTTTCGTCATCCGAGCCAAGTGCAGCCAGCACTTGCGGATGCGCCGCCAAGCCAATCTTGCCCAGTGCGGCCCCGGCAGTCTCGCCGATGTAAGCCTCCTTGTCAGCCAACAGGCTGGCCAAGGCGGGAACTGCCTCGCGGGCGGTTGGGCCCATGTTGCCGAGCACCCGTGCGGCTCCACTGCGGACGGCGCGGCTATCGTCGCCAAGCGCCTTGATCAGCTGCGGTACGGCAGGGGCGCCAATCCGGGCCAACGCGGTGGCCACTCGAAGGCGCGCTTGATCCTTGTAGCGACGCCCGCCCTGGTTGCTGAATCGCTTGATCAATTCTGACGTGGCTTCGTGGGCGTCCGGGCCGAGATTGGACAGTGCGGTGGCGGCCCAAAACAAAACCTGATCCTGATCGTCATCAAGTGCATCGACCAGCGCCGGCACCGCCGGCTTGGCCTCTGGGCCGAGCAGCGCCAGCGAACGGGCCGCCTCGCGCCGGGTGAATTTGTTCCCGTCGGTCAAGTCGTTGATCAACTCCCCCACATCGGCGGCAAACACCTGCCCGACGGCGACTGCCATCGCCCCGATCGCCAGCAGGAAGAATGTGTTGCGTGCTTTCATTTTCGATTATCCCGACGGCAGCGCAGGCTCACGTCAGGAAAGGCAGCTGGCCGGTGCTGTCGTTGAACGAATCGGTCGTCGCTCCGGCCTGATTTAGCATCGTGACAAAGAGGTTGTTCAGCGGCGTGTCGCCGGAGTACTGGATGTGCCGGCCCGGGCGAACCCATCCGCCGCCGCGGCCTGCTAAAATAACAGGCAGGTTTTCATTGTTATGTCGGTTGCCGTCGCTGATACCGCTGCCGTAAACGATCATGCAGTTGTCAAGCAACGAGCCGCCACCATCGGGAATCGACTTCATCTTCTGCAAGATGTACGAAAGCTGCTCGACATGGAAGGTGTTGATCCTGCTGATCTTGTCCAGCTTGTCGCGGTTGTTCTGGTGGTGTGAAAGGGAGTGGTGCCCCTCGTTCACACCAATAGGCCGGTAGCTGCGGTTCGAGCCGGCATTAGCCAGCATGAAGGTCGAGATTCGGGTGACGTCGGTCTGGAACGCCAGAATCATCATGTCTCCCATCAGCCGAATATGCTCCTCGTAGCTGTCGGGCACGCCTTCCGGTTTGTTCAGCCCGGCCAGCACGTCCGGCTGCAGGGCGTTGCCGTCTTCGGCGCGCTCGATGCGCTGCTCAATCTCCCGAACGGCGGTCAGGTATTCGTCGAGCTTTTGCCGGTCGTTGCCGGTGACTTTTTTAGTCAATGCCCGGGCGTCCTCAAGGACGAAGTCGAGTAGACTTTTCCGGTAGCGCTGGCGCTTGGCCAAGCTCTCGCTGCGCTCGCTCTCGTTGTTGTTGCCAAAGAGCCGCTCGAAAACCAGGCGCGGGTTGGTCTCCTTGGCCATCGGCGTGGTGCCGTCGCGCCATGAAACGTTGTTCGAGTAGGCGCAACTGTAGCCAGAGTCGCACTTGCCTGACTGCCGGCCGCGCTCTGTGCCCAGCTCCAGCGAGGCGAAGCGCGTCTGGCGACCAAGCTTTTGCGCGGCGAATTGGTCAACGGAAACTCCCGCACGAATCTCCGAGCCTTCGCTCTTGAGCGGCTGCACGCCGGTCAGGAACACCCCGGCACTGCGGGCGTGGTCGCCGGGGCCGTCGCCGTTTGCACGACCCTTGTCCTGCGTCAGGCCACTAAGGATGCAGAGGTCGCGCTTTACGGGCGAAAGCGGTTTGAGGATGCGCGGCAGATCGTAGTAGGCGCCGGTGACGGCTGGTTTCCACTCCTGCATATGGACGCCGTTGGGTACGAACAAGAACGCCATGCGTATCGGCGGCCGGGTGGCGGCCAAGACGCGAACTGGCATCATGCTCTCAAACAGCGGCAACGATACCGCCGCGCCGAGGCCTTTGAGGAACGTGCGCCTGTGGAGGTGTTTATGGTTACTCATCGTTCTCCGTTTTTGTATTGCTCATCAGGAACGGCTTGCTGTTCACGACGCCGTTCAACAGCGCTGAAAACCGGTAGTCGTTGCTCATCAAACCGTTGCATACTTCCTCGATCGCGCACTTGTCGTAATACTCCAAGCCGCGTCCGAGGGCATAAGTTAGCATCTTCGCGCACAAGGCGCGAATGAAAGTCTCCTTTGATTTCAGTACTTTTTTCAATCCATCTGCGCCGTCAATTTTCTCGCCGGTCGGCAGTTCGCCAGTGGAATCGATCGGAAATTTGCCGTCCATGTCACGCCATGCGCCAATCGCGTTGTAGTGCTCAAAAGCGAATCCGATCGGATCCATCTTCTCGTGGCATGTGGCGCACTCCGGCTTGGCGCGGTGCTGCTCAAACCGCTGGCGCATCGAACCGGATTGGACGGATTGTTCGTCCTCGCTCAACAACTCAACGTCAGCTGGCGGCGGCGGCGGCGGGGTGCCGAGAATCTGCTCTAGGATCCATTTGCCACGGCTGACCGGCGAGGTGCGCGTGGGGTTTGAGGTGATCGTCAGGATGCTCGCATGCGTCAGGATGCCGCCTCGTCCGCTGCCCTTGCCCAAGCTCACCCGCTGGAATTTCGAACCGCTGACTCCATCGATGCCGTAATGCCTGGCCAAACGCCCGTTGAGATAGGTGAAGTCGGCATCTATCAGCTCCACAACGCTGCGGTCCTCTTTCATCACAGCCTCAAAAAACAGCTCTGTTTCCCTCTTCATCGCCGTCCTAAGATCGTCGTCGAATGACGGAAAAATGAGAGGATCCGGCGTGACTCCCTCGAGGTTGCGGGTTTGCAGCCATTGGCCGGCGAAGTTCTCCACCATAGCTCTTGAGCGCGGATCAGCCACCATGCGGCGAACCTGCGCCGCCAACACGTCCGGCTGGATCAGCTCACCCCGCTTGGCCAAGCGGAACAACTCGGCGTCCGGCATACTGCTCCAAAGAAAATAAGAGAGACGCGAAGCCAACTCCCAGTCGTTGAGCAACCGGTTGGGCTCGTCCTTCACCGGGCGAGTATCCAGCTCCCAGCGGAACAGGAAATGGGGCGAAACGAGGATCGCCTGCGTGGCCAGCTGCATGCCCTCCTCCAGCGTGCCACCATCGGCCATCACCATGTCCACAAACGATAGCAGGCGGTTAACTTCCTTTTCGGCAACTGGCCTTCGGTAAGCTTTTTCGGCAAACTGCGCTAGCGACTCGCGAGCGACCTGGCGCTCCTCGCCCGGCTTGGCCTGCCGCACAATCACGCGCCGGTGCGACTCTGGCAGCTTCGGCTGCGGCGCGTCGAGCGGGCCGATCACTGTTGTACTTTTTACGAACAAATTTCGGTCACCGCGCAGCGCCGGGTCGGGCGAGTCGTCGTTCACGTAATTGTTGAGGTAGGCGATGGAGATTTTGTGAACGCCCTTCCCCGGTTTGAGTTTCACGATGAAGTCACGCCGCTCATCCTTGATCACTTTCACCTCAAACACTCTCACCGGTTTATTGTCGAGCCGAACCTCCATCTTCGGCGGCTCCGGCCCGGCAAGTGTTGCGTAGGCGTTGATGCGCAACACATATTCGCCGCCGGTCTTGAACGGATAACGAATGTCAATGCTGCCATTGCGCCACATGCCCCAGTAATCGTCATTCTCGAGTCGCACCGCCTGGCTGTCATTCCTCGTACCCCACCTTTTTGCGCGAATGCGCTGCTCGGGCGGGTACGGCGGAATGTCGGTTCGGATCGCCTTGGCAGTGATCTGCTCGGCCGCGCGTAGATATTTCTCCATCAGAATCGGAGAGAGAGAGAGCACATCGCCGATGTTGTCAAAGCCGTAGCCGACTTCGTCGTTGGGGAAGTCCGCCGCCGGTCGATAGTCCACCCCGAACAGGTCACGGACGGTGTTGTTATATTCGCTTCGGTTGAGGCGGCGCAGCGTGACACGACCGGGGTTCACCGGCACGGCCGGGTCCGAGCAGTCGAACTTGGCCAGCTCTGCATCTATAAATTCAACCAGAAAAAGGCGCTCGTTGTCCGAGGGTTGTATCTTTTCCTCCGGCGGCATTTCCAGCTGCCTCAACATTCTGCTGACTTTCTCCCACGTGTTCCCTTTGCGAATAAAATCTGGCTTGCTACCGAGCGCCTCCAAGTTCACATCCGCCTTTGTCCGCTTGTTGCCGTGGCACTTGTAGCAATACTTCTTGAGCAACGGCTGAATGTCCTGTGCAACCTCCTCTTGGCCAAGCACTTGGCCAATGCCAAAAGCCACCAACAAACAACTCAGTTTTCTGAAAATAACCGCCATAGACTCTCCGGTAAATTAATGCACGAACTACGTCCCTGCACGACTAAATATTCAAATACCGTGTTGTTGTGTCTCAAAGTTGCAACATCTAAATAATTCAGCGCGGCAGCGTTTCCGGCAAGTCGGCGATAACGTAGGCCATCACAGCCATGGCGGCGACGCAGCTGTTGAACTCCCCCAAATCGAGCTTGTCGATTGTGTCGGCATCGGTGTGGTGAAACCAAAAATACTTCTCGCGATCCACTTCGAGATGCATCACCGGCACGCCGCCGCTCACCAGCTTGAGCACATCCGCGCCTCGGCAGCCTTTGGCGATGCCGGCGGCGCCGATCGGATCGAGTAGTTTGGCGACTCCCTGGATGATCTCCATCCCCCGACCGCTGCCGAGGAAACCAAAGCCGGTCGGCTGGAACACCCCAGCATCCGACTCTATCGCGAGCGTGTGCTTGGCCAAGGCCGCCTTGTGCCGCTTGGCATATTGCCTCGCACCGCGCATGCCGTTCTCCTCGTTCGTCCATAGCACCACTCGCACAGTGCGCCTTGGTCGCAGTCCAAGCTTGAGTATCAACCGCGCCGCCTCCCACGCGGCAAGGCAGCCGCCGCCATCATCCATCGCCCCTTGGCCAACGTCCCACGAGTCGATGTGGCCGCTGACGATGACGATCTCCTCCGGCTTCTCCGTGCCGGGAATCTCAGCGATGACGTTCCGCGAAACGCCGTCGACCAGCGTGCGTGCCTCCATCTTGAGTCGCACGCGGATCGGCTCACCGCGGATCGCCATGCGTGAAAGCATGTTGGCATCCTCGAGCGAGAGCGCGACATGCGGAATTTTTTTTATACCATCGGCGTACGACATACCGCCGGTGTGGGGCGTCTGCATCGAGAACGGCCCGACGGAACGTATCAAACTCGCCACCGCACCAGCCTGCGCCGCGTGAATTGCGCCTTGTGTGCGGACGATCACCGTCTCGCGATACTCGGTGAACGGGACGTTGAAGAGCACGATTTTTCCTTTGGCCTCAGCGGCGCGTTGCTTGAGATCATCAAAGCCGGTGACTACCAGCACGTCCGCAATAATCCCCTCAGCCGGCGTGCCGACACTCCCGCCCAATCCCAGCATTGGCAGTACGCGGCGACGCGGCAAAAGCAACTCGGCCGATTCGTTGCCACGAACCCAGCGCGGCACCGTGACCTCCTCTCCCCGAACGTTTTGGAAGCCGTCTAATTTCATCTCAGCGAGACACCAATCGATGGCTGACTCAAGATTGGTAGAGCCAGTAAAGCGCGGCCCAAACGTGTCGCACATCGTGGCCAAGCGCGAAAACCCAAACACACTGTTCGTCGCCGTCTGAGTTAGCCGCCAAGCTTCCGGCTGATAATCCGCCGGAGCATCCCCCGCCGCAAAACCACTCTCCACCACCAAACCAAGGGACAGGCAAAAAAGGAGTCGTTTCAAGTTCATCAAAGAAAATTATTTACCCGAGCGAACCGGTTGGAGCCAGGCGCGCTCGTGCTCACCGGCGGCGTAGGGGTTGGCTTTCTTTTTTGACGCCACGATCTCGGCACGGATGTACAGTTCGTCACCCTTGAAGGTGTAGCTTGGCTCGAGCGACTTCGATTGGCCGAGAATTTCTCCGATGCCGGCTTGGGCTGGCTTGAGTGAGTTGCGCTTGGCCAAGTCAGAGCTGCTTTTGAAATTCTTTCGGGTGCCCACGAACCACGTGGTGTACGTCACTCCCGCCTCCGGCTGGATGCGAAAGCTGTATTTGCCCTTGGCCAGATGTATGGCGTCCACGGTCACGCCGCTTGAGGCATAAAAGTCACCACGCTCCATCGCCGCAATGAGCGACTCGGCAGTGAGCGACTCGGCGCGAACCATCACCCAGCCGCGGCCGGTGTTGCTCTGGCCAACCGCGAGATCGTGGTAGTTGTGAGCGTCGTCGGTCCCCAGGCCTAACAACAACGGCAGCTTGTGGACACCAAGCCGGTAGGCATTGATCACGTCCCAAATCTGCCCGGTGCTTAAGTGCTCCTTGTCGCCGTAGTTGTTGACGGCCGGGTGGCCATTGTACACCTCAAAAAACTGTTCGCCTCGCAGTTGGATCATGTCAGCCGGCTGGATCGCCCAGCCAAAGTTTGGGTGGTTGATGTGCGGGAACATCGGCTGGCCGGTGGCCTTGCGCTGCGCCAGTACGGCGTCGATGTTTTTCTGCATTGTCGCCGCCACGCCTGCTCCGCCCTGGGGCGGGATCTGTTTCTTGATGTTGGTGACGTTGATGTGAATCGGTTTTCCCTGAAACTGGTCGGATAATTCCTCGCTTTGCATTAGCAGGAAGCTCCCCGGCACAGCTATCTTTGCCTTGTACTCGGCAAACGTCTTGAGCCGGACTTGCGGGACACCCTTGACGACTTTGTGCTCAACCCACTCATCGCCAAAGTGTTTAAGATATTTATCGAATGCCCGTTGGCCGCCGGCGTTTTTCTCGCGGTGAATCCAACGCTCACTCTCAGCCAGCACATTGTGATCGGAAATGCCAAGAAAGTGGTAGCCGTTGCTGCGGTACCAGTCGGCGATCATCTCGGGATAGTCGTCGCCGTCGCTCCAGAGTGAGTGAGTGTGCAGGTTGCCTTTCCACCAGCGAGCGTCCCCGGCGGAGAGGGTTGAGGCGGCCAGCGCAAATATGATCGTGAAGAGGACTTTTATTTTCATGCGTTGAAGTCAGAGAACGTAGATTCGTCCGCTTTCAGTTTCAAGCTATCTGTCGTCGCTTGGTCAAGCGGCATTGGGCTGCCGCGATTTTAGTAATCCCCGCTCCTTGAAACTGGGATTTGAAACTCTCCGTTCACCCGCACCGGGCCACCCTCTCTCTGAGGGAGAAGGAACTGCCCGGTTTCGTTTGCGTTGCTTCGCTTTTATTCGCGGTTAAAAAAGCCGCCTAGCCAAGGTCACTGCCTCGGGGTGAAGACGCTGGCGAGGATGGACTCCTTGGTTTTCCAGAGGAGCGACATGGTCATCGAGAGCGGGATGAGCACGAAGGCCATGAATAGCCACGGCCGGAACTCAGCCGCCAGTGCCACGATCTGAAAGAGCAGCTCGGGTGGCTTGTTGATGAGCGACATCAGGTACATGACACCGAAGCCGATCGGCGTCATCGCCAGCAACATGCGATTCATGCGGGAGAAAAGTTGCGACTCCACCCGAAGCGTCTCGTCCGGCAGCATGGCGGCAAGACGGGCCAACATTTTGTTGAGCGATATCAGGTATAATACAAACACGAGCGCCAACAGCCAGACGGCGTTGGCAAAGTACAGCACGTCGGGCACTCGATGATGCCAGTGAAGGAATGGCGACAGGCCAAGGGTGAACAGGCCCATGAGTTTCGCCTGGCCAAGCGCGGCCTGCCAGACGCGTTCCTGCGGTTGGAATGCACCCAGCAGCCACAGTCCGCACCACAGCATTCCGAACGCCACAGGCGGGAGCAGCATGCCCATTGGCCAAGCGGCGTCGGTCCAGTTTGAGAGGGTGGACATGATGCTGACCACCATTGCAACCGGCAGCCCCCAAAACAGCATTGACGTGCCGCGGACCACCCGGGCCAACGCCGGGAGCAAATCGGGTTGTGCGTCAGTTTCGTCCCTCATCACTGGATCGGGCAGGTCTAGTTGCGGAGGTCGGTGCTGCAGGCAGCAAGCAGCCGCATGCCCCCGGACCGTTAGAGTTGATCATCGGTTTGGATTGGGAGGAATCGCTCATGCCATCCCGCGAGGGACGCGCACTATACGAGGGCGCCAAGCGATTTCAACCGCGAAGAAAAGCGACTGACCTATTTGTCCCTGGCCACGAAGGTTGTCACCACGGGGCGATGATCCGAGCCGTAGCCCCAATTGGCCACGACCGGGATCCACGAATTGCCGCGATTCAATTCCTTGGCCATGCCGGGGCTGAGCAGGATGAAATCAATCCGGCTGTACACGTCTTCGACACCGTAAAAATGGGTCCACGACACGTTGCGTGGGAACCATTTCGCGTTGATGAGGTTCGGGCCGGTGTCGCCGTTGCGCTCGCCGGGGCGCGCGTCGATGAGCTGCGACTTGCCCCGGCCGACGAGCGCCTTCACCGGCTTGGAGTTGTAATAGTCGTTGAAGTCGCCGAGCACAGCGAAGTTCACCTCTGGGTTCGCTTTGAGCTTGGCGTCGACAATCCGCCGCAGCCTTAATGCCTCCTGCAGGCGCATCTCCGCCTCGTCTGCCACGGCCACCTCGCGTTTCGATTTCAGGTGCGCAGTGATCAGCGAAAACGAGTAGCGGCCCAGCGCGAACTCCACCTCGGCAAATCCGCGGCTTACATGCAACCGTCGGCCATTGAGCAGGTAACTCTCGTTGTCGTGCCGCGTGATTCCCTTAAACGGAAACCGGCTCAGATACGCAACATGAATCGCCGGATCGAACGCCGACAAATGCTCCGCGTGCGGCAGATCGAGCCCCTTGGCCTTGAGCGCAGCCTGCAGCTTGGCCAGCGCTGTTTTTTTGCCCATCTCCTGCAACGCGATCACGTCCGGCCTGGCCGCGAGGATGCTCTCGACTATTTTCGCCTGCGCATACGGTTTCTTGAGCGGCCGGTTTTGGATCGGCTCGAGAATATAATTCTCCACGTTGTATGTCGCAACGCGGAACGTCTGCTGCGCCAGCGCCTGGCCTAGCGACCAAGCCAAGCCAACGGCTACCGCCGCGATAAAAAACTTGTGCAATCTCACGATGAGTTACTTGGCTTCGATGGTGAAGAACTGCGCTGCCTGGTTGGCTTGGACGCTGTATGTGCCCGCGCCGCCGTCGAATTTCAGCGCCTCAGCCGCAGGCTCGTACGGCCCCACCACCGAGCCGCTTGCCATCACGGTGTAACTCGCCGCTGGGTTAGCCTCCCAGTTTAGGATGATGTCGCCGTTGGTCAGGCTTGCTGTGATTTTGATCTCCGGTATGCCCACTGCCGGA
>PVBE010051297.1_pt1 | contig 12944 bp, 16 predicted proteins | sample 1631181 | NCBI WGS metagenome assembly PVBE01 (sample SAMN08397723, study PRJNA350692) | Marine metagenome, whole genome shotgun sequencing project. | isolation source: water | place: Pacific Ocean | collected 2012-04
CACCGGCTTCGGTTACCCCCACGTGTAACGGAAAATCTGTTTTGGAGGAGAGCCGCTCGATAGGATTCCCTTCGCCCCGCAGGCGGGGTTTTTCCTTAGCACCGGGAAGCGCAACGGCTCCCTGCCCCCAGAATGGCGGGACATGGACGATCCGTCTGACATCATTCTGGATATGGGCGGCGATCCCGTCTTCCGCGTAGAGGGCAAGTATCAGCCAGTGTCGGTTAGGCGACCCAACGTCAGGACGACACGATGGGTCGATGGCAAGGAAGTCCCCGCTGAGGCGCTGGCGACTGTCCGGGAATCTGGGACCAGCGGCGGCACTGATATTCGCATAGAGCATGAGACTCCCAGGGGTGTGCTCACCGAGGAGTACAGGGACAGCCATCACGCCAACACCGTCTTCCGGACAAAACACCTGTTCACGGAGCCTCAGGACTTCCCGGCCGTAAAGGCTTACCTGGAAGACATGACCTTCACGCCAAACTTTGACGCGTTCGAGGCCCGGGTCGAGCGTGTTCGGGACGAGGTGCTGCCGCTGAGTTACGGCCCTATGAACTCGCCCTTGAGCACTTGGCTCGTTGCGCTCGCCGGGTACGAGCGTGGCGTCTTCGGGCTGTATGACCATCCGGCCGACGTCCGGGAAGTATTTGAGATCGTCCACTGGAAAGCGGTGGAGGGCTTCACGCTCATGGCGGAATCCCCCTGCCCGGTGCTGTGGGTAGGCGACGGCACGAACGCGGACTTCGAGTCCCCCGCTCTCTACGCCGAACACGCGGTTCCCACAATTCGCGCCATCGCACGGGCCGCGCACTCGGTGGGAAAGCCCTTTCTGGCCCACATGTGCGGCAAGTTGAATGCGCTTCTTCCTCTCATCCGGGAGGCGGAACTGGACGTAGTCGATTCCTTTACTCCGCCTCCCATGGGTGACGCCGTGCCTCGTAAGGCATTGGACATGTGGGGTGGCAACGTCACGCTCTACGGTGGTATTCCCGCCGAGTGGGCGTGGAATCCGTCAGTTTCAGAAAAGGAGATCGTCGCCGGCATGGCAAGGCTGTACTCGGATCTTCGACCCGGAGACCGATTCATGGCCGCCTTGCCGTGCTACATCCCCGGAAACGCAATGCCCGAGCGACTACGGTTGATCGCCGAACTCAACCTTCGGTACGGCGAGGAGGCCTGCCAGCGCATCTGGGGTTGAGAGAAGTCGGCAGTCCCCACCAGAGCGGTTGACGCGTTCGAGGCCCGGGTCGAGCGCGTTCGGGACGGAGTGCCGCCACCGAGTTTCGGCCCCATGAACACGCCCGTGAACGCATGGGCTGAAGTCCGAGATACGTGAAACCTCTGATGTGTATGGCAGCGAATCTTGGTGAACTCGATATCGTCACGGAGGGGCCACCGTGGATGTGGCGCAACGGAACGGCTTCGGGTTTGGGGCAAGAATGTGACGTAGTGCCTGCGCTGTCATCCTGCCGGCCCGGTTTGTCAACCTCCGAACAACGCGGATACCATGCTGCCAATTCTCGGGAGTCGAGGGAGGAACGTGATGGCTGTGGAACAGGATCAATACCCCCTGAGATTCGACGTGGACTATCCGGAGGAGGTAGACCGATTCAGCTCGTTCTTCAGGCTCTTCTTCCTGATTCCGATCATAATCGTCCTCGCCGCGGTGGTTGGAAGTGGTGCGGGAGCGGCTCGGCCCCGTCACGCTCCTATCGGATAGCTCCCGTATTCGTGGGTGGCTTCTCGCATGGCCAACCAGTTTTCGTACGGCACGTATTCGGGGACCGAATTCCCCGACCCTACACCAAGTCCGCCGCCGGGAGCACAGTCGCGGATGAGGTCCCGGACCGTCCGTCTCACGTCTTCAGGTTTCCCCAGAGCAAGCGGAAACGCCAGATCGATGTTTCCGAAAAGGGTCAGCTGTCGGCCGTAGTCGCGCTTGAGCGCTCTTATGTCCATGGCCTGGTTCTCGACCGGGTGGAAACCGTCGAAGCCTGCTTCGATAATGTCGGGGATGACCTGCGTGACATCGCCGTCCGAATGGAGGATCACTGGAAGCCCGGCACGATGGCACTCGCCGATCATCTCGCGATACCAGGGCAATACCTGCGATCGTAGGTAGTCAGGGCCGACCAGCAGGCCGCCGCCGTGGGCCAGGTCGTCAGACATGAGCACCGCCCCCAGGCCACCGCGCCGCTCACGCAGCAGGCGCCTCAACACTTCCGCCTGAATCTCCCCAATGCGCCGCGTGACTGCACGTACCAGATCGGGCTGATCGTGGAGTCCAAACATAAAGCCTTCCATCCCCATCAGCCACCAAGCGCCGGTAAACACCCACCCCAGGAAAGCCGTGACACGGAGCCCTTCGGGCAGAGCCTGCTCGGCGATCTCAAACTCTTCGAACGTGAACGAATCCGGCGAAGGCCAGGGGAAAGAATCGAAGTCGCCTTGGCTCGTGATGACGCCATCGCCTTCCGGAGCCCACTCGCGCTCGCTGTAGCCCCCGTCGTAGGCGTAGCGCTCGCGGCGTGCCGTGAACAGCTTGCGCACGTCCATGCCCGATTCGCGAAGAGTGCCCCCCGATTCGTCGGCCCCCGCTTGGGCGGAGCTGGGTCTGAGAAGAGATCGGATGCCCGCCTGTACGGGAACGTGGTCGTAGCCGGCCCCAGCCCAGAACTCGATCTCGTCCTCCAGGCTCGCTGGCTTGCGCCCGAGGAATCTGGTCTTGTGGATCGTGTCGATGCTGACCTCGAATGCCGGAACGCGGTCAGGTTCGCCTTCCCGGAAAAGCACCGCTCGGAGCCGGTTGTTATTCGGTCGAAGCCCCTCAAAAGCTGGCAATGCGACACCCCCTTCGGCCCTCTCGAACCGTCCCCATCGGCGCCGACTCACAGGCGCACGCAGATTATACGGGAGGCTCCCGGACCTATCCGCCGCCACGGCAGAGGTTGAAGGCCCACTAAGCCGTCTCGAAACCCGCCTACCGCCCAGCTCTGCCTCAGTCGCAGCCGCCGCGTCGTCTGGCCGCCTATCCTTGACACGGATTTCTTCAAGATCGTGCCGCGCGACCCGCTCCCAGCGAGAGGAACCGGCCCAGGGATTAGTAATGAACTATCGCAGGTTTGGCGCAACGGATTTGCGTGTTTCCGAAGTCGGCATCGGCGCATTCCCACTGGCGGGCATGTGGTCGTCCCCCTCAGGCGACCGGACGGGTTGGTCCGGCATCAACGACCGTGAGTCAATCGCTCTGATTCATCACGCCGAGTCGCTGGGCGTCAATTTGATCGACACTGCAGAGGGATACGGTTCCGGACACAGCGAGGAGGTGATCGGACGGGCGCTGATCGACCGGCGCGACCACTGGATCATCGCCACCAAGGTCTCGCCCAATCAGGACCTCGATCCCGATCGCCCCGATCCAGACTCCGCGGCGCGGCGCATCAAAGAGGCGGCGGAAGGGTCGCTGCGCCGGCTGCAAACCGATGCGATCGACCTTTACCAGTTGCATGACATACCTCTGGACTGGGCCTTCGAGCCACAGGTGCGCGCTCTTGAGGAGCTCAAACAAGCGGGCAAGATTCGCCATTGGGGCATCTCTATCGACGACCAGGTTGCAGTGGAGAAGCTGCGCACGCTCGGTTCGGTTGAGGTGTTACAGATTCGTTACAACATGGCCCAGCACGAATCAAATGGGCTCTTGCACTTCGCCCGTGAAGCCGACATAGGCACGCTAATCCGCGTGCCCCTGGCCAAGGGCCTGCTCACCGGCCGCTATTTCTACTCGGTCGACTTGCCATCTGAAGACCTGCGCTACGAGCGCTTCAGGCAACCGGAGATTCAGGCCGCTTTGCGTGAGCTGCCCCGCCTGCGTGCGGTTGCAGGCGACACGGGCCGTACGCAAACCCAGGCGGCGATCCGATTTTGCCTGGATCATCCGGGTGTGACGTGCGTGATCGCCGGCGCGAAGACCCGCGCCCAGATCGAGGAGAACGCTGGGGCATCAGACGTAGCACCCCTTACCGACAAGGAGCGTGCGCTAGTCGACGACGTTGCCGCGCGCATCGCGATTCCGCACAGCTTGGTCTGACGCTCGGGGTACGATCGCCGCTGGCCGGTTCAGGTGGCTAGGTTCCGCCTATGAACCGATTGGCCGTCTCCGGCCTAATTGGACATCGATCGCGGGTTTGGAACTACGTCATCCTGATCGTCAACGACGCGGTCTTCCGGGTGGGCATCAGCCTAATGTCGCCGATCACGATCTTGCCTCTGTTCGTGAGCCTCTTGAGCGATTCGCAGCGGACGTCTGTACGGCTGTCCCGCCGTTTGCGCCAATGCGCCCCCAGTTCCGATGACCGCGTCCGCCTGCGGGCGATCACTCGATCCCATCCATAGCCCCGCTTTCCAGCAAGTCCTTCAAGCTGGTCACGTCGGCCTCCATTTGCCGTTTGTAGAGCCCGAACACCCCGAAGAGTCCGGCAGGTACCGTTAAGGCATAGGTGAACTTCGTACCGCCTGCCACCGGCTCGAACCGCCACGTCGCTTCGAACGGCAGCAATCCCGAGGCGCTCTTCACGGCAAACGCGCTATCCGGCTCGTACTCAGTGACTTCCAGGTCCGCTTCGAATCGCCAGCCCAGATGGGATACGACGATGCGCCCGGTTGTTCCGACGCCGGGCGCGCCCTCGCTGGTCTGCTCCGCTTCGACCACCGCGCCCACCCAGCGCAAATCGTTCGCGATGTTCACCGTAAATGCGGACACCTCAGCCACGGGCCGCTCGATCAGAATCTCTACCTCATTGGTGGGCACGCTGCATCCCCCTGCGAACTCGGGTGGCGGAAGAGACTAAAGCACAGGGTGCGCCGCCGTGGCCATTGGCCCTGATTGGCTGAGCGGCCGGTATCAGACCTGATCCAAATCCTTGAGAACAGCCATCGCCGCATTGTGCCCGGGCATGCCGGTGACGCCCCCGCCGGGGTGACACCCCGAGCCGCAAAGGTATAGACCTTCCACGGGCGTCCGGTAGTTGGACCAGCCCGGCACGGGCCGCTGCGACAACATCTGGTCCAGCGTCATGTCCGTGTGGTGCATGTGGCCTGCAGTGAGACCGAAACGCTCCGAAATGCTTTCCGGCGTGACCAGGTACCAGTCGTCGATGATGTCCGGAAAGTTAGGCGCGTATGCGGCGACTTGGGTGATCAGGTTCTGAGCCGCGACCTCACGCATCTGCTCCCAGCTCCCCTCGCGCAGCCGCATGGGCGCGAACTCTCCCCAGATGCTGATGCAGTGGTGACCGGGCGGCGCCGTGGAGGGGTCGTGCACCGTGGTCGAGACGACGCCGATCGAGTACTCCTTCGGAATCAGACCCCGGCGGGCGCTGTACCAGGCTTCGTCGAAGGTATCGAGGGACTCACAGATGCGTGCCTGTGCGTACTGATGCGGCAGCGGGTCTTCGCCCGGCAGCGCCGTCCAATCCGGCAGCCCGTGACAGGCGCAATGCAACTTGAAGTAGCCGGCGATGGCGTGCACCCGCCGCAGCCGTGTCTCGAATTCTGCGCTGAGCGTTTCCGGTGGCAACAACCCCAGTAGCGTCCGCTGCGGATCAACGTTCGAGACCAGCGCACGCGCCGACACTTCGGTGCCGTCGGCCAGCCTCACCGCGACGGCGCAGCCGTCGCGCGTCAGAATCTCTTCCACCGCGGCGTTGGTGCGCACCTCGAGTCCCGCGTTCTGCGCCGACTGATCCAGCGCCCGCGCGACCGCTCCCATGCCGCCTCTGGCATAACCGGTCAGGCCGCGGGCCGCCAGCCCGGCCGAGGCCGCGCTGTGGAACGCCCAGTAGAGCAGCGCCCCGGGCGCATCCGTGCTCCCCGAATCGAAGGTGGCGATCGTCGCAGTCTTCATCTCCTCGGATTCAAAGAAATCGTCCAAGAACCCCCGGATGGTGCCGGTTATCAGCCAGTAGAAGAGCTCCTCGTCAGCGGTGCCTTCGACGCGCCGGGCCAGCTCGCTCAGGGTCGGCGGCTCGGTGAGTAGATACGGCGCGAACATGGCGCCTATACGCGCGTGAAACTCAAGCCAGCGCGGCCAAGCCTCGGCGTCACGCGGTGAGATTTGGGCGATCGAGTCGACTGTGCGCTCGTAGTCGCCCCAAAAGAGTAGATGCTTGCCCGAAAGAAACGGTTGAAAGGATTCCGGGTCGCGAACATCCGTCTGCAGACCGTGGTCCAGCAGGCGCATGTCGTCGAGAATCTTGGTGTGGAACATCACGAAGCTGTGACCGTAGGTGGTGAAATGGAAGTCGGGAATGAGCTCATCGGTGGAAGCCATTCCGCCGACCTTGTCACTCTGTTCCAACGCCAGCACCCGCAGACCGGCTTGGGCCAGGTAGAACCCGGCCACGAGCCCGTTATGCCCGCAACCAATTACGATCGCGTCATAGTCCATCGCAGTGCGCCTCCAAATCCGCCGGTTTGGATGCCCCTAGGCTTTACCCGCGCTCGGAAACGCCTGACGCAAGGCCATCCACGCCTAGAATTCCGAACTCTCGTGCGTCAGCGTATCGTATCGGATTCGATAGTCGTGGATATGGAACGAGTCGGGGCCGTCTGCGCCTGCCGGTGGGCAGAGTCGAAGGGGATGTTGGACCGGATCGTGAAGGACAGCCTGACGATAGGACGACTTGCTCGACTCGCGACCGCCAAACCGGGATACGTGCAAGATCGCTATCCTGTGATGCACACCGCCAACCCCCAAAGAAGGTCGCGATGAGCAAGCTTTCATCCCGCCATCTTGAGGCCGACGATTTCCTTGCGGCCCAGGAACTCTTTCTGGAGCGGGGCTGGACCGACGGGCTTCCGGTGATACCGCCGACGCCTGAGTTGGTCGAAGCGATGCTGGCCTACACGAAGCGGGCCGGGGACGACGTCGTGGGTGAGATACCGGAACGCCGCAGGGCGATAACGGCCGAGAAAATCGCGGTCAACGCAGTCATGGCCAGGTGTGCGTCTGAGTACATGCCGGTCGTGGTCGCCGCGGTGGAGGCCATGTGCGACCCGGCTTCGGGGTCTCACGGACCGACGGCAAGCACGCGCGGCGCGGGCTTGCTAATAATCGTCAACGGCCCGCCGGTCGCATCTCTTCGCATCAATTCGGGCGGAAACGTGTTTGGACCGGGCGTGCGCGCGAATGCCTCCATTGGCCGCGCGCTGCGGCTCATCATCATGAACTGCGCCGGCGCCTACCCGGGTGCTGTGGACAGGGCGACTCGGCCATCCCGGCAAGTACTCCTGGTGCATCGGCGAGGACGCGTCGGATGAGCGATGGAACCCCCTGCACGTGGACCGCGGATTCGAAGCCTCGGACGGCGCGGTGACCACGTTCTGGGGCCTGTCCCCAGCGCAGGTTGACGAACACGAAACGCGCGATCCGGACCGAATCGTGCAGGCCATCGGAAACGCGATGACCGCGCCCGACCCCGATTTTTTGCGAGGTCGCGAGATCGTGGTTGTGATCGCCGCCGAGCATCGAGAGTCGATAGCCGGGGCGGGTTGGTCGAAGGCCGACGTGCGCGAATGTCTCCATCGGACTGTTCCTGACGGAACGGTTGAGTCGCCGGATGATTTTCTCGTCGTGGCCGCCGGGGGGACCGGAGGACGCTTCTCGGCATTCAGCGTTAACTGGGGCGTAAAATCCGGCTACGCTGCGGTTACGAAGGCTATTGAGATCCAGAACCGAACCACCGGGAGGCCCCATGATGACATTAACGGTTGAACCAAAGGGTCTTACGGTTCTCGATCCCACCGTCGATCCGGCGTCCGGCGGGCTTGTTCAGGCGAGCCGCGTATCCGAAATCCGGGGACTTTCCGTTGGCCTGATCGACAACGGCAAGCCCAAAGCCGATGTCTTCCTCACGCGCCTGGGTGCTGTCCTGAAGACAAAGTACGGGGTCGGAGACGTTCACACCGTCCGAAAGGCTGACGCTTCAACCGTGGCGGCGCGGGAAATCCTCGACGACGTCGTTCGGAGATGCCACTTTGTCATCGCCGGAGTGGGTGACTGAGGGTCGTGCAGTGCGGGCAGTGTGCTCGACGCCGTCGAAGTGGAGCGGGCAGGCCTGCCGGCGGTGGCCGTGATAACAGATGAGTTCGGGGACACGGCCAGGGCCATGCTCAAGAACCAGGGAGCGTCCTGGTATCGATTCGTGGAAGTGGCGCATCCGATCAACATTCTCGAAGACCATGAGATTGATGACCTCGTCGGCCGATCGCTTCACGAGATCAGCGCGCTTTTGACCGGCGAAACCTAGCAAACGGAGCGGGGAGCAGCTTTTGCTGACACGGTGATGCGACTCGTGGAACCGTGTCGGACGCTCCGACGAACATCTGAGAGTGACCCGGCCCAGCGCCAGGTGAACGCTGGAGGCAAGGCACAGGCTGTCAATTGAAATGGCGTCAGCGTCGTGGCCAAGGTCTCCCAGAAGGGCGATCCAGCGCGAGACATCCTGCGCACCCGCCGTTCTGTTCGGCTCAATCCCCGCTCTGCGGCCTCGATAGTTGGGTTTCATCTATCTGAACGTCATCGCCCGTGCCGACGAACCCGTTTCCCCTCAGTAGCGTTGCCCTGAAAATCAACACGCCCACAGCGGTCCAGGCGGCTGCTATAAGAAAGAATCCCGTGTATCCAAGAGCCGCGATCGCGAAACCGCCTCCAAGCGAAACCAAAGCGAAACCGGCGGCCGTTCCGCCCAACGATGCGCCGGTCGCCGAGGAAAGCCATTCACCCGGAGCCACCTCAGTCAAGTAAACGTTAAGCGCCGGCGCGAGGATCGCTCCGAACGCGAGTACACCCACGAACCCAAGTCCCGCCGCCGCGAAGTGTGGTATCAACGATATTGGAAGCAGACTCACCGCCATGCCGAATGCGGCCACAGCCGCCGCGCGGCCGGTGCCGAGCCTGGATCCAACTGCAGGCATCGTTAGCGCTACGGGCACTCCCAGCAACTGAGCGGACGCTACGACAATTCCGATCTGGAAAGTCGGAACTCGAAGAACGGTATCGGCGTATGCGTTGAAGAAGATCCAGGCGGCGCCTTCCGCGGGGGTGACCATGAGACTAACGAGTCCGACCAGAATCAGCAGCTTCCACGGCGTGGGCCTCGGCCCGCTCGTCGTATCGGCGCCGGCCACGGCCTTCACCTCACGGCCGCGCAGCACGAAAAACACGGCACCGAGAAGCAATGCCGCTCCAACCAGTAGCGAGTACCGATATGAGCTGGGACTGGATAACGTTTCCCCAGTGATCCACGCAAACGCGCCGGGCAACAACCCACCAGTCAGGCTGCCGACAGACGATCCGAGCAATTGGAGCGAAAACCGTACGGAGAATGCCAGGCTTCTCTCTCTCAACCCTGTGACTGCCGCGAGGTAGGGCGTCAGATTGACGTAGAAGAGCATGCCCCCGACGAGGGCGACCGCATTTGTGCCCACGAGCCACGCAGTGGTCAGGCTCTCGGGAAGCAGATCAGCCAGTGGGAGGAGACCGCCCCCGACCACGCTTACGCCGAGACCGGTCAGCATCGATTTGCGTGCACCCCAACGCCGCCCCAATGTGCCCGCCAGGGGGGAGACCGCCGCCGCCGTAACGATGGCCGCGCCATTAAACAGCCCGATGAAAACCGGGCCATAACCCAGGCGAAGTACATAAAGGTTCAGAAGGACGCCCGTGATCCCCATTCCCACCAGCGATCGAATCGTGGAAGACGCGATCGAATACCGGGAGTCGATTCCCAACCTGTTCAGTTGGGCTTTGTAGAGCAGGCTAGGTCTTCCCGTCGGGGTGGAGCTTTGCGTCCCCAGACGAAACCCAGTTATTGCAGGAATAAGCGGTCAACGGTATGCACTTCGACACGAGCCTGGCGCTGGCAAGATCATAATTCCTTTCAAGGGTCTCTCGCTTCCGCTGGTACGCGCCGGAGTAGCCTGGAAGTCGACCCAAGAATGAACTATTGCAGTTCTTCTGTCACAAGCTGGAATCCACGTTTGGTTGCCAGCGCAACCGCTTCACTTGATGCGACTGATGGGCTAGCGTCACTGGCTCCCGAATCCGCACGATAACTGCAAGTGGGTCGATGTCAGAAACGGGCACCCGAATAGCGACTCGGCGAAATCGCAACTATCCTGCGCCGGGCTTTTGGCTCCTGTGGTGATGCCGGGCAGCTTCGGCATCAAGTCGCCGCCTCTTGGGACTTGTGTCGCCATGATGGGCGCGACGGACCACGTCCCTCAAAGGTGAGCCCAGTTGTTCCATGCGCGAACAATGGCTGCCACCATCAGCCGATGGTGCTCATTGTTGAAGCCCTAACGCTTCTCCGATCGCTCCTTTATGGGGCTGCGCTCAGTCGAGTTCTTCCCTCAGGGCGACCCGACGACCCGTCTCCATCGACCGGCAAGCTGCTCTGACGGCGGCCAACGACGCAAGCTGATCTCGGCCGCTTGTTATCAGTTCGGACCCTGACTGCACGCGATTTGGAACGTGGACGATCTCGCCGGCGGCTGCGACGCAGAGCCCTGTCGGCGGCCGGGTAAACACCCCCTCTACACCGCTTGAGCGCTTCCTCTGAAGAACGCGTCGGCCTCTTCGTCTCTGGGATAGACAAGCTCGACGCGAAGCTCGTCAAGTGTCACCTCGCGTGCCGTTTCGAACCGGGCCACCATGGACACGGTCTTGATCACCCGGTCTCTGATCCGAAGGTGCGGACAGGTGAGCAGCTCGCCGACGGGGTCTTCAACGTCGACTGGGATATCTTTCATATAGGCTTCCGCTCGCTCTAGGAGCTCTTGAAGATGCTCGTCGGGACCTGATTCCGCGACTTCCCTCCGCATTCGTCGCAGGAACATCCACCCGACGGCCGAAAAGTTCTCGATCATCTCGCGAAAAGGTCCCGGCCCGAGGACTGCATCGACAAGATTGATCGGGCCGTCACCGGTCTGCGAAAAGATGCGACGACCGGCCGTGTTCGCATCGATCATTTCCCACCAGCGATTGATGACGTATGCGGGATACGGTTCATGCGCCTCGAGCATCATCCGAACGGCCTTGCAGAACGGCTCGGCGGCCTCATCCGACAGTGGCACCTCCGGGTACGTGGGCGCCATCCCGCCGCCTCCAGCAAGATGTTCCGGTCTCGAAGAGGTACTTCAAGCGCCTCGGCGACTTTATGGACGACATCCTTTCTGGGCCTTGACCGGCCCGTCTCGATGAACGAAACGTGGCGCTGGGATACGTCCGCCCGGACTGCCAGATCCAACTGGCTCAATCCACGCTGTCGCCGCCGGACATGTTCGAGGTGCAGGGACGCGAGATCTACTTACACCTGCCGAATGGCGTGGCGCGCACAAAGCTCACGAACAAATACTTCGATCGCGCGCTCAAAACGACTAGCACCGTTCGAAACTGGCGGACCGTGCTCAAGCTCGTCGAAATGGCCCACGGCGGATGAAACCGGGCTAATCCTAAGGCTGCGCGACGCTATTCGCAGATAGTCCTAGTGTGCTCGTGAAATTCGACCGCTCAGCCGATCAAGTTGGCGGGAAACGAGGGACTCCCCCGACGCTGGTCGGCGCGCTACAGCTTCGCCTGTTCGTACTGCTCAGGCCACAGCAGATCGACTCCTAGTTCGCGGGCAGCTTCGAGGGGCCACTGAGGACTTCGCAGCAGCTCCCTGCCCAGGGCAACGAGGTCGGCGCGCTCGTTACGGATGATAGATTCAGCCATCTCGGGTGTCCGGATGAGGCCGACCGCCACAGTTGGGACGCCCGCTTTTTGGCGGATCGTCTCGGCCATTTGAACCATGTAGCCCGGATAGGTGGCCGGAGAGTGTGGCGTGTTCCCACCGGCGCTTACGTGGATTGCGTCGGCCCCGGCGTCTCCGAGGAGGCGCGCGGCGATGGCCATGTCGTCTATGGTGTTCCCTCCCTCGTGCCAGTCTGTTCCAGATACGCGCACGAGAATCGGCATCTGGCCAGGAATCTCGGTACGCACGGCCTCCGTAACTTCGCATGCGAACTTCGCCCTGTGGTCAATCCCACCGCCGTACTCATCCGCGCGCTTGTTTGCCAGCGGCGACAAGAACGAACTGATGAGATAACCGTGAGCACCGTGAACTTCGATTGCTTGGAAGCCAGCCGCCACCGCTCGTCGAGCGGCGGCGACAAATGCACCGACGAGCTTGGAAATATCCGTTTTTGATAGCTCGTGAGGCGCTTTCCAGCCTTCGTCGAAAGGTATCGCACTCGGAGCCACAGACTGCTCGCCCCGGTGGCCTTTGTGTTCACCGTTTGCCTTTCGCCCAGCGTGCCCGATCTGGATGGCAATGACGGCACCCTGCTCCTTGCAAAACCGCGCTATGCGGGCGAGCGGCTCAACGTGGCAATCGTCCCATATTCCCAAGTCTCCGGGGTCGATATCGTCTATTCGTCCGCGGCGCTCCACTGCGGATACCTCCACGATGATCAGCCCCGCACCACCCACTGCGCGTGCCCCGTAGTGGACAAAGTGCCAGTCGGTTGCTTCACCATCAGGACCGGAGGACCACAGACACATGGGAGGCATGACAATTCGGTTCTTCAGCGTGACGCCACGCATTTCAAATGGATCGAAGAGTCCAGCCATTTCTCCTCCTATCCTGATGGCATAGGCCAGCATCACGCTGAAGCCTACTGTCCGTGAATTGTTCGCCTCGCAGACCAGTCGTTTGGGTGCAACGGTGCGGGACCACTCTGGCCGTGAACTCCGGGCCGTTGTCGGAGCGAATGTGCTCAGGCACTCCCTTCATCACGCATAGATCTGCGAGGCACTCGAGCACATAGTGGAGACCGGATGCTGCGGGCCACTTTGATGGCCAGACACTCCCGCGTGTACTCGTCGATGATGGTCAGGATCC
>PVBE010627224.1_pt1 | contig 12941 bp, 8 predicted proteins | sample 1631181 | NCBI WGS metagenome assembly PVBE01 (sample SAMN08397723, study PRJNA350692) | Marine metagenome, whole genome shotgun sequencing project. | isolation source: water | place: Pacific Ocean | collected 2012-04
AACTCCATGTGGAGAGCCGTCAGCCCACATGAAGAGCGATCAGCCAATCGAGAGCCATCAGCCGACAGAGAGCCATCAGCCGACAGAGAGCCATCAGCCAATCGAAAGCAATCAGCCCCATCGATCGAAAGCACTCGGCCGCGAAGGATGAAGAAAATGGTGAGCGCGCGGGGAATCGAACCCCGAACCTAGTGGTTAAGAGCCACTTGCTCTGCCAATTGAGCTACGCGCCCGGGCGGACATTAGAGGGGTCTCGAGTCGAGATCAAGACCGAGCGGGTGGCTGCGGGGGACCAAAGCCTCCGCCGCCGGGCGTCTCGATCGAGAGTTCGTCACCGGCCGCGAAGGCGACCGCCGCACGGCCCGGCAACGCTTCCGGTTCGGTCGCGCCGTCGCGCAAGATGTGATTCCGACCCATTGCGCCCGGATGCCCACCCTCGAGACCGAAGGGTGCCCGGGTCCTGCGTTCGGTCAGCAGCGACACCGTAACGGGTCGTAGGAAACGGTAGCGCCGAACGATCCCATCGCCGCCCGCAAAGCGACCCGCGCCGCCGGATCCCGCGCGCAAGCCGAACTCCAGCAGTCGCACGGGAAAGCGCGCTTCCAGCACCTCCGGGTCCGTAATCCGGGTGTTGGTCATGTGCGTGTGCACCCCCGAGGCGCCAGCCGCCCTGGCCGTTGCACCGGCTCCACCGCCGACGGTTTCGTAGTAGCCGAAGGACTCGTCGCCGAAGCTCACGTTGTTCATCGTGCCCTGGCTGGCCGCCGCACGCCCGAGCGCCCCGAGCAGCACGTCGACGATGCGCTGAGAGGTTTCGACGTTGCCCCCGACGACCGCGGAGCCCGCCGGCGGATCGAGAATCGAGCCCGCTGGAACCGACAGCTCGATGGGATCGAGGCAGCCTCCATTCAGGGGAATCCGTTCCGCCACCAGCGAACGCAACACGTAGATCAGCGCGGCGCGGACGACCGCCCTGGGTGCATTGAGGTTTCCGGTCGAGGCCGGGCCGGTGCCGTCGAAATCGATCTGCATGCGCGCCGCAAAGTCCTCGGGGCCGGGCTCCGATGAATCGTTCGCCACGACGCGCAGAGTCACCACGATCGGCGTCCCGTCGTCCAGGGCATCCGCGAAGCGATGCTCACCGGTCGGCAGACGGGCCAGCTCGCGGGCCACCTTCGCGGCGGCGGCGCGTTGAAGCTGGCGCATGGTGACCTGCACGACTTCTTCGCCGGCCTCGCTCACCAGGCCCTGCAGCAGCCCCGTGCCGGCCCGATTCGCCGCCACCATCGCTTCGAGGTCGGCCAGGTTGTCGTCGGGATTGCGTGCCGGATGCGGACCACTCGCCAGGATCTCCCGCATCCGGACGTCCTGGAACTGCCCGTCCTCGACCAGCAGGAAGGGCTCGATCAGCACGCCCTCCTCCGCGAGTCGCGTCGAGTCGGCTGGCATCGATCCCGGGGTCTTGCCTCCGAGATCGGCGTGATGGCCGCGACTGGCGACGTAGAAGCTCGGGGCCGACTGGCCGGCCAGAAACACCGGGGTCACGACGGTCACATCGGGCAGGTGCGACCCCCCCGCGAAGGGATCGTTGGTCACGACGACCTGGCCCGGCGCAAAGGGCGCAAAGCGCGCTCGCATCGCATCCACGGTGTCGGCCATGGCGCCGAGGTGGACGGGGATATGGGGCGCGTTTGCGACCAGACCGCCGTCGCCACCAAAGACCGCGCACGAATAGTCGAGCCGCTCCTTGATATTGGTCGACACCGCCGTGTTGCGAAGTACGGCCCCCATCTGTTCGGCGATCGACATGAAGCGATTGCCGAGGACCTCGAGTCGCACCGGGTCGGCCTCCGTGAGATCGACCGCCGCTCGAGTCGCCGCCGAACCCGTCGCCGCGATCCGAAACACCCCCGAGCCATCGACCTCGAGCTCGAAGCCGGGATCGAGCACGACCGTGCCCGTCGTTTCCAGGATCAGCGCGGGTCCGGACAATCGATCGCCCGGATGCAGCGCTTCGCGAGCGTAGATCGGCGCGCTGCGGCGGCCTAGATCCGGAAACCAGGCTTCGGCCCGGCGCAGGGGCAGCGGCAGCGCCGCCCCGTGCGGGCCTTCGGCAGCGGGCGGTAGCGGCACCTCCCGCTCGCTTCCGACACCGCGCAGACGAATCACCTTGATCTCGATCGAGCGCCGATCCCGGATGTATCCGAAGCGCTCGCGATGCGCCGCCTCGAAGGCGGAGCGCCAGGCCCGAGCCGTGGCAGGCGACGCCGGCTCCCGAATCGAGAGCGCCGTATCGCTGCCGCGATAGCCGAGATCGAGGCTGCGCTCGATGCCGATCTCCGCTCCGCGAACGCCTTCCGCCGCCAGGGCTGCACGCGCCTCGGCTTCGAGAGCGGTCCAATCTTCGAGGATCTCTTCCGAGAGTCCCCCCGCCAGCGGCAGCGTCCGCCGCAATCCATCGCGCTGGCCATCCCAGGACGATTCTGCGATGCCGATGCCGTAGGCCGAGAGCAGTCCGGCGTAGGGATGGAGCAGAATCTCTCTGATCCCCAAGCGCCTGGCAATCGCGCAGACGTGCTGCCCGCCCGCACCGCCAAAGCCGACGAGCACGTGATCGCGGGGGTCGATGCCGCGCGAGACCGAGACCTGGGCGATCGCCTGGGCCATGCTGGCGTTGGCGATCTCGAAGAAGCCCGCCGCCAGCTGGTCGCGCTCCCGCGCGAAGCCCGCAGCTCGAAGTCGGCTCCGCATCGCTGCCAGTGCGCGCTCGACCGGCGCGGCATCGAGCGCGAAGGGGAAACGATCCGGCGCCACCCGACCCAGCGCCAGATTGATATCGGTCAGCGTCAGCTCACCGGCCTTCGGCCGCCCCTGCGCGTCGAGCCGGGCATAACACAGGGGGCCGGGATCCGCGCCCGCGCTCTCGGGCCCGACCGTCAAGCGAATTCCGTCGAAGCGACACAGCGACCCCCCTCCGGCCGCCACTGTATGAATCCGCAGCATCGGCGCCTTGACGCGCACACCGCCGACCTCGGTTTCGAAGCTGCGCTCTAGTCCCGTCTGATCCACCAGACAGACATCCGTCGAGGTGCCGCCCATGTCGAATCCGATCGCGCGCGCGTAGCCCCCCTCGCGCGCGACACGCTGCGTGGCCACCACGCCCCCCGCCGGACCGGAGAGCAGTGCGTTCGGCCCGCGAAAGCGCTCGAGCTCCGTCAGGCCACCCGAGGACTGCATCATCCGCAGCTGGGCAAAGGGCAGCGCCCGCCGCAGATCTTCCAGATGGCCTTGCAGCAGCGGAGTCAAGTAGGCGTCGACGATCGCCGTCTCGCCGCGCGAGAGCAGACCCATCACGCGAGCCACTTCGTGGGAACACACGACGTGTCGAAATCCGAGTCCGCGGGCGATCTCGGCGAGCTGGAGCTCGTCGCAGGGTTCCAGATACGCATGCATCCAGACGATCGCCAGGGCTTCGGCGCCCTCGCTCCGGGCTCTGGCAAGTGCCTCTCGGGCGACTTCGAGATCGACGCGCTCGACCACAGCGCCCTGGGCGTCGCGGCGACCCGGGACTTCGATCCACCATTTCGGGAGCCGCGGCGGACGCTCGATCTCGAGGTCGAAGAGCTCGGGCCGCTGCTGGGTGCCGATCTCGAAGACACCCGACAGGCCCAGATTCGTCAGCAGGGCCGTCGGCACCCCGCGCCGTTCCAGCAGCGCGTTGGTCGCCACCGTCGTCCCCAGCTTGATGCGAATCGAGGCCTCGTCCAGCGAGAGGTCGGCTTCACCCGCCCTCGCCAGGATCTCGCGAATCGCCTCCAGCGGTGCGGCGTCCGACGAGAGCAGCTTCGCGACGTGAAAGACACCCGCCGGCGAGACGCCGATGCAATCGGTAAACGTGCCGCCTCGATCGATCCAGAATCGCCACGCAGGACTCATTGGGCAAGACTCCGCCGGTCGCTCTACTGGCCACGTCGAAAGCGCGCGCTGATCTGCTCGATCCCCGCGCGCAGCCCGGCATCCCCCAGCCAACGCGCTGCGACGATTACGAGCAGCGCGTAGAAACCTCCGCCCCCGACCAGGATCAGCCAGACCCGCTCGCCCGAATGCCCGAGCTGGGTCAGGCCATAGAAGGTCGCGGCGGCGGCGGCGCCCGCGATCAGACTCGATCGCACCAGGGTCTCGAGCAGCGGGATCAGCCGCGGCGCACCGGTCCGCACTCGCAACCAGCAGACCGTGATCGCGGCGTTCAGGCTGATTGCCGTAGCAGACGCCAGCGCCAGACCGCGCACGCCCTCTCGCGAGCTGCCCCACAGGTACAGCGGAATCACCGCCAGGGCGACCCCCGTACTGAGCAGCATCGCCCGCCACATCTCACCCCGAGCGTAGAAACCGCGGACCGCCACCTGCTGCACCACCCAGCCCGGAACCGCAAAGGCGAGCACGACGAGAAGCGCCGAGACGGCGGCCGTGTCATCGGCGCCAAACGCACGGCGTTGGTAGAGAACTTCGACGATCGGCCGGGCCAACAGCGCCAGCGCACCCGCAGCCGCGATGCCCAGCGCGAGAGTCGTGCGGAGACTGCGTCCGAGCAGATCCCGAAAGCCCTCGACATCCGAGCGCTGATGCAGAGCGGCCAGGCTTGGAAGCAGCGCGGCACCCACCGCCTGCCCGACCACCCCCACCGGTGCCATCATCAGCTTGCGCGCGTAGGTGATGGCGGCGATGGCGCCTGCTCCGAGCTGTCCACCGATCCACTTCTCATACCATTCGTCGACCGTCGTCAGTCCCAAGCCGAGCATCAACGGAAGCGCCAGCCAGACGTACTCGCGAAAATCCGCATCGAAGACGCCGACCCGCATGCGACCGATCGCACCGGGCAGTCTGCGCAATGCGAGAGCGGGGATCGCCCATTGGCCGACCACCGCACCGAAAAGCGTGCCCCAGGCGAAGCCCTGGGCACCCCCGATCAGCAGCCCGCCCGCGATCGGCATGAAGCTGTAGAGGACGGCAGCCCACGCCTGGGGCCCGAAGCGACCGTGGGCCATCAGCACGCCGCGCAGGACTCCGCCTGTCAGAAAGAAGATCTGTGCCGGCAACACGATGCGCATCAGGTGCACGGTCTGGGCCAGGGTGACTTCGTCGAATTGATCGAACTGCACGCGCACGAGGGGCTCGGCATAGATCCAGAGCACGATCGTGAGTCCGAAGGAGAGCGTCCCGACGGATCCGACGACGACCGAGGCGAAGTCCGCCGCGGCTTCTGGACCGCGCTCCTCGAGTCGTTTCAGATAGGGAGGCGTCACGGCGATCGTCGCCGCCCCGGCCGCCAGCAGGTAGCCCAGGATGTCGGGGATCATGAAGGCCGCGAAATACGCATCCGCCAGGGGGCCCAGACCGACCTCCGAAGCGAAGAGCGCGTCGCGGGCGTAGCCGAGGATGCGCGCTAGCAGGACGCTACCTGCGAGCAGTCCGGCCGCCCCGACCACGCGCCGTCCGCTGACGCCGGCGGCAGCGCGATGCGCTTCGCTCCGCTCTGGATTCACCGAGGGTTCGGTTCCCGCCAAATCGTTCCGTCCCAGGCTTCGACCACGAAGTCGTCCCCTTCTCGCCCACGCGCGAAGGGATAGTCGAGCGGCACCTTGCCATGGGGGGTGTCCAGAACGTACTGGGGAATCGCGAAGCCGCTCGTCCGTCCCCGCAGCCCTCGGAACAGTTCGATGCCAGCCTCGATCGACACCCGGAAATGCTCCGTGCCCTCGAGCAGCTGAGCCTGATACACGTAATAGGGCCGAACGCGCATCCGCACGAGGGATTCGCAGAGATTCTTCATGACCTCGGGCGAATCGTTCACCCCGCGCAGCAGGACACTCTGGTTGCCGACCGGAATGCCGGCGCGCAGCAAGCGATCACAAGCCTGGGCCGCATCCGCCGTCAGCTCGCCCGGGTGATTGAAATGGGTGTTGACCCAGATCGGGTGATAGCGCTCGAGCATCGCGCACAGGGCGTCGGTGACCCGGAAGGGCAAGGTCACCGGCAGCCGGGTCCCGAGGCGAATCAGCTCGACGTGCGGAATTGCGCGCAGCCTTTCGAGCAGCCATTCCAGTCGAGCGTCCGAGAACACCAACGGATCTCCCCCCGTCAGCAGCACGTCGCGAATCTCGGGCGTGGCGGCGATCCAGGCCAGCGCCGTCTCGAGCTCTCTTTTCTGCATCGCCCAGGCCTCGATGCCGACCATCCGCTTGCGCAGGCAGTATCGACAATAGAGCGCGCATTCATTGTTCACGCAGAAGGCGATGCGGTCGCGATACACGCGGATCACGTTCTTGACCGGCGAATGGGCCACCTCGTCCAGGGGATCCGCAAGCCCCGCTTCGTCGCGGAGCTCCGAGGTCCTCGGGACGACCTGTCGCCGAATCGGGCACTCGGGATCGGTGGGGTTCATCAAGGAGGCGAAATAGGGGGTGATGACGAATCGGAATCGCGTCGCAAGCGCCTCGATCGTGGACTCTTCCTCGCCGCTCGGGTCGATCCACTGGCGAAGAGCCTCGGCCGTGCGGATGCGATGGCGCATCTGCCAGCGCCAATCGGTCCAATCCTCACGAGAGACGCCGAGGGGCGGCTGGGTTGGCCGCAACGGCCAGCTCGCCAAGCGACGTGGGTCGCTCACCTGCACGAGGGCATCCGTCATCCTCAATACTACTCGCCTCGCCGCCTAACCAAACTGGTCGCCGGGCAGATCGCGGTTCGGGACCAATCCGAGTCGCTCGAGGCCCGCCGAGATGCAGTCGCCGAGCATCTGCGAAAGGCTCATGCCCGCAAGCTCTGCGAGGATGGCGAAGCTGCCGTCGATCGCAAAGGTCGGGAGCGGGTTGATTTCGAGAAAGATCGGCTGACCGACCGCGTCGAGCCGAAAGTCGACGCGAGCAAAGTCGCGGCATTCGAAGACCTCGAAGGCGCGCCGGGCCAGCCGCGCGAGCTGCGCTTCCAGCGCCGGCTCGAGGGATCCCGAAATCTCGTATCGCAGCGCTCGCGGCTCGGCGCCCGGCCCTTCCAGGGCGTGCAGACCGATGCGAGTCTCGATCTCAACGGCACGCTGGACGACCGGCAGCACCCGAACCGGCTGGTTGCCGACCAGGGTCACGGTGTACTCGGCCCCGGGCAGGAAGGACTCGACGAGAGCCGGTTGGCAGTAGCTTCGCGTGATGCGCTCGACTTCATCCATCAGCTCGACGCGATCCTCCACCCGTGAGCTCGCGCGAATGCCCTTTGAGGTGCCCTCCCAACGCGGCTTCACGAAGAGCGGAAACGCCGCGGGCAGAGCAACGGACTCGGCCTCGCGCCGACTGGCCAGGGTCGATTGCGCGGCGACCGGGATCCCGGCCGCCGCGGCCCAGCGATTGGCCCAGGCCTTGTCGAGGCTGAGCGAGAGCGTCAGCGCATCCGATCCGAGCGTCGGCAGCTGCGCCATTTCGAGCAGCACCGGCGCCCAGGCCTCGCGATTGCGACTTCCCCGGCCTTCGGCCAGATTGAACACGGCATCCACCGCCAGTCGATCTCGAAGACACTCGCCGGAACGGAAGGTCGCTGCCTCGGTGCTCGGCGTCGACGCGCTCGCGACCTGTCCCAGCGCGTGCAGCAATGCCGGGGGCGAACCCAACCGCTTCGGACGGTGACCGAGTCCCGCGATCGCCGCTTCGAGCGCCTCGATCGTCGAGTTCGGCTCGAATTCGACCTGCGCATCCACCGGATCCCCCGGGCGCTGTGGATAGGTCTCAACCGTCTCGAAGACCAGACCGATCGTAAGAGGTGACATGCGGGAACGATACCGATCCGGAGCCCGATCCGAGCCAGCTACTCTCGCCCACTGACATGAGATCCCTGTTGCCCAGCCTCGACTCCGACTCGGGCGGAAACCCGGTTTCCCGGCGTCGATCCACCCGGCGCGGCATCGCATTGGCGTGGCTCTGGGTCTTGCTCTGGGCCGCCATCATCTGGACGCTCGGAGGCGACGACTTCTCCGCACCGGCCACGAACTCGACGCTCTTCGAATGGCTGCGCTGGCTCGTCGCGGACCTCGACCCGATCACCCGCTACCGACTCGCGATCGGAATCCGCAAATCGGCGCATTTCGTCGAGTATGCGGTGCTCGCGCTGCTGACCTTTCGCGCCTCGCTGATGGCGGCCGGCCGCAACCGACTGGCATCGGCCGCCTGGATGGCGCTGTTCATCGTGGCCAGCCTGGCCTCGGCCGACGAGGCGCGCCAGGCCTTCTCCCCGGTTCGCTCGGGCAGCCCCTACGATGTGCTGCTCTACATCGCGGGCGGCGCGATCTCGATCGCCGGGCTGCTCTTCATCTCCTGGCGCATGCGCGGGACGGCCCCGACCCCCTGCCCCGAAGACAGCGAGACGTGAAGTCGGGCCGCTGCGCTCGCTATCCCTCGAGCTCGAGCACCAGGTGCTTGATGGCGTTGAAGAAGTTCGAACGCAGGCGACTCGGCTCGGATCGCTTGTGCAGCCGAGGCAGCAGGGGAAGCAGCTCTTCGAGCAACACACGCGCTTCGAGCCGCGCGAGGTGCGCACCCAGACAATGATGGGGTCCGCCGCCGCCGAAGGACAGGTGGTGGTTCGGCTTGCGCCCGAGGTCGAGCCGATCGGGGTGCTCGAAGACCGCCTCGTCGCGATTGCCAGCCACCATCCAGAGCGTCACACGGTCGCCGGCTCGAAGCTTCTGCCCCTGCATCTCCACGTCCGTGGTCACCCGCCGCGCGTGTTGCATGACGGGCGTCGACCAGCGCAGCAGCTCTTCCACGGCTGTCTGCATCGTCACCTCTCCCGAAACGAGACGCGCCAGCTGCCCGGGGTGCTCGATCAGCTCGTCGGCCGCATGCGCGAGCAGGGTGCGCGTCGTCTCACTGCCGCCGACCAGCAACTGGCGTAAGAAGGCGCGTAGCTCCGTTTCGCTGAGCGGTCGGCCGTCGATCTCCGCCTGCAGCAATCCGGTCGTCCAATCCTCACCCGGTCGGCTGCGCTTGCGCGCGAGCAGCCGGCTCGAGTAGTCGTCGAGCTGCGCCGAGGCCTCGGCCGCCGCCTCGGGCGAGACCCAGTACTCGGGATCCTGACTGGGGACGACGCAATTGCTCCAGCGATACACGTCGAGCTCGTCCTCGGGCGGAACACCGACCAGCTGACAGATGACACGCACCGGAAACCGCGCCGCGACCTCGTCGACGAAGTCGCCCCCACCCGAGCGCGCGTAGGCGTCCACGATCAGACGCGCGATCTCGCGAAGCCACGGCTCGAGCCGCGCCACGGCGCGCGGCTTGAAATGCGCATTGATGAGCTTGCGATATGCGGTGTGGATGGGCGGGTCCATGATCAGCATCCCCAGGTCCTGATCCGCCCCGTGGCCTTCTGGCGTAACGCCCGCCGACGAGGAGAAACGCCTCCAGTCCCGCTCCATCGACATGATGTCCGCGTAGCGCGTGACGACCCAATAGCCCGTCCCTTCGGCTTCACGCTGCCACCACACCGGTGCCTCGCGGCGAAGCTCCGCAAACCAGTCCCAGGGCACACCCTGGACGAAGCGGTCGAGATCGTTCAAGTCGATCTGGCGGTTGCGAATCCCGATCCCCCTCCGACGCCCGAGAACGGCGCTGAGCCACCATATCGAAGCGCGCTTCAGCTTGCTCGCCTGCCCGAGAGCTCGGCTGGACTCGCGCCATCGGGAGGCCCGAGGCGGACCCTTCGAGGCGGACCCTTCATCGGAGCGTCCCGGATCTCCGCGTCGCGCCCTGCGCTGCCGACCGGCACGGTCTATGGCACCCTGGGTCTCGTGGTGCCCGAATGTCCGAGTCGACCGCCGACATCAACACCCTGACCGACTTCTCCGGCGCGCGTCCGCTTTGGCTGCGTGCCTTCAACGCCTTGGGTCGCCCGCTGCAGCGCTGCGTGAGCCTCGATGCCGCGGGGCTGATGGCCGCCGCGCGCAAGCGCACCGGACTCTGCGACTTCGGGAGCGACGACGACTTCGAAGCGCCGATGCGCTCGCTGCTCAGCGCGCTGGACGAAGAGGCCCAACTCAGCCTGATGGGTCGTCTGTTGGTCCGGCGCGACGTCTTCGTGCTGCTCTGCAATCGCCTGCAGATCGCGGACACCCTGCGCGCAAATCCCGAGATCCTGGACGTCCCGATCCGGGAGCCACTCTTCATCGTGGGACTCTCGCGCTCCGGCACCACGATCCTCCACGAGCTGCTCGCCCAGGACCCCGCCCACCGCAGCCTCGAGACCTGGGAGGCCCGCTACCCCTGCCCACCCCCGATTCCGGGGCTCCGAGAGCGAGACCCTCGCTTCCGGCGCGCCCATCGCGAGCTCACTTTCTGGCACCAGTTGGTCCCGCCCTACAAGTCGATGCACGAGAACGGCGGACATCTGCCCGCCGAGTGCGGTGACATCACCTGCCACGCGTTTCTGGGCGACCGCCTGCCGGCGCTGCATCAGGTGCCGAGCTATGCGGCCTACATCAGGGCGCTGCCGATCAAGCCCGCCTACGAGATGCACAAGAAGATCCTGCAGATCCTGCAGTGGAAGCACCGACGCGATCGATGGCTGCTCAAGGCGCCGGCGCACATGAGCTGGCTCGACACGCTATTCGATGTCTACCCGGACGCCCGCATCGTGCAGACCCACCGGGACCCGCTTCAGATCATGGGTTCCACCGTGAGCCTGATCGCCGCCATCATGTGGATGCGCGCCGAGAGACTCGACCCCGAGCTGCTGAAGCTCGCCTTCGGCCCCGCCTACTACGAGCCCCAGCTGTATCGCGTCATGGACCAGCGAGACAGCGGGATACTACCCGAGGGCGCCTTCCACGACGTTCGCTTCCAGGACCTGATGGACGCCCCCTGGACGACCATCGAAAGCGTCTACTCGCATTTCGGATGGGAGTACACCGATCTGGCCCGGTCTCGCATGAAGACCTATTTAGAGAACAAACCCCGCGGAAAGCACGGCAAGCACTTCTACTCTTTCCACGACCTGGGTCTCGACCTCCAGACCGAACGCGCGCGCTACCGCGTCTACCAGGAGCGCTACGACGTGAAGTCCGAGGTCAGCTGAGCTTCGGAGGAACCGAAAAAACCCGCCGGCGGGCTAGCAGCCCGTTGAAGAACCCCCGCGGAGTCAGGCGCGTGGATTTCGTGCGAGATCAAGGCGCGGAAGCGCAGCCCTAGCCGGCTAGGGCAAGCTTTCGCAACGCAGAGGTCGTGCGAAAGACGCGCGCCTGGCGACAGCGTGGGTTCTTCAACGGGCTGCTAGCCGAAGCGTACGAATACGCGTTCCCAAGCGCGCACCCACAGCGAGGGCAGTCGCTGAAGGCTCGATTCGTCGATTTCGTACGCGGGCCACGCGGCCAGGATCTCCTCGAAGGCGACCCTCGCTTCGAGCCGAGCCAGGCGGGTCCCCAGGCAAAAATGGATCCCGTGGCCGAACCCGAGATGTCGGCGGATGCTGCGATCGAACTCGAAGAGGTCGGCAGACCCGAATTCGCGATCGTCGCGGTTCGCCGCCCCCCACATCAGTCGCACTTCGGAGCCCGCCGGGATCTCGACGCCGTGGAGCGAGACGTCGCGGGTCGCTCGTCGCGCCAGCGACTGCACGGGCGACTCGAAGCGCAGCATCTCTTCGATGGCGACGGGGATCCGGGTCGGGTCATCGGCCAATCGGCTGCGTGCGTCGCGGTGACGCCCGAGCAGTACCAGACCATTGCCAATCAGGTTCGTCACTGTGTCGGTCCCGGCCAGGACGAGATTGCTGCAGACACCTCGGAGCTCTTCATCCGTGAGCCGGTCTGGGCGCGACTCGCATTGCAGCTGCTGTAGCAGCCCCGGCTGCTCGGGTGCTGGATCGCCCGCCACGACTCGCCGAGCCAGCCGGGCGAGCTCCTGCATCCCCTGCGCAAGGCTCTGCGAGTCCTGCGCGCCACCGATTGCCAGCGCGCAGTGGCGCAGCGGTTCGTCGAGCTCGCTGGCGACGCCCAGCATGCGGTGGATCACACGGCTTGGGAAGATCGCGGAGAATTCTCCCACGAGATCCGCGCCCCCCACGCCACGCAGCGAATCGAGCAGCTCTCGGCACGCGCTGCGCACCAGGCCTTCGAGACCCCGGATCTTCGTGGGCCTGAACCAGCGCGCGACACTCGATCGCAGACGATCGTGCCCGGGTGGATCCATCGAGGCCATGTGCTGGAGCTTTCCGACCGGGCTCTGCGACGAGAAGGTCTGCCAGTCGGCCGTCGCATCCCAAACGTCCTGGAAACGCGACAGGAAGAACGAGCCCGAGGCCTGGTGCTCGTACACCGGCTGCTCGTCTCGCAGCCAGCGATAGTAGTCGGTCGGGTCCGAGACGAACTGAGGATCCGCGGGGTCGTAGGCCAGACCGGTAATGCGCTCGCTTTGCTTCTTCACGCTCACCCTGCGCGGTCCGCCCTGAGTGGAGCCACGATCTCCGCGGCGATGCGGTCCATCTGCTCGAGGTGCGCGTCCAGATCGGCCTCGCGCGCCAGCGGCCACAGCGCGACGTGCCCGACACCGAGCTCGCGGAGTGTGCGCAGGTCGGCGATCAGCTCCTCCGGCGGCCCCGTCAGCGGGGCCACGCGTTCCTTGGGCGGTACAAAGTCGTCGGTCAACACGATCTGGGCGCGCATCGAAATCGCGACCTCCTCGAGCCGACGGTCGTACTCGCGACACAGCTCGTCGAGCTCTGCGATCGCGACTCGTAGCTCCGGGATCGGCACGTCGATCACGTGCCAGCCATCTCCCAGCCGCGCCGCCCGGCGCCGCGCCGCCCGGCTATTTCCGCCGATCCAGATCGGAACGCCGGCCCGAACCGGCTTCGGCTCGAAGCCGATGTTGTCGAACCGGTAATGCGCCCCCTCGTAGTGGGGA
>PVBE011205454.1_pt1 | contig 12941 bp, 10 predicted proteins | sample 1631181 | NCBI WGS metagenome assembly PVBE01 (sample SAMN08397723, study PRJNA350692) | Marine metagenome, whole genome shotgun sequencing project. | isolation source: water | place: Pacific Ocean | collected 2012-04
GCTAGCATCAGATTGGCCTCCTTCGTTTGGGTTCGGTGGTTACTCCAAAACCAGTTTATTACCGAAATCGCCCAATCGTCGTGAGGCCACTTTTTTGCCTCGTCAACAAAAGTCGGAAAGTCTGCGAGGGGAGAAGGGACTCGCTGCCGACTTTTTCTCGTAGTCAAAAGCGAAAAAGTCTGTTTGCCCGGCAAGCCAAACGCCGGACAACACCCACGGTCAAATAGACACACCCTAGAAAAAGACGGGCTATGGCCGTGGTCGACTACTGAATGATCGGGCTACCAAGCGGTGGCTCAGATGTCGAAACTGTCAACTTCGACATAGGCGTCGATCACGGCCTGTTCACCTTCCGGCCCCAGGCGGGAGTTGCCGTGCTCCATGCCAATAAGGCCTTGGTAGCCTTTTTCATAGAGGTGTTTGAAGATGCTCTTGTAGTTAATCTCTCCCGTGGTTGGTTCGTTGCGGCCAGGGTGGTCTCCGACTTGGATGTAGGCAATCTCCTTCCAGGCCCTGTCTAGGTTTCCAAGCAGATTACCTTCGGTGACTTGCTGATGATACAAGTCGTCGAGAATCTTGCAGGAAGGCCTCGCCACCGCCCGGCAAATCAGATACGCCTGCGAGATCGTCTGCAAAAACATCGACGGATGGTCCACCCACGAATTCAACGGCTCCAGGACCATGACCCTGCCAGCCGGTTCGCAGACATCGCAGCAATATCGCAGCGTCTCGATTACGTTTGCGGTTTGGTAGTCCATCGGCAACGTGTGGTCCAATGTCCCAAGGACCACGGTGAACCACTTGGCATTCAGTCGTTTGGCGACGTCCACCGCGGCGCGGATTTCGTTCAACAGGTGATCTCGCACCTCCTTGTCGCCCGCTGCAAAGGTCGGTTTGTCGAAGTTGGCCGTGGCAATAAACGTACCCATCTCCATTTCGAGGCGTGCCAACTCGTGGCCAATCTTTTCCTGCAGCTCGATTGGCCTGCGTTGCATGTGGCTGTCTTCGAAGGCCAGAAAACCTTGATCCGCCATGAACCGAATCTGATCGATCGGGTCGTCACCAGCCAGGTTGGTGAACTTTCCAAGACGCGCCGCGTACTTCAGCTTGAATTGATGTCTCGCGGCAGGATTGTTTGCAGCGGCGCGAGAAGGCGATTTTTCCATGTTGTGTATCTCCGTGAAGTGAGGACCTTATCGGAGACGTTTTTCTTCACACGAACCGTCTCGGTAAGCCTGGATCAGCGCCCGGCAGTAACCCAGTGCGAAGGCTCGACTGACAAGCAACCCGTCGGTGCAGGGAAACTCCGGAAAATGTTCGGGAATGATGGCCCCTTGAAAATCCACGCGGGCCAGACTTTCAATGGCGCGGGGCAACGCGAGTGTTCCATGGTCGAGACGGACATCTTTGTGGGAGCTGTCGTGGAACCGACCCTCCACGTTGCGCACGTGTACCGCGCGGATTCGCCGATGCCATTTTTCGACAAGACTCAGCGCGTCCAGCCCCGCTGATTCCGTACACCCCAGACACAACACGATGCAGTTGGCTTGAGTGGGAAACCGCTGGAACCAGTGATCCCACGCGTCGATGCCGTTCAGGTAGATCCAGGGCATCAGCGAAGTGTGCAGGCAAAGTCGGAGGCCCGACGATTCGGCGTGCTCGTACAGTTCGGCAAGGTGCGTCGCGAATCGATGTTCGTACGCGTTCCGATGGTCTTCGGAGAGCGCGTCGAGGTCTCGCAATCCGCAACTGATCAAGAGGTCGGTCAAGCCATGTCTTGCCAGATCATCGAACTGCGATTTGACCGTTACCAGATAGTCGGGGTCGTCAATGGTCTTTTCAATGAGGTTCCAATCCGGGTAGATGGACTCACACACCATCCCGTGGTCCCGAGCCTCTTGAGCCAACCGGCCAAAGTGGTCGACGTTCTCGGCGGTAATCACCGTGCCCAGCTCCTCACCCTGGACTCCCGGTGCACATCCCAGAATGACACCATCAAGACCCATGGCCTTCAACAGAGCAGGATCACCATCACTGACTAAAAGCACTATTATTTTCCTCTGACGTTCCTACGACTGGTACAATCTGGTGAGTGGCGCACGATTCCAAAATGGCTTCAGCCATCTCGATCACTACGCGACATCGAAAGGCGGATGTTTCCGGCGGGCGCTGTTCGGTGATCGCGGCGTGGAATTCCTTGATCATCGTGTGGAACTGGTTGACATCCGTGTCGTCGTTGGGAACCGGCTCGCCATCAAGCAGCACGCCGGTTGGTCCCACGTTCTGGCCGTATCGCAGGGTCCCTTGGGTTTCCATACAGCTCTTGATCCCGTTGGTCGGCAGGAGGTCGCCGACCTTTCCGGCTTGGCCGTTAGCCAATTCGCTCACATAGGACCAGTTCATGTTGGCGACGAAACCCGACTCGTAACCAAACACGGCACTGAACAAGTCGATACCGGCCGTCGGACCACCAGTATCGCGGCCTTCCGCATAAATGCGCGCGGGAGGTCCGTAGAGATAGAACAGCTCGTCCAGCGAATGTGTACCCCAATTGGCCATTAGATTGCTCGGTCCGGTAATCGTCGCATCGCCCCACCAGGGCACGATCAAATCGACCTTCATTCCGTACGAGATCGTGGCCAACAGCGGCTCGCCGATACGGCCGGAATCAAGCAGTTCTTTGGCCTTTCGCAGTGGCCCGTTGAAGCGGCGGGATTGCCCGGACATGATGATTGTGCCGTTGCGTCTTCCGGCTTCAATCATCTCATCGACTTCTCGGCAAGTGATGGCCAGCGGCTTCTCCACCAGCACGTGAAGTCCCAGCTCGGCGGCCTGTACGGTCAGCGGACAATGTTCGGACGGGGGCAGGCAGATGTCGACGGCATCGAGCTTCTCGACGGACGCAGCTTCCGCGAGTGATGCGTAACTCGTGCCAGTGCCGTACTGGCGTACGAAATCTGCCGCCCGAGAACGATCTCTGGAGACAAATGCCTTGATCGCAAACCGGTCTCCATTCTTTTGGTACCCCGCCACGTGTTCGCGAGCGATCCGGCCACAGCCGATCACGGCGACGTTGTAGCGTGCATCACTCATGATTCACAATCCACAAGCACGTGAATGGCGTCATTGGTTTGATCAGTACGCAATGCGAACGCTTCGGCGATGTTGCTTAGCGGCACCCTGTGCGTGATCATCTCTGTTGTGTTGACAAGACCGTCAGTGACCAACTGTACGCTCTGCTGAAAGTACCGAATCATATCGATATCCCGCCTCGGTTCTGTAGTGTAGATCTCCAGGCGCTTCCGATGGAGGGCGTAGAAGTCGATTGGTTTATGGCAGACACCAAGGCAACCGTACAAAACGATGCGACCGCACAGCGCGGCACAGTCAATCGCATCGGGCACGCCGTCTCCTTCCAGCAGGCAGGGAACGACGACATCAAAACCGTTTGGGAAATCGCTCCGCACGGTATCCATCGTCGGCGCTTGGGCAGACGGCATCTTGTAGACGTGTGTCGCGCCGTACTTTCGGGCGAGCTGGAGATTGCAGTCTTTTAGGTCGGTGACCACCAGAGCGCCAGGACTGTAGAGTCGAAAGACCTGGGTGAGCACCAATCCGCTGACGCCTTGTCCCATGATAAGGACGTTCTTCGTTTGATCGATTTGGGCCAATTCGGCGCTGTGGATCACACCCGGCAGAACTTCAATCAAGCTCGCGTCCTCAAGCGGGAGGTGCGTGGGTACTACTTTCACGTTGAACGGCTTGCACACGAGGTATTCTGCAAAGGCGCCCCAAACGTATCGGCAAGTGACTCGATCACCAACTCGCAGGCCCTCTACGTGGGGACCGAGCTTGTCGATCGAGCCAGCCACCTCATGTCCCAGCCGTATGGGCGTCGAGAGGAATTCGGGATTTCGGGCGCCACGGTAGACCTCCACGTCGGAGCCGCAGATACCAACCCACTTGATCTTCACACGAACTTCTCCGTCACGCGGCTCCGGGATTTCCGCCCGTGCGATCGAGATCTCATACGGTGCGGATAACACGGCCACGTTCTGAGCGTCGGGATGGTCTGGTGCGACCAGTTCGAGCTGTGACATATCCATTCGAGTCGTCATGACGGCGAATCTCCCAATTGTTGGCCCAAACTTCTCCTACACAGTATCGGGTAACTGGTACGGGGCACGCTGCGGGCGCTCCAGGAACGAGTTGGCCGCGGCCTCGCCAGGGAAGATCTCCTTTGTGGGATCCCAGCGGAGTCTGCGGCCGAGCCTGCGGGCGATGCCGGCCAGGTGGGTGAGTGTGCATGTGCGGTGGCCGATCTCCACATCGGCGGCCGGCTTCTGTCGGGACTTGAGGCAGTCGATCCAGTTTTGAAAATGATGGTCGCTCTTGTAGAGCCGGACATCAGTTTGGTGAATCGGTTCTTTCGAGATCGCGATCGGTTTGGTGTTCCATCGACCACGATGCTCGATAAGCGTACCTTCGTCACCAACGAAGATCGCTCCAAACTGCGACGCTTGGTCCACTGGCTCCTCTTTGGATTTCCAGGGAGGGATTCCCGGGCCCGCGCAGAAGTGTTCCAGTTTAACCAGTACACCGTTGGCATAACGAAAGGTCACTCGGCTGTCGAACGACTTGCCTTCCGCCCAGACTTCGACAGGGCCGGTGTTGTCGGCGTCCAGGGCCCATTGCACCATATCCAGCGCGTGGGAACCCGCGTTGGACAGCCAGCCGTCCGAATAACGTCGGATGTTGTGCCAGCCGGGTTCGTTGTAAGTCAAGTAGACGTTCATGTTGAACGGCACCGGCTCGGTCTGGCCACACCACTTATCCCAATCGAGCCCTTCGGGCACCGGTTCGGCAGGAAGCTGGTAGTCCGTGTACGATCTGGCACTGAGCCAGTTCTGGCAGATGACCGTGTGGACTTTTCCAATTCGCCCGTTGCGAACATATTCGGTCGCCTCGCGGTTACGAGCATAGGATCGTTGCTGCGTGCCGACTTGGCAGACACGCTCGTACTTCCGCACCGCCTCCACCATGGCGCGACCTTCTCGGATCGTGAGGCAGAGCGGCTTTTCGGCATAAACATCTTTGCCCGCTTGGCAGGCGTGGATACAGGGCAGCGCGCGAGAATGCTCCGGTGTGCTCAGGACCACCGCATCGACGTCGCTGGACTCCAGCATCTCTCGGTAATCCTGAAAGATCCCGTACTTCGCGCTTGTCTTGCCGTCTTTAGGCCCAAGTACATTTTTCTCGTAGCTCGCGAGATACTCGTGGCATTTTCTTGGCCAGATGTCACTCACCGCTACGACGCGGCACTCGCCAGGCAAGCTCTTCGTTCCCTTCAGATCGGCGATCATCTGGTGAGCTCGCCGACCGGTTCCCACCCAACCGATACCGATCCGATCATTGGCCCCGACCCTGCCCGGTCCGGCCAAAACGTGCGCGGGGACAATGTAGGGCACCGAAAAACTAACTGCCGCTGTCGCCGCCGTCTTCTCAAGAAAACGTCGCCGTGAGAGTTGATTCGAGGCTTTCATGGGATCATCTCCAATTGAAGTGTCACACCCTTCAGCGGTGTCTTCTTGCGGACGGGCTGGATTTTTCTGGGAGCCATGGCGCGGAGGATTGTCGCATGAAGATCAGCGTCTTCACGGTCATTACGGGCAAGTATAGTGTGGGAGATGCCGCCATGGAACTCGCGCAATTCGGCTATAAGGCTATAATGGAATCGAGTGGCGAGTCCACCCGGACTTTCACATTCGTCCGGACGAGTTGGGTAAGCGCGCCGTAGAAGACCTATACGGTGTCCCGTCGGATACAACCGGTTTCGCCGGTGAACCGTTAAGGTCCGGGGCAGCCAATCACGGCGTGGCGAATCGTGTCGTTCGCGGACGCGTTGCCGGTTTCCTCGGCACGCAACGACCGCGGGTTCGACGCTGCCGCAGCGACTGCGGTTGCAATCATCGACTCTTCAAGAAAACGACGACGTGTGATCATGGTGATTTCCTTTCGCGCAATTTGACTTTGTTGGAGAACAGCCAGCCGTCAAGCTTGTTACCGTCTGGATCGTAGAAAGTGAATGCGATGGTGGGCCGGCGTGTTTCGTCCGCGACATTGACATCGACGCAAAGAAAACCGCCGGTCCGGTCCAGGTCTAGATCGTGCAGCACATCGACCAGGCCAGACACATCTTCATCCGGCCAGAAATTCCCACGGGCTCCATGCTTCACCGAAAGAGAGCCACAGCAGAACTCGTGGATCCTGGACTTTTTGCCACGGTTGTGATATTTCGCATGACGATCGCCACAAACGAAATACACATCCTTGACGCCACTTTCGATGATTTGGTCGAAGAAGGCTTGGCGTTCCTCCAGAAAGGGCGGGTAGCCGTGATTGTCGCTGCGCGAGCCGGGAGGAGGATTGTAACCACCACCTCGGCCACTGCCGACGACTGGCGAGGGACTGACGAGCACTTTGAACACGGCATCTGACTCGGCAAGAGATTTCACCAGCCATTCAAACTGTTCGCGGCCCCAAAGCGTCGCGGGTTTGATTCCCTTGTTGCGAAACTCCCGCCCTTCCAAGAACCAGATTTGCAGGCCCTTACCCCAACGAACCGTGCGATAAGTCCGTTCTGGCACGGGATTCTGCTCGCGAAAGACCAACAAGCCGGGCTTGTAGTGCGTGGACCAATCATCGCTACGGTAGTCGTGGTCATCCATTTCCCAGTACCCGGCGTACTTACCAAAGAATTCACGCTGAATCGGCAATGCGTACATGGCGTGCCAATGTTTTCGAAGCCAGAGTACGGCGTTGTCGTCGGTCATCTCATTTAGCAATTTCCGAACCGCCCGATGGACTTCTCTCGAACTCTCGATTCCCGGCGGCCAGAGGCTCTTGGGGATCCCACCGGCGGGGCCGTCGTAGTAGACCGTGTCGCCGGTCAAGGCGATGAAGTCGATTCCCAGCTTGTCGATCCCGTGATACGTAACGTGCCCGCGATCGTTATCTCGCGTCGCGTATCCCTGTCCGGTGATCACGGCGAAACGCACGTTCCGTTGCTCGTCGGCGGACGGAGCCGTCTTGAACGAGCGCGCCGGCCCGACTCGTTTGCCTTTCCCCGACACATCCGTAATGTGTACGCGGTACCAGTAATCGCGTCCCGACTTGAGCTTGGTCACCGTTTGTTTGATGGTGTGATCGTTGTCCTTTGTCGCCTCGACCCAGGGTGTCATTCGCGAAGCCTTGAAACCCGGTGTCTCGGACACCTCGAAATGTGCGCGGCCGTCCATTCCCGGCACGTCTTGTTCGATCTCACCTTTTTCCACGGCAGTCAGCCGCGTCAGCAGAATGATCGAAGTCTGTGTCGGATCGCCGGACTTTTCTCCCTGAGCATGGAAGGGAACCTTCGCAACGTCCTTTGATTCGGGTGGACCGCCAGGCGCAAGCCCTCCGCCGAAGGCGAACAGCGCCAAGGCTATGGCAAGTTGGAAAGCGTTTCTCATCGTCTCGGTCTCTCGTTATTTTCTCGTCATTGTCGCTATTCTCGCCGGCTTCAGCACTCAACCAGGACATCGCGCGATTCCTTGAGGCATCCGTGTGCGTCTGTGTCACGGAGTTACTTCAAGATAATATGGCCGATTGGGGACTCCGTAGATGATACCATGACCTGGCGAGCCTGTGCCTCGGACCGACGCGAGCTATCGCTCGGTTGTCGCGCTCCCCGACCAATGCGGCCGGTGCCCGTTGTTGAAAATTGACTCATCTGTAGAAATAGACCTGATACAAGCTTTCTAGTTCGATGTTCAGAGCCCGCACCGAGATGCTTGACCACGGTAGGAAAGAGAAGCCTTCGCGATTAATCGAGGAGCATGATGAAATGCCAAAGTCTTTAGCACTGTGCTTATTTGTAGGAGTCGCACTCCAGGCGTTTTCGCTGGGCGCCGTCGCGACAGCTGATGAAGCGGCGGCCGTCGCGAAGCGTCCATATGTGATCGACGACCTTTTTCATGCTGATGGATTTGGCTCGCCCGTCGTTGCTCCTAACGGAAAGTACGCAGTTTGCGTTCGCAGTTGGATTGACACCGCGATGAAACAGCAACGTCATTCACTGTGGCTAGTCGAGGACGATCGAGAAAGCGCGAAGCCCGTCGAGCAAGGTCAGCCAGACGCTCGCGCGCCGATTCTCTCGCCGGACGGCAAGTGGATTGTATTCTTGTCGACACGTCCTCGTAAGAAAGGCTGGAAGCAGACTCCGGCCACACCACCTCAGTCAGAGCCTGCGCTCGATCTCTGGTTGATTCCGACCGCGGGCGGTGATGCGATTCCGCTGGCCGGCCCCGATAAGCCCTACGGTCGCGTCCTTGCCGACTCGTTTTATGGGAACGTCGCTTTCACGCCGGATGGATCGCGAGTGGTGTTCGTTGCCGATGACGGAGAAGATCCGCGAACCCCGGCGGAGATTGCAGCTGATGTCTATGTCGTGCGACCGGATCAGGGCGAAGGATATACGGGATTTGGCCCCAGCGAGATCTGGGTTGCACATCTCCAAAACAACACGGACGAATTTGCGGCCGGACGAATCGACCGGCTGACCAACGACGCATTCTGGTATGGCGATCCGCAATGGTCTGCCGATGGCGAAACAATCGTCGTCCACGCGAATCGGACGGCCGATCAGGAATCGGTGCGGTACAGCATCAACAAGAACTATGATCTCTGGGAGATCACCGTCGCGGACAGTTCAAAATCACGCGCGACCTTCCGGCAACTCACCTTCGGCCCAGGAGCGGAAGTGTCGCCGCGGTTCTCGCCCGACGGGACACAGATCGCCTGCCTGACCGTTCCGCGCAAAGGTCCTCATAAGGATGTCTTCAATCTGGCCATCGTCCAACCAGGCGACAAGTGCACAACCGAAGTGGTCTTCGATCACCGCGCGCCGAGTGTCGACTACCATACTCATCCATCGCCGCTGTTCCCGTTGCCGCGAGACTGCTGGGATAGTGACCGTCATGTTATCTATCTCGCGCATTCCGGACTGGATTCACGGACGTTGCAGGCGGACATCATGGACCGGAAAGTGCGGGATCTCGACGCTGACAACAGTGACTATCGGAAGCGTCGCCAATGGGCGGCGGAGTTTCGCCCGCCGAACCGCAATTCGCTCCCACAAAGGCTTTCCGCCGCAAGCCGTGTGGTCCGTTGGAAGAACGACAAACGCCAGGACATCGAAGGCGTCTTGATCACACCAGATCCGGACATCGCACGGCCACCATACAAGCTGATCGTGAATCCTCACGGCGGGCCGCATCACCGATCATCGCGCGGAATTGGCTTCAACGATCAAGTATTCGCCTCGCGCGGGTACGCCGTGTTCAAACCGAACTTTCGTGGCAGCAAGGGCTACACGCTGGAGTTCCTCGATGCCGATCGGCACGATTTCGGCGGTGGGGACATGCGCGACATACTAGTGGGGATTGAAAAGCTAGTCGGTGACGGACTCGTTGATCGCTCGCAGCAGTACGTGTACGGAGTCAGTTACGGCGGCTACATGACGACGTGGCTTGTTGGACAGACGGATCAGTTCCGGGCCGCGGTCGCGCAGAATGCCGTGACCGACCTGACGATGATGTGGGGGCTGAGTGACCTGCAAAGCTGGACGGAATGGGAATTCGGCGGCAGGCCGTGGGAAGTTCCCGGCGCGATGCGTCGTCACAGCCCGTTGACACATGTCGGCAAGGTCACCACGCCAACCTTGATTCTGCACTCCCGCGAGGACCGTCGCTGCCCGATCGCCATGGGTCGAGCGTACTATCAGTCGTTGTCGGCTCGCGGAGTACCGACGCAAATGGTCATCTATCCCGATGAAGGCCATGGGATTCGTCAACCCCGTCATCGTGCGGACGTCCTGCGACGAGTCTTGAATTGGTTTGATCGGCACAGCAACTCGCCAGATGAAGAAGTCCGACGAAGCGATTGACGCCGGCTCGAGACTCGAGATCAATTCGAACAAACTGAAATCAGAAGGAACTCGCATGATAAAGCCGCTTGTGGCCGTCTGGTTCTCAATTGGACTTTTCCCCGATCTGCTCCTCGCCGCTGACGAGCCGCCCACAATTCAACTCGCCCGCGAGGGCAAAGCGCTGCTGCCAATTGTTGTTGCGGAAGATACAACGGTTCGAGTGCGTCGCGCAGCCGACGTGCTGGCCGAGTATCTTCGCAAGATCACCGCTGCACCGTTTGCCGTCGAAACGGGAAGCGGTGCACGCGGCATTGTTGTTGGGCTGCCTTCCCAATTCGCCGAGACTGTGTTTGGTGACCGCTGGGCGGAAGCGAAGATCGAAGAGCGTGAGGACTATCTCGTGCAGACGCAAACAAACGGTGTCTTCCTGCTCGGCGCAACAGAACTGGCGGTGGAACACGCCGTGTGGGAGCTTCTCTATCGCATCGGCCATCGACAGTACTTTCCCGGCGAGCATTGGGAAGTGATCCCGCAACGAGAGAGCTTGTCCGTGGCGATTCACGTCGAGCATTCGCCCGACTATCGTGGTCGTCGAATTTGGTACGGCTTTGGGCCATGGGATTATGCCCGTGAGCCGTACGATCGGTGGTGCGCCCGCAATCGAGCGACGGCGGGTATGACGTTGCATACCGGTCATGCTTACGGCGGCATTATTCGCCGCAATCAGGCCGAGTTCGATCAGCATCCAGAGTATTATGCACTTGTCGACGGTACGCGAAACGTTGCTCCGCAAGCCAAGCTGTGCATCGCGAACTCGATGCTGCGGCGGTTGGTGGTTGATCACGCGGTTCGTCACTTCGAGGAGAATCCAACCGACGATAGCATCTCGATGGACCCCAGCGACGGCGGCGGTTGGTGCGAGTGCCCACGATGCAAAGCATTGGGCAGCGTGAGTGACCAGGCGCTGACCTTGGCGAACGAAGTGGCTGAGGCGATCAACGCCGCGTACGACGGCGATTCGCGATATGTCGGCATGTACGCTTACAACTACCACTCGCCACCGCCATCGATCCATGTGCACCCGAACGTCGTGATCAGCGTCGCGACTTCCTTCATCAAAGGCGGTCGCACACTCGACGAGTTGATTCATGGTTGGTCGCGGCAAGGCGCAACACTGGGCATCCGCGAGTACTACAGCGTCAACACTTGGGACCGTGATATGCCGGCCCGCGCGCGAGGAGGGAGAATTGACTACCTGCGGGAAACGATTCCGAAGTTTCATCGGCAGGGCGCACGGTTCTTGTCCGCTGAATCAAGCGACAATTGGGGGCCGAATGGCCTGGGATATTGGATCGCCGCCCGCATGATGTGGGACGTGGAAGAAGCCAAGAACTCGGGAGCATTGATCGATGATTTCCTGGACCGTTGCTTCGCCGAGGCCAAAGAGCCGATGACCGAGTTCTACCGGCAGCTCGATGGATCGAAACCTCATCTGGTGTTGGACGATCAACTCGGTCGCATGTTCCGTGCGCTTGACGAAGCGAAACGTAAAACCGATTCACCGCAAGTCCATGCGCGGCTGGACGACTTGGTCCTGTACGCTCACTACGTGGCCTTGTACGACCGATACGACCAGGCGAAGGGAGCAGACCGTCAAAAGGCATTCGAGTCGCTGATCCGACACACGTACCGAATGCGGCGTACCATGCTGGTTCATGCCAAGGCACTGTATCGCGATCTGGTGGCTCGGGACAAGTCGGTCTCCATTCCTGAGAATACCCGCTGGGCAGTTCCAGAAGAGAAGAACGTATGGAAGTCGAGCAAGCCGTTTTCCGCTAGCGAACTGGCGGCGTTTCTGTCGCAGGGCATCGAACATCATCCGCTTGTCGAACTCGATTTCGAACCGATCGCATTCAGCGAGAGCCTCGTGTCCGCTCGAGGTTTGAATCTCGAGGATGGGCGTTCCGGCACGGACGCTCGTGGGCGAGGCGTGCAGACCTTCTACGTACGTATCGATCAAGTTCCCTATGAGATCAAGTTGCGGATCACGGGCGGCCTGATAGCCCATTACCGTGACCGCGGCAACGTGCGCGTGAATCTGTGGAAGCTCGGTGGCGCGAGCGAGACGGGCGAGCAAGAAACGCTTGTCGCCGAAGACCGCAGCGTGCCACCAGACGGAATCCAGCGCCTCGTTACACTCACTGTCAAGGAAGCCGGTCTGTACAAGATCACCGTTGCCGACGGCGGTGACTTGACAACCGTTTCGTGGCCAACGGGTACACCAATCTCGTTCAAATCAAGCCTTGCGGAACCGATCAAAACCAACGGCCGCTGGTCGTTGTATTTCTATGTACCGAGAGGAACCAAAGTGATCGGCCTGTTCGGGGGTTCGGCTGGCACCGTTCATTCTCCCGACGGGCAGACCGCTCTTTCCTTCGACAGAGCCCAAGCCGGATATCACAGTGTCCCTGTTCCGCCAGGTAACGATGGAAAACTGTGGAAGGTTCACCATGCAGCCGGCGCGATTCGACTGTTGACTGTCCCACCCTACCTGGCCCGCAGCGGAGAAGAACTCCTGCTACCCAAAGAAGTCGTAGCAAGAGATGCGGCAGATTCGAAACTCAGAAGATCCTCTGGCTGACCTTCTCCCAAACAGACTTTTTCGCTTTTGACTACGAGAAGAAGCCGGCAGCGAGTCCCTTCTCCCCTCGGAAGTCGTGCAGCCTCCCCTCGGAGGTCGTGCAGCTTTTAAGTAGTTGGTTTGCAACGGTTTTCACATCCTGTCACCCCATAGCATCTCTCCCTTGGGGGTTCCTCGCGCAGTTTAGTGGGCAGTATGTTATTGGTTTGGCATTTTCGATGGTATTGATGATGGTTTCTTTATGTCTGATTTAGCAAAACACTATTCGTTGTTGCTGGGACTGGATGATGCCTGGCAGGTTATAGACGTGGATCTTCGGCTGGAGGAGCAAAA
>PVBE010331524.1_pt1 | contig 12940 bp, 12 predicted proteins | sample 1631181 | NCBI WGS metagenome assembly PVBE01 (sample SAMN08397723, study PRJNA350692) | Marine metagenome, whole genome shotgun sequencing project. | isolation source: water | place: Pacific Ocean | collected 2012-04
CATCAGCGATCGAGGCGAATTCGATCAAGTGAGAACAAGACCCGCGTCTCCGCCATCCGTTGCGCTGCTCGGGGAATGCATTGCATCGCCTGACTAGGCTCCGTGCCGGATTAGAGCCAATCCATCGAAACTGAATCGCTCTGGCGTTCCGCGTCCACTGGCAAAAAGGACCCGTTGAAGTGGGTCATATGCCATTGAGTCCGGCGCCCTGGTCCCTTGATTCGGCCTTTCGCTTGGTGGCCTTGGGGCAGCGGCGTTCACCTTGCGGTCGCAGGGACGATGACTCTACGGGATACGAGGCGCGCCGGTCTTCGCTTTGGCGCCGTTGCCGGGTATTTTGGTGGCAGTGGCTATAGTAGACTGACGACCCGCGTTGGCATTCAGGAACCCGGAAATATGGAGGCCTACGACTTCATCATCGTCGGTGCGGGTTCGGCTGGCTGTGTTCTCGCAAACCGGCTCTCAGCAGATTCCAATAATTCCGTCCTGCTCATTGAGGCCGGCGCTCGGGACTGGAATCCCCTGCTCCACGTCCCGTTGATGTCAGGAAAGTTGTACCGATCCCGCCGGTATAATTGGTACTACCACACAGAACCCGAACCGTTTCTCGACAATCGTCGCATTTTCTGGCCGCGGGGCAAAGTGCTTGGGGGTTCGTCGTCGATCAACGGGATGGTCTACGCGCGCGGCCACCCGCGCGACTACGACGTTTGGCGGCAGTCCGGCGCGAGCGGCTGGTCCTACGCAGAAGTTCTGCCGTACTTCAAACGCTCCGAAGGGCACGCCGATCGGAAGACTGCGCAGCATGGTGTCGACGGACCCCTCGCCGTTCGCCGATCCGGGCTGGCGAACCCGCTTTTCGATGCCTTTATCGAGGCTGGAGGTGCGGCGGGCTATCCCCTCACAGACGATTTCAATGGTCCCAACCCGGAAGGATTTGGCCGCTACGACTATTCCATCCGCCGCGGCCGCCGGAGCAGCAGCGCGACCGCCTTTCTGCGACCTGCCCGCGGCCGGAGCAACCTCGCCGTCCTGACCCGGTCGCACGCGACACGGGTTCTGATTGAAAGAGGGCGCGCCGTCGGGGTCGAATATGTCCGCCACGGCCGGACCCGACGCGTCTTCGCCGGTCGAGAAGTCGTGTTGTGTGGTGGCACAATCAACTCGCCCGCCCTGCTTCAGTTGTCGGGAATCGGCAACGCAGCCGAGCTTGCGAAACTGGGGATCACGGTCGTGGCCGACCTCCCGGGCACGGGCCAAAACTTGCAAGACCACTTGTGCGTGCGCGTCCAGCACGCTTGTCTCAAGCCGATCACTTTGTACGGGTCGCTGCGGCCCGACCGGGCGGTGCTTGCGATCCTCCAAGCGATGATGTTCGGAACCGGTCTCGCAACTTCCTTTCCGAATGAGGGCGGTGCCTTCATTCGGTCGCGACCGGAGTTGACGGTGCCAGACGTGCAGTGCCACTTTTTGCCGGGTCTTTCCAACATTGGCCGGCCGCGATTGCCCTTCGGAATAACTCGAACCGAGTTGGACCAGCACGGATACCTCGCCAACGTGTGTCAGGCGCGGCCGGACAGCCGCGGCTTCGTAATAATACGGTCAGCCGACCCCTTCACGCCGCCGAAGATCCAGCCCCTCTATCTTTCGACCGAGAATGACCGGCGCACGCTTCGCGAGGCGACGAAGATCATTCGGGAGGTCCTGTCTCAACCTCCGTTCGATCCCTACCGCGGACCCGAGCTGGCGCCGGGATCGGACGCCAGGACTGACGCAGAGATTGATGCTTGGGTCAGAGAAACGGCCGATACCATTTTTCATCCCATCGGAACCTGCAAGATGGGAACTGACGAATTGGCGGTCGTCGACCCGGAGCTGAAGGTGCGCCACGTCGAGGCGCTACGCGTGGCCGACGCTTCGGTCATGCCGGACATCGTCGGTGCAAACACCAATGCCGCGACAGTCATGATTGCGGAGAAGGCCTCGGACATGATCCTCGGCAAGCCGCCATTGCAGCCTGAAGACGTCTTTCCGGACCGGAAACCGCCGTCGGCGGGTCCGCGTAAGCCAACGTTGCCGAATTAGACGTGCCACCGGCACCGATAATTGTCCGGGCACATCCGTCAACTCACACTGGCGATGAACCCGCGGTACGGTTTCACGGGATAAATGTCGAACGTAAGCATGCCAAGCTTGGCCAGGGGCAGACTGTCGAGGATCCGTTCCGCCTCCTGTTCGTTTTCGGCCTCCAGCACGAGCACGGCCCCCTTGCCGTCGCTGCGATTGTATAGCTCGCGGACGCGTCCCTCCGCGTACAGCTTTATGGATCGGGCCGCCTCGGCCTCGAGATGTGGCGTAAACTCCTCTGGCTTGTGCTTTTCGCTGCGATGCGCGATGGCGACAATCTTCATCTTTTCGCTATCTCCCCGATCGGTTTGAGCGAATCTAGTATGGTGCGCTTCCCAGCATGGACACGTCCGAATAATGACGCCTGGCCGGGGCAAAGATCGAAGTCACATGCGCAATTCACCCCACGGGCGCGTCGGCACGCCCGGCTCTGGTGGAACCTCATCGACAATGAAGATGCAAACCTTGGAGATCGGCTCGCGGATCTTGATCGCCTCCTGATACTCGGGGGAGTTATACCAGCGCAACACTGCCTCGCGGTTCTCAAAAGCAATAATGATGTAGCGACCCGGTTCGCAGTCCCCCTCGATGATCTCCGCATCACCGGCAACATTGGCTCGGCCAACGTACCAACCGCCGGCTTTGATAATCGTCGGCCGCGCAGCGGCGCTGTAGACTTTGTAGCCTTCAGGATCGTCGGTTTGGACAGTAGCAATCATGTAGACGGTCATTTGCCTTCTCCCTGGGACATTTGAATCGCATTGTGCGTTTGCCAAGAAGCGTTTTCAATATGAGAAGTTGTGGTTGATGGTCTCGGCCGCGCGCGGGATCAGGTTCGTTGACGAACGGCCACGCTCCGCGACCGAAATGATTCCCCCTCGTCACCTGCCAAGATGTCAATGACGGCAAGGTTTGTTTGTCGAATACTTCATGCGAGTATGACAATGATCGCGACGATCGCCCAGCGTGGCTGAGATATGAGGAAGCCTGCCATGAACAAGATAATTGGCCGCTATGACGTTATGAGTTTTGTCACCTACACGCCTGTGGATGATGCCGAAGAGCGTGGCTACGATCAGTGGTTGGTTGACGTCGACAACCCTTTCTTCAACAGCGCCGACGGGTGCGCAGGTTACACGAACTGGAAGGTCATCGACGATGCCGGTGTCAATCCGCAATTCAGCTATTTCGACTTCTTCGGTATGACGGGGAAGGACGCAGTCGACAAGATCTGGAACGATGAGGGGTTGAGCGCGTTTCGACGCGAATGGCGCGTGAAATGGGGCCGAGACCGCGACCTCGGTCGGACTCCGAATATCCCTGTGAACCTTTGTGGGCGTCTAGGCGAGCCCCAGGCGGAGGCAAAGCTCGTCATCCTTGTGCCCGCAAAACAAACTATACCGACGCAACTGCCCGGCCATGAAACGTGGTCCGTGTATGGGACAATCCGCGGTGATGTCGTCTTCCCGGCTTTTCACCTCAAATTCGCGGACGATCCGGCTGAGTTCGACAAAACGAAGGAGGCCCAAGCGGGCGGTGGCCCTGCCGCACTTCTCGGCTTGCTACTCGCCGGACCCGATTGAGCCCAATGCGCGGGGCGCCGGTCGCGGCAAAGTATCGCCGTGCGCCATCGCGCGGATGCCGGTATCCACCGATTCAGGTCGTATTGAAATACGCGAACGGGTAGGGAGCCCAGGGCCATGATCAACGTGCGGCGGGGATTCGTAGACATCGAAGACGGTCAGGTCCATTTCCGAACAGCGGGCGAAGGAGAACCGCCGTTGGTGATGTTCCACCGCTCGCCGTCATCCTCCCTGTCCCTGGAACCTCTGATTGCGCGGATCGCGAAGACGAGGCGCGTTGTTGCTCCCGACACGCTCGGCAACGGTCATTCGAGCCCGCCCGCGGCCGCCAATCCCGACCTTCTCTACTTCGCCGGAGCCCATTTGCGCGCCCTGAACGCCCTCGGCATCGAGCGCTTCGATGCCTACGGCGCGCACACCGGTTCGAAGATCGCGCTGGAGCTTGCCCTCGCCCACCCCGAGCGCGTCCGCAAGGTGATCTTCGACGGCATTTCGCTGCGCGCGCCGGAGGCGGCGGCCGAGCTCCTGAGCGGTATCGAAGAGGTGGATGTCGATCATGACGGCTCCCAACTCATGCGGGCGTGGCACATGGTGCGCGACGCCTACCTGTTCTTCCCTTGGTGGAAGCACACGGCGGACGCGTGCCGCGATCTCGGACTTCCCGATCCGGTCTCCCTTCACGGGGAGGTGGTCGATCTGCTTGCCAGCATTTGCACCTATCACCTCGCCTACCGGGCCGCGCTCGTTCACTCCAACGAAGAGCGCCTGCCCCTGCTCACGGTGCCGGCGCTTGTTGCGTGCGCCGAGAGCGATCAGCTCTTCCCCGTGATCGACGAGGCGGCGGCGCTCGTTCCAGGTGCGAGGAAGGCAGTGCTGCCTTCAAGGAAAGAAGCGAAAGGCCTCGACGAGGCGGTTCGGGTCTTCGCCGAATTCCTCGATTCGTAAAGCGGAGGAAGCTGACCTGCCCCCTTAACCGGATCCAGTTGCTGAGTTAGAGAATGGCGTCTGGGTCGCAACGACGGGGAGCAGATCGGATGCCTAGGAAGCGTTTTTCGGTCGAACAGATTATCCACCACCTGCGTGAAGCGGATGTGCTTCTGGCTCAGGGCCAGACGGTCGGGGGTTGTAGCGGATGGCCCCCTACCCGCTATACTGCGGCCATGGACCAAACTCCTGCCGGCTGCGGCCGGGAGAAAACATGACCATCACGGTTTACGAGCTCGGCGGACTCGAGGACTTTCGATATTGCCCGTTCTGTTGGCGAACGCTCATGGCCGTCAAGCACAAAGGTATTGAGTCGTTCGATCGCGTCCCGGTTTTCTACCGGGATCGCTCGCCCATCGATTTCACGGGACAGGGCAAGGTGCCGGTCCTTGTCGACGGCGATCGATGGGTCAACGACTCGTGGGACATTGCCGACTATCTCGAGGACACCTATGCCGATCGGCCGGCGTTGTTTGGTGGCGACGTGGGCCGCGGCGGGGCGCAGTTCATCAGCGCCTGGACCAACCAGCTGCGGCGACCGGGATTGACCGAGATCATACTGTGGGACGCGTTCGAGCATCTTGACCCCGCGGATCGCGACTGGTGGCGGGAAGATCGTGAAAAACGCTTCGGCCGGCTCGAGGATTACAAAGACGGCAGGGAAGAGAAAGCGGTTGCCTGGCGCCAGCGCCTGGACCCCCTGCGGGCGACACTCGCCAAACAACCGTTCCTTGGCGGAGAGTTGCCCGGGTATGCCGACTACATCATGTTCGGGGAGTTTCAATGGGCCCGCTGCATCAGTCAGGTCCAGTTGATCGAGGCCGACGATCCCATCTACGAATGGCGCGAGACCATCCTGGACCTGTTCGACGGATTCGCGCGCGCTGCTCCCACAGCCTTGGGTTAGCCGTCGACTCCCGGAGATAGCCGCCGTGGCCATCGCGCTCTATGAACTCGCCGGCAGAGGCGACGCGAAGATCAGTCCCCACTGTTGGAAACCGGTCTACACGCTTCACCACAAGGAGCTCGCGTTCGAGCGGATCGGGATCAAATTCTTCGAGAAGGATCGACTCGCCTTCTCGGGCCAGAAGCTCGTGCCGGTTCTTCAGGATGGTGAGGCCACGGTCTCCGATTCGTGGGCCATTGCCGACTATCTCGAACGCGCCTATCCCGCTCGGCCATCGCTTTTCGGAGGCGATATCGGCCGGGGCGCGGCACGTTTCATCCACGACTGGACCAATCGGGTACAAATTTTTGCGTTCCGGCGGTTGTTCATCCGCGACGCCTTCGACCACGTCGATCCTGCGGAACAGGCCCATTATCGCGCCACCCGGGAGGCGCGATTCAACGAAACGCAGGAGAATCTGCGACCCGATCTGAGCACCCGCGACCACGACGTCGCGCCGCCCCCGCGCGGCTACGGCGGCAGTTACGGCGGCACGCTGGAGCATATGCAGTCCGACCGGGACACCCGCGTCCACGACGTTCGGAAATTGCTGGAACCGATCCGAAGCGTGGTTACGCGCCAGCCGTTCCTCGCAGGCGACACGCCCGCCTATGCCGACTACAGCGTGCTTGGGCCGTTCATGTGGGCGAAAAGCGTCAGCACCTTCGCGCTGCTCGAAGTCGACGATCCGATTTACGCCTGGCGCGACCGGATGCTCCACTTGTTCGACGGCCTCGGTCACAAGGCGGGCTACCCAGTGTAGCGGCGCCCTCGCGGCCGGCAGGCTCAATCTGGATGAAACTCGGCATGACCTGCCCTCACGCTCTGTACCGCGCGTTACTTTAGACCCTGCTTGGCATCCTGCGAGCGGTGATCGGCCCGTAGCCCCCAGGAGCGAAAAGCGGATCGGCGCGGCGAAGCTCGATGGTCTGAGGCGCGGGCGGCCTGTAGCCGCGCCACGGCTATGGACTGGACGCCCAAATGGCCCGTCCTTGGGGAATGGAGACACGACCAAAGGCGTAGATCAACCTTCGAATAGGATTTCGCGGAAGGTCTGCTTATGGCTACAAGCGGAAGTGACGGAAGCTCCGCCGGAGGTCCGCTTGCAGGCAGCTAGCGGACATTCGGCGCGGTGATCGCAACGCGCCGCAACCCCGTCATGGGGATGCGGCGGCGACCCAACGCTGAATAACCTGGCGCCATCATGCGGCCGATGAGGTCGGCCATTCGTGGCTCATCTGCCCGTTCAGCCGCCTTCCTGACGCGCCTTGAACTCGGCCTCCCAATTTCGGCCATCGAACAGCTTGACCTCGTACTTCTCGGTTTCGAGATCGAAATCGTCGAGACAACGAACGTTTATGATGTAAAGCTCGGGGTACGAGCGTGGACGGCCAAAGGCGTGAATACCGCAATGTTTGCAAAAAAAAATGTTTCGCCAACTCCGTGTTGAACCGATAGAGCGTCAAGTCATCTTCACCCTGCAACTGGCGAAACTGATCCGGTGGCACATAGCAGAATAGACCCCCTTTCTTCGAACAAATTGAACAATTGCAACGTGCAATTTGCGACAACTCCGCGTCGACTTCGAACTTGACCACGCCGCAGTGGCAACTCCCATGATAAGTCTTCATCGTTATCCCCCTGACGCAACCGAAGTGAGGCCAGTAGCAATATCCGAACCGCGCCAATATTCGAAGGTACCGAGCTTCCAACACACCTTACAAGGTCCAATCATGGCTATACCGGGACGTGAACGCGTGTGTGGGAGAAGGGCCGATTCAGGCGACAGGCAGACATTCGAGCTGCGAGAGTCCGACTTAGGTGTCCCTACCAATAATTAGATCCGGACATAGGCATGATGGAGCCCGCCGAGTTTGGGTATCGGTGTGATCCTGCCACCATGTTGGACAGACCGACCCAGCGGCGTGTCTTTGTCTAACCCGAGATGGGTCCGGTAGGTGTTGTAGTAATCTGCATAAGCGCAAAGCAGCTTACGCAAATGAGCCTCGCCGATCACAATCACATGGTCCAACAGGTCCCGCCGGATAGACCCGATGACGCGCTCCACATACCCGTTCTGCCACGGCGACCTTGGGGCGTCAGGTCTATCCCGGATACCCATCGCGGACAGACGTTGTCGGAAGAATTTTCCATAGGCGCTATCACGATCCCGGATCAAATAGTCCGGGGCTGTTTCCCAGGGAAATGCCTCCACAATTTGGCGTGCTATCCACTCGGACGTCGGATGGTACGTCGCGGCAACATGAACTATTTTTCGTCGGTCATGATTCACAATGACGAGCCCGAACAACAGCCTGAATCCGATGGTCGGAACCACAAACAGGTCGATGGCGACAATTCCGTCGGCATGGTTCCGCAAGAAAGACAGCCATCCCTGTGATGGTGGGCGCCTTCCCCGAACCATGTATTTCGCCACTGTCGACTGCGAGACATCGATCCCAATCTTGAGCAGTTCACCATGGATCCGCGGCGCACCCCACAGTGGATTGGCAATACTGATCTCCCTGATCAGCCGTCTTACTTCCGTTGGTACACACGGTCGTCCTGCTTTGCCGCGGGACTTGTGCTTCCAGAAAAGTCGGAACCCGGCCCGGTGCCATCGCACGACCGTCTCGGGCCGCACGATGGAGATCGACCGAAGGACATCTGTCTGAACGCGATACAGGGCCGCAAAGAACAGACGGTCCCAACGAGTAAGATTCGGCCGACATCCAACCTGACGCCGCAGCACAGCAACCTGTTGACGGAGCGCCAAGATGTCAACCTCTGCAGGAGATCCGGCAACAGCATGCCGGAACAGACCCCAAATAATCGATTTCAGGAGATCAAACATCGCCGACGGATCGTTGCACGATCCATCAGACGGTCAAGCCTAAACACGCGGATGAGATTATTGGTAGGGACAGTCCTATTCCCGCGCGCCTCCGGTCAATGACGTGAAGCTCATCACCGGCTCGTAAACGCCGGCCTTGAACATCAGCACGCGATAGGCGTAGAAACCGCCGAGTACGCCCGCCGCCGCGACGAGGCGTCCGGCGAACGTCCCGCCCGCGAGCCACAGCGCCGCCGCGGGGAGAACGAGCCCCGCCGCCACCACCACGCCATGGAGCCATGGCGCGTACTGGCCGTGCATCAATAGCCGCGCCGACACCCGCGCGCCCGGCCCGCCGTGATAGGCCGCGTGGAGCAGCGCCGCCAGCATCATCGCGATGCTGCCGATCAGGCCGAGCGCGCCGACCGTCAGCCGCGCCATGACCTCCGCCGGCGCACCGCTGCCATGCATCAGCAGCACGACGGTCGTGCCGCCGGCGAGTGCGTAGAGCAGGCTCGAGAACGGCATCATCGCTGTGCTCCACAACGCGATCGCCGTCGAGTGCGACATCGCGAACCCTTGGTAGGTCATCACCGCTAGCGCCGCGACGCCGGCCATGACCGTGGTGGCGAGCGCTAGGCCGCCGGGCAGCGCGCCGCCGAGGAAGGAGTCGACGACATGCACGACTCCGGCGCCGGTGAACACGATGATTGCGATCAGGCCACGGCTGGTCCACGACCGGTCGGGCCGCAGGATTGCGCGCCACGACTTCCCGGGCACGCCCATGTGGGTGAGGTGGAAGAACGGCTTACCGATGCCAGTGACCAGCAAGCCGAGCGCCATCCCCGGCATGTAACCGACGAGCAGCGCGACTACGAATGTCCCGGCGCCGAACTCGCCGCAAAAGAAGGCGTTGGCCATCGGCGTGTCCCAGTGACACTGGAACCGGTAGCCGAGACGGAAGCTCTCGCCGTGCATCCCCGAAGTCGACATCACCGCGCCTGCCCTCAGTCGATGTAGTAGACTTGGGGACGAGTGTTCTTCTCGGGCAGCGGCGGCCGGCCGTTGCGGTCGCGGGTTAGCCTGCGGGGCGCGCTCTGCGGATCCTCGAGGTTGCCGAAGATGCGTGCTTCGGTCGGGCAGGCGGCGACGCATGCCGGTTCCAGTCCCTGGTCGACGCGGCGGCTGCAGAAATCGCACTTGGTCACCACGCCGGGTCGCCAGCGTTCGTAGCGCGCTCCCTCGAACGCGGCTTGCGGCGCGTCGCCGAACCAGCTGCTGGCGAGCTGCTCGGCGCTGATGCGGGTGCGGTTGTCGTAGGGACAGGCGACGGCGCAGGCGCTGCAGCCGATGCACTTGTCCTGGTTGACCATGACGATGCCGTCGGCGCGGGTGTAGGTCGCGCCGCTCGGGCACGCTTTTTCGCACGGCGCGTCTTCACAGTGGTTGCACAAGGTCGGTAGATACACGCGGCGCACGTCGGGGAAGCTGCCGACCTCCTCGACGAAGACGCGGGTGAAGAACACGTCCTCGGGCAGCATGTTCTCCATCTTGCAGGCGATGACGCAGGCGTTGCAGCCGATGCACCGCTTGAGGTCGAACACCATGCCCCATCTCGCCATCGCCGCTCTCCTGAAGTCCTGGTTCCCTGGGTCGCCGCAACCGGTCCGGCGCCCCTTCTCTCTCGCGCGGCCTCGGATCGAGACCGAACGCCTTCCTATGCCCGGTAGATATTTACCTTGCCGACCGTCTCCATGGATCCGCCGAGCATGCCGGTGTGCGCGAGGTCGATGGGGAGGTGGGGGTTCTGGGCGATGCCTTTGCCGTGCGCTACCGGATGCCCGGTCCAGCGCCCGAAGCCGCCTGAGATCGCCGCCGTTCGCGGGTGAACCCCCTCGGTCACGCCGGCGATTCCCGTGGCCTTGGCGTAGCGCGATTCGACCCACACCGGATCGCCATTGCGGATGCCCCTGGCCTTCGCCGTCGCGGCGTTGATCACTACTTTCATCAGCAGCGGGTCGCGCCGTGAGACCTCCATCAGGATCGGGTTGGTCGCCGTGTCGGCGAAGGTCGTCATGTAGTTCTTGTACGAGATCAGGTAGAAGTCGTAGCCGTCTTCGGCGTGCACCGGGCTCGGCTCCCAATAGGGAATGCCTTTGTAGACGTCGGTGTTGATGCGTAGCCCGAACTTCTTCTCGATCTCGTGCTTCTCCAGGTTGGCTTTGAGATCGTCGCCGACGTCCTTGATGTAGTTAAAGAACAGCGGCAGGCGGGCGCCGCGGTAGATGCGGTAGATCTGGTCCGGCTTGAGTGGGCGGAAGTCATTGCCGTGCTCGCGGTACCACTCGAGATCGTGCGCGTCGTCCGAATGGCAGCGCGCCTGGAGGTCGAGGATCTCGGCGTACGTGTACTTGCGCTCGGTATCGAGCCGGTAGCCGTCTTCCAGTTCGAGCAGGCGGTTGATTGCGGCGTTGTAGCCGCCGGGCCCGTCGAGGAAGCCTGAGCGATCGGCGAGCTCGATCAGGATGTCCATGCCGTCCTTGGTGTCGTGCAGCGGCGGCACCACCGGCTGCCCGATCTGCAGGCCCCGCATGTCGTGCGAGAAGTTGATCAGGTTGTCGCGCTCGAGGTAGGTGTGCTCGGGCAGCACCACGTCGGCGAAGTCGGTCGACTCGTCGAGGTAGATGTTGATGCTCACTACCATGTCGAGGCTCATCAGCGCCTTCTCGATGACGGCCGAGTCGCCCGCATTGGTGAACGGGTTGGTGTGGTACATCAGCAGCGCCTCGGGCCGGTAGGGGATGCCGTACTTCTCGGGCTCCATCATTGTGAGCGGCACCAGGTGACCCATGTCGAGGGCGAGCGGCCCGTACTCGCGCAACTCCAGGCTGCGCGGCGGGTAGGTGAACGGAGTGAACAGGTGCCAGCCGTTCGGCAGCGCCCGCACCATGCCGTCCGGGCCGGTCGCCAGCAGGCGCGGTGCGCCGCCGTAGCGCCGGCCATCCATGCTGCGCGGCAGCGGTCCACCCGGCACGCCGAGCGCGCCGAGCAGCATCATCACCGTCTCCTGGGCAAGGATGGCGAGCGTACCGTTGGTGTGCGCCTGCAGCCCGCGGTACGACAGCAACGCCACCGGGCGGAACGGGTATTCGACGCCGTCGATAGTGATGGTCTCGCCGATGCGCGCCGCTTCTCCGAACTCGCGTGACAGCCGCCGGATGGTGGCGGCCGGTATGTCACACAGCGTCTCGGCCCATTCGGACGTGTAGTCGCGAACCCCGTCCTTGAGGTCCTGGAACGCGGGCAGGCAGGCGACACCGTTCACGGTGTAGCGGCCTTCGAGTGCGAAGTCGCCGATCGTCGGGTCGTCGAAGGTCCGGGCCCCGCCGGCCCGTCCGTCGGCCGTCGGGTCCCACACCAGCGGCTTGCCTGTCGCTGGGTCGGTCAGGAAGTTGCGGTCGGGTCCCAGCAGGTAGGGCGCGTTGGTACCGTGCTTGAGCCATGCGGCGTCATAGAGCCCGTACTCGTGGATCAGCAGGCGGATCATTGCCACCAGGAACGCGAGGTCCGAGGCGGGCCGGATCGGCAGCCATTCGTCGGCCTTGCCGGCGGCGACGGAGAGGCGCGGGTCGGCGACTACCAGGCGCATGCCGCGCGCACGCGCGTCGGCCATCTCGCGCGCCATGCGTACGAACGCCTGGTGGGCGCCGAAACCGAACTCCGAGCCGAGCTGGATCAGGAAGTTGCAGTACTTGAGGTCGGGGAATTCGTTCCACGCGCCGTGGGTGATCGTGCCGGTAATATGGCTCGGGTTCGCGCACTGGTTGCTGATGCCGCTGAAGCAGAATCCGCCGTTGGTGGTGCCGAAGGCGTTCGGCCAAGCGAAGGTCTGGACGAATTTCTCGTAGGCGAAGAACGAGCAGATCAGTTTGTCCCGATTGTCGGCCCGGATGGCCCGGAACTTCGCCGCCACCAGGTCGAGCGCCTCGTCCCAGCTAGCCGGCCGCCACTTCGGGTCGATACCGCGGCCCTTCCGGGGGTTGGTGCGGATGAGCGGCGTCTTCACGCGGTGGAGGTCGTAGAACTTGGCGACGCCGGAAATCCCGCGCGCGCAGAGGTGGCCGCGGGTGTTGGGGTCGTCGATATCGCCGCTGATGCGGATCGGCTTGCCGTCGCGCACCTCGACGACGATGCCGCAGGAGTTCATGCACTGCTGGCAATGGCTGCGCACCCGCGCGGGTGTCGACCGCAGGCCTTCTGGCCCGGCGGTCGCTCCAACGTCCATCGCGATGGCCATGGCATTTTTCCTCCAGCGGCAACGCTGCCGCTAGGTTCAGCCTATCCCGGCGGCGAACTCGCGGCAAGCAGTGCGCCGCTCTGGGTAGTGGGTCAGTTTGAATGCTCCCAATCCTCGAGCAGGCTTTGTCAGACTAAATCGGCTTGAGTCTCCTGGCGAGGTTCCATAGC
>PVBE010882422.1_pt1 | contig 12938 bp, 10 predicted proteins | sample 1631181 | NCBI WGS metagenome assembly PVBE01 (sample SAMN08397723, study PRJNA350692) | Marine metagenome, whole genome shotgun sequencing project. | isolation source: water | place: Pacific Ocean | collected 2012-04
CTCACCACCGACGAGCGGGCCGACCTGCTATATCTCGGTGCCGAGGGCGAAGACGGCTACTACCGCGACGGCTGCCTGTACGCCGAAGAGATTGATACGGAGGATCAGGTCGCGGTTTTCTACAACTACGACAACGGCGTGCAGGTGGCGTATTCGCTGATCGCCTACGCCTCCTATGAAGGCATGCTCGTCGTCTTCGAAGGCACCAGGGGCCGGCTCGAGCTGGAAATTGTCTACCCGACCACCGCCATGGGCGATAGCCGTGTGACGCCGGGTCTCGACAAGCTGGAAGGCGAGCGGCTGACCAGGTTTTCGCGTGACGGGTGCGAACAGATCGACATCCCGCCGGCCGAGGGCGGACACGGCGGCTGCGACCCGGCGCTGCTGCAGGAGTTCATCGGCCAGCCCTGGGATGCACCCAGGTCGAATCGCATGGCGACCCTCGACGAGGCGATCCAGGCGGTCATTATCGGTGCCGCGGCCAATGCCAGCATTGCCGGGAACGGCGCCCCGGTCAACGCCCCGGATCTGCTGGTGTGAATCAGTAATTCGCCACGGGAATGCCCGCGACAGACCCGGCCGGTCAATCGCCGGTCGCTTCGGCGGCGCGCGCCAGCAGCAGGTCGAGCAGGCGCTCGTCGATGCCCAGCGGGGCGGTGACAAATGTCTCGATCCCCGGATGGGCCGCCGCCGCCGCCGCCAACAACCCCGGGATGTCGCTGGTCGAATGACGCCCCGGTGAGAGGAAAAGCAGCGACACGACGACCCGCTCGGCACCCGCCGCCGCACAACGATCGAACGCCTGCCCGATCGTCGGTTCCGCCAGTTCCATGTGGGCCGGCTCGACCGTGACGTACCGCCGGCCGGCATGCTCAGCCAGGCGCTGCGCGAGCGCCACCAGCATCTCATTGGCGGCGGCCCGGCGGCTGCCGTGATCGACCACCATCAACGCGGTAACCGGCGGCATCAGTCGCTCTCCGCCCGGGGTTCCCGGCCGCCGCAGCAGACGGTTTCGAAAACATAAAGCTGCGCCCCCTGGCGCCAGCTGCCCTCCCGCAACCCGGCCTTGCGCTCGAGATGCAGCATCGTCGTTTCGCGATCCCAGCGCTGCTCGGTGGCGACCTGCGGCAGGAAGACCGCGCGCTTGCCGTCCTTTTCCAGGATGATCCCGTGACGGCCGAGCTCAAAGTCGTCGATCGAAGCGATCGGGCGCTGTGGCGTCAGGCAGGAGATCTGCAGGTCGACATCGCGAAATTCCGTGTCGGTCAACGACGGGAAGCGCGGGTCGTGAAAGGCGGCATTGACCGCATTCCGCCCGACGTTCTCGAGCAGCGGCTCCTTGGCCTCGAGCGACCCCATGCAGCCGCGCAGGTCGCCGCGCAGCCGCAGTGTCACGAAGCAGGCGCCGTGGTCGTACAAGTGCGGCGGCGCTGTACTGGGCGGGCGATACTCCTCGTTCGCCAATTCCGAGGCGATCGCGTCGTGCGCGACATTGAGCAAAACGTCCACGGCTTCCTCGCTCATCACCAGGTCATCCGCCGCCTCGGCGGCACGATGGACGATCGCGGCGTAGCTCACCGTACTGCTGTAGTCTCCCAGCATCTCACCGGTGTTGGTGTAGTGCAGCAGCTCGAAATCACCGCCGGCCTGCCGCCGTTCATGCAGCGCCAGCATGACCGCGACCGGCCGCTGGCCGCAGATCGTCGCGCCGGTGCGTTCGCAGTAGCGCATGAAGCCGTCGGCGTCCTGGCGGATGATCTCGTCGATCGCACCGTGATCCAGCTTCGGCAGTTGCCCCGGAGCCTCTGCCTCGGTGAACGGCACGTAGCCGAAGCGTTCGCCATAATGGGTGAAGTCTGAACTGACCACGAACAACGTCTCCGGCGGCAGGACGGCGTCGAGGGCGGCGGCGGCCTGGCGGGTTTCCTCCGGCGTCAGGTCGCCGCAGACCAGCGGGATGACCGGGCACTCCGGCATCAGGTGCTGGATGAACGGCAACTCTACTTCGAGCGCGTGTTCGGGGGCATGCGCGTCTTCATTCATTTCGAACAGCGTCTCGGCGGCGACCAGCGCCTTGCACACGGCGGTGTCGACCGGCACGTCGCCCAGGGGCGTCCGAAAAAAGTCGTGCGGCGCCACCGCAATACCATGGAACCAACGATAATGGGACGGTCCGATCAGCACGATCTGCCGCCAGCGTGCCGGATCAACAACCGAAAAGGCAATCGCCGCCGTCTCACCGGAATAACGCAAGCCGGCGTGCGGCACGATCAACCCACTGACTGGCGCGCTGTCACACCGGCTCGGTGACACCAGGAACTCGTTGAGAAAGTCCTGCAGACGCAGGACGCTGTCCGGATAAAACTGGCCGGCAACGGCTGGCGGACGGATTTTCGGCATGGCGCAATCCGGTGATTGTGGCTTTGTACAGCGTGCTCACTGCGTCACATCCTGAATTGACCATACCGCCGCCGTCGACATTTTGCAAGACCGTTCCACCGCCCTGCCGCATCATGAATTGCCCCCATGCCCGGTTCCCCGACACCGGCCCCGGGGCCGGCTCACTGCCGCCGCGTCACCAGCGCCTTGAGCAGACGGTAAACGCGCTCGACGCCGGCGATGTTGACCCGTTCATCGGGTGAATGGGCATTGTCGATCGAGGGGCCAAGGGACAGCAGCTCATCCGTCCCCAGCGCGGCGCCGATGATGCCGCATTCCAGGCCCGCATGGATCGACTCGATCCGCGGTGCCGCATCGAACTGCTCACGGTACGCCGCCAGGCCGAGCTGCAGCAGGGACGAATCCGGTTTTGGCGCCCATCCGGGAAAGTCGCTGCCGGTCGCCATCGCCCCCCCCAGGCCTGCCGCTGCCTGTTCGATCTGGCGACCGATCCGCTGCTGTTCGGCGTATACGGTCGAGCGCCCCATCACCTTCATGGCGATGCTGTCGGCAGCCTCCGTGACCACCCCGAGATTCGACGACGTCTGCACTTGCTCCGTGTACACCGGGTCCATTGCCAGCACGCCATCGGCCACGCCACTCATGAACGACACCACGGCCACCGGGATCTCGTGGCTGGCGGCGGCGGCGGGTTCGACCGTCATCGCCGCGCCCGGCTCGGCATGGCGGATGGTGGCGAGCACCGGCGCCGCCGCTGCCTCGACATCGTCCGGCGCACAGCCCGCCACCGTAAAGCGGCATTCCCTGGGGATCGCATTCATCGCGTTGCCACCGGCGAATCCGGTCACCTGCAATTCCGGGTGCGCCGCCGCCAGCGCCTCGACAACCGCCGCGGCGGTGCGGATCGCATTGACCCGGCCCTTGTCGATATCGACACCGGAATGACCGCCACGGAAACCGCCGAGGCAGCAGCGCCAGCAGTCGCCACTGCGGCGGTCATTTGCGGACTTGGCAAAAGACACGGTCCAGTCGGTGCCACCGGCACAACCGATGATGAAAACACCGTCCTCCTCGGAATCGAGATTGATTATGCGCCGGCCTTGAACGATCGCCGGGTCGCAGCCAAAGGCACCGGCCAGGCCGCGTTCCTCGTCGACCGTGATCAGCAGTTCGAGAGGAACCCGGTCGGTTGTCGACTCCGCAACCGCCAGCGCCAGCGCGACACCGACGCCGTTGTCCGCGCCGAGGGTGGTGCCGTCGGCCGTCACCCAGTCTCCGTCAATGAGCGGGCGGATCGGGTCGGTCATGAAATCGTGGCTGGTGCCGGCGTTCTTTTCGCAGACCATGTCCATGTGCGCCTGCAGCACCAGGACCGGTTCGTCGCCGAGAGCGCCGGTGCCGGGGCAGGCCAGGACGATGTTGCCAATACTGTCCTGGCGCTGCTGCCAGCCGTTGCCACGGGCGATGTCGAGCAGGTGCGCCCGGATCCGCTCCTCATGTCCGGACGGGCGGGGAATGTTGCACATGTCCTGGAAATGTTTCCAGGCCGCGCCGGCGGGGGCGTCAAAAAGGTCGGTGATCATCGCTGGTTCGATCTACTCCTCCGCGTCGAATTCCTTGAAGCGCTTCAGCAGGCGGTCGACAAAATCCCGTTTCCTGGCGATCGACTCTCTCTCGTCGGCCGACCAGTCATCGTGATCGACCTTGGACCAGCGTGTCGCCGCCTCGGTGTGCAGGCGTTTGAGGACGGCATAATAGCGGCGCCTGGAATCGTCGGAGCCGAGCCGGCTGTTCCTGACGACCAGCATCGGCACCTGCATGAGGTTCTGGCTATACGCGAAGCTGCCCCGGTTTTTTCCGGCGAATTCATCAATAATCGCAATCGGCCGGTCGCTGTAATCCGCCAGGCGACCGGCACGGATCTCGATCGACTCGATACCGTAGATGAAAAAGGTGAGCTCACTGACCAGGTCCACATCTGTCGGGTCGAGCTCGAGCTGCAGACGGATTATCCGGGTGATTTCAGTGTACGGATTGTAATCGATGTGGAGACCCCCGACATGATACCACCACTCGGAAACACATTCGAGACAATTGATCTTCAAGATCGGCGTTTCCAGGCGGTGGCAAGCATCTTCCGCGGCCCGCACCATGGCCACCGACTTGAAGCCTTGGCACGGGGACCCCGCGGGGGCCAGGGAACAGGCCGCCACGGTTGCCAGGCAAACACCTATCTGCAAGAAACGCCGATTTTTCATTGCGGCCTGCGGGCGGGCGCCGGGGTTGACAATTTTTCTAGGGTGCGGTCAGAAAATCTGCAGCGCTTTGGATCAATCACTGGTACAGGCGAATCACCCGGTTGCAAGTTTCCCCGGAGATTCATGCGAAGCCGGCAATTTCCCGATGGTGATTGACCGGTGTCGGCTTGTTGACGGGGGCGCGGGCGGCTACACTTGCGACATGGCTGACCAACTCATCCTGGCTATCGATGCGGGGACAACAGGCAATCGCGTGCTGGCGTTTTCAAACGACCAGGCGATCGTCGCGGATGCCTATTACGAGTTTCCGCGCACCACCCCGAAACCCGGTTGGGTGGAGCAGGATCCGGATGACATCTGGTCGACAACCGCACAGGCGCTGAAAGATGTGCTGCAGGCGGTCGGGGGTGCCGATGTCCAGGCGATCGGGATAACGAACCAGCGGGAAATAACGATTCTATGGGACCGGGCGACCGGCGCGCCGGTGGGCAACGCGCTGGTCTGGCAGGATCGGCGCATGATGGATGCCTGCGCCGCCCTGGCAGAACACGGCGCCGACGTCAAGAATCGCACCGGGCTGTTCATCGATCCTTATTTCTCGGCGACGAAGATCGCCTGGCTGCTGGACCATCATACCGGCCTGCGCCGGCGCGCGGAGAACGGCGAGATCGCCTTTGGCACGGTGGACTCGTGGCTGATCTGGAAGCTCACCGGCGGCCGGCAGCACGTGACCGATCCGTCGAATGCCTCGCGCACCCTCTGCTACAACATCCGCACAGGCGAATACGACGATGCCCTGCTGTCGCTCTTCAATGTGCCGCGTGCGGTGCTGCCGGAAGTGCGCGCCAGCGACGGAAACTTCGGCTCGACGGATGCGGCGGTGACGGGGCGCGAAATACCGATATGCGGGGTATTGGGCGATCAGCACGCGGCGCTGTTCGGGCAGCTCGGCTGGGAAACCGGTGTCGTCAAGAACACTTACGGCACCGGGCTGTTCATGATGGCGGCAACCGGCGGCGCCATCCCGGATTCGGGCCAGCTGATCAACACGGTGGCCTGGCAGCTGGGCGAGGAAGTCACCTATGCGATCGAAGGGAGCGTGTTCATCGGCGGGGCGTGTGTGCAATGGCTTCGCGACGGCCTGGGGATCATCGGCACGGCGGCTGAAACGGAGGCGCTGGCAGGGTCATTGAGCGACAATGATGACGTGTATTTCGTGCCGGCGCTCGCGGGCATGGGGGCGCCGTACTGGGATTCGACGGCACGCGGTGCGATCGTCGGCCTGACCCAGGGGACGACGCGGGCGCACCTGGCGCGGGCGGCGCTGGAGGCGATCGCCTTTCAGACAGCGGACCTGGTGAATGAATTGCAGCAGGCGGCGGCAACCTCCGGCTTCGACCGCATGCGGGTCGACGGCGGCGCCACGGCGAACAATTTCCTGATGCAGTTCCAGGCGGACGTGACCGGTTTGACCATCGAACGGCCGGTGATCACCGAATCGACGGCGTTCGGCGCCGCGGCCCTGGCGGCCCTGTCCAGCGGCCTGTGGAGCCGCGAAGCGTTGGTTGCGGGACGGCGGATCGACCGGGAGTTCAGGCCGGGGCTGGGCGCCGCGGATCGGCAGGCGGCGCAGGCTCGCTGGGCATCGGCGGTGGAGCGAGCGCTGGGCTGGGCGCGCTGATCAAGGTTCACCCGCCCTTGAGCAGGGGGCCGAGATTTTCCTGGTACCAGGCAGCGGGCGGATCGGCCAGGACGATGGCCAGCAGGGTCAGGCAGACGATCATCACGGCGGCCGGGATCAACCACCAGTACCAACGCCCGCCAAACTGCCTTGGCCCTTCCTCTTTCGGTCCAGCTGCCGCCTCGGCTACGGCGTCTTTCGATTTGCCCTGCGCTGCCAAGCCCGGGACGCTGCCCTTTGCGCCCGCCGGCCGCGTGGCACTGGCTTTCTTCCGCTTCAGTTTCGGCATTGACGCCCTGATTGACGACGGCTTGGCGGCGCTCTTCGACTTGTCGTCGTTGGCGGTTTCGGCAGAGGCGGATGGGACAACTGTTTCGGCATCGGGGGACGGCTTCCGTGGAGCCATCGTCATTTTTTTCTTTGACCGGGTGCCGTTTTTCAACAAAGTTTTCGGTGCCGGTGCCGGTGCCGGTGCCGGTGTCGGCGATGAATCGTCGACGACGGTGGCGGGTGCTGGCTCTGCATCACCTGAACCAGCGACGTCCGGGCCGGGCTCGGAGGTCGGGGTCGATGGCTGGGTGGTATGCGGGTCGGGTTCGGGCAGTTTGATTGCCGGCGCGACCACGACATTGGGCACTGGCCCGGGCTCGGGCAACGGCTTCTCGAGGGCGCGCAGCAACCGTTCGATGACCTCGGCGTAATCGTTGAGCCGGTCTTTCGGGTATGCGGCGAGCATGTCGATGATCAATTGATCGAGCTCCTCGACGGTATCGTGGCGCAGTTCACTGGCGGGCCGTGGCGGGCCGGCGAATCGGACGTTCATGGCCGTTTCGGCATCATCGCTGTCGAAAGGCGGGCGTTGGGTCACCATGTAGTACATCACGGCGCCAAGGCTGTAGAGGTCGCCGCGAATGTCCTGGCGCCCGGTGGAGATCATCTCGGGGCTCATGTACATGACGTCGGCGGCGGTCACGTCCTGCCGATCAATGACCGGGGCACCGGCGTAGACGAGATGGTCGAGGCCGAAATCGGCAACCTTGACTCGTTCATCCGCGTCGAGCAGGATGTTGTCGGGCCGGATATTGCCGTGCAGCAATTCCTGCTGTGACGCGAATTCGAGGCCTTTGGCGGCCTCGATGAACCAGCGGCAGAGTTTTTCCTGGGGCTGGTAAATGGTGCCGAACCTCGAATTGATGCCGCCCTGCTCCATGTACTGGCGGACGATGTATGGCTGTTCCGTCGTTTCACCGCAGGAATATATGGGCACGATATTGGGATGGTTGAGTGCGGAGGCACGGCTGGCTTCCTCGATAAACGCTTTGGCGAGGGCCTCGTCGCCGGCGAGTTCCGGCTTGAGAATTTTGACACAAATCTCCCGATCCAGGGTCAAATCCATGGCGCGGTAGACGGTGGTCATGCCGGTGTCGCAGAGGATTTCCTCGAGCGCGTAACTGCCGAACGGCAATGGGATGATCAGATCGGTGTTACACTCGGGGCAGGCGATTGTCGAAAATGCTTCCAGTTCAGTCACATCCAGCTTCTGCCCGCAACCGAAGCAACCAATTTTAACTTGATACTGCATAAGTATGTACAATAGGATGACGACGATCTTTTGCAAAACTGCCCCGGGCCCCTGGCGGCTGATCGGCATTCTCGGCATTCTCGGCATTCTCGGCGTGACTGCGGTGGAAGCGCTGGCGGCGGCGCCTGTCGAGCTGACGATTCTGCAGACGACCGACATCCACGCGCACGTGATCGACTCGCTGGCGGATTCCAGGCAACCGGACTGGCTGAAGCTGGCGACCGTCATCCGTCGCGAGCGGGCGGCGGCGGCGGCTTCTCTGCTGATCGACTGTGGCGATACCATCCAGGGCACGCTGGCCGGCGTTTACACCAGGGGCGAGATCAGTGCGCGCCTGTTGAGTCACCTGGATTACGACGCCTGGGTGCCGGGCAATCACGAACTGGATTTCGGCACCCGACGGCTGGCGGAGCTCATCGAGCAGGTGCAGGTGCCGGTGCTCAACGGCAATCTGACGCTGCACGGCAAACGGTTGCGAGCCTGGCGCATGTACAACTGCGGCGGTGCCCGCGTGGCGGTGATCGGGATGAACAGCGGTTATCTGAAAAACTGGTTCCGCGCCCCGCACGCCGACGGTTTCGAGGTGACCACGGCGGCCGCGGCGCTGGAACTCCTGATGCCCAAACTGAGTTCCCTCGAACCGGACCTGATCGTGCTGGCCCTGCACCAGGGGCTGCTGGCAAGCGATCCGCGCGGGGTCAATGAAGTCAATGACCTGGCAACGCGTTTCCCGGAGATCGACATCATCCTGGGCGGCCATACGCATCGCGGTGTGGCGGGGATGCGCCGCGGCCGCGCCTGGTACGCCCAGGCCGGGTCCGCGGCCGAGTACCTGGCGCGCATCGACGTCCTGGTTGACACTGAGCAGCACCGGCCGCTGACGATCAAATCGCGGTTGATCCCTTGTGCCGGGGAGCCGCGCGACGCCGAGGCACAACAGGCGGTGGCCGATCTGATCGGCCCCTTGACCGCGCTTGCGGCATCGCCGATCCGGCAATTGCCGGAGGCCGTATCGTCGTACGGCCGTCCCGGTTCCGGCTGTGCCATGAGCGAACTTTACTGCCGGGCGATTGCGGCCCGAACCGGTGCCCGCGTCGTGTTCCAGGGGCGTCTGTCGAGAACATCGTGGCCGGCGGGCGTCCCGGTCACCGAGCAGCTGCTCTATGACGCCATTCCGTACGAGAACATGATCGGCATTGCCATGCTGACCGCGGCCGAGATCACGATGGTACTGACGGAGCAGCTGGGGAATCGCCAAAGTTATGTATTCAACGGGATCTGGGGGGTGAAGGCGCAGGTCAGTGACGATTGGCGGACGGTGCGTGAACTGCAGTGGGCGACGCCGGCCGGCACCCGGGTGCCGGTCGCCTTCCACAGTTATGCAGCGGCCGGCGGCGGCGGCCGTTTCCCGAAGCTGCGGGCGCTGCTGGCAACACCGGCGGTGCAGTATCGAACGACCGGGTTGATGACCCGCGACATCGTCCGCGATCACCTCCGGGATTCACCCGAACCGGTGGCGCCGACAGTTGATTGGGTTATCCGTGAACAGTGAGGGCGCGGGGTTGCTTTTTGGTGAAACTGACGCTAGTGTTTCAGTCGTAATCACCACTACCATCAGAGGGCTATGGCAATGACAGACGAGCAACGCAAGCTCAATATCGGCTTGGCGCAGATGCTGTGCGGCGGGGTCATCATGGACGTGACCACCAGGGACGAGGCATGCATCGCCGAGGATGCCGGGGCGTCTTCCGTGATGGCGCTGGAGCGCGTGCCCTCGGACATCCGCAAACAGGGCGGCATTGCGCGCATGAGTGATCCCGAGATGATCCTGGCGATCAAGGATGCCGTTTCGATCCCGGTGATGGCAAAGGTGCGCATCGGGCATTTCGTCGAGGCCCAGATTCTCCAGGAGCTCGGCATCGATTTCATCGACGAGAGCGAGGTGTTGTCACCGGCGGACGAAACCCATCACATCGACAAATGGCAGTTCAAGTCGCCGTTCGTCTGCGGCGCCACCAACCTGGGCGAGGCGCTGCGGCGGATTGGTGAAGGCGCCTCGATGATCCGCACGAAAGGTGAGGCAGGCACCGGCAACATTATCGAGGGGGTTCGACATTTACGGACGATTCTTCGCGAAATGAAGCTCCTGGCTCAACTCGACGAAGGCGACCTTTTCGCGGAAGCCAAGCGGTTCCAGGCCCCGTTGCAGGTTATCCAGGAAGTTGCCAAGACGGCTAAGCTGCCGGTGCCCAACTTTTCGGCGGGCGGCGTCGCGACGCCGGCCGACGCGGCGATGCTGATGCAGCTCGGTGCGGAGGCCGTGTTCGTCGGTTCCGGCATCTTCCGGTCGTCGGACCCGCAAGGGTTTGCCGGTGCGATCGTGCAGGCGGTGACCCATTTCCGCGATCCCGGGAAGCTGGTGGAGGTGTCGCGCAACCTCGGCACCCCGATGCCGAGTATCGGCGCCGGCCAGCTGAGCGCGGAAGAAAAGTTCGAGCATCGCGGCTGGTAGCCGTGAGGGTGCTGCCTGGCGGGGATCGCAAATGAAGATCGGGATACTCGGATTGCAGGGTTGTTGCGTCCCGCACGAGCGCAAGTTCGCGGCGCTCGGCGTCGACTGCTGCCGCGTCGTTTTCCCCGAGGACCTGACCGGCATCGACGGCCTGGTGATGCCGGGCGGCGAGAGCTCGACCATGCTGAAGGCGGCGACGCCCGGCCTGTGGTCTGCGGTCGGTGACTTTGCCGAGGCCCGGCCGATCTGGGGGGTGTGTGCGGGCTGTATCCTGCTGGCGCGCCAGGTCGACAATCCCTCGCAGCAATCACTCGGCCTGATGTCGATCGACGTGCGGCGCAATGCCTATGGTTCGCAGAACGACAGTTTCATCGACGACCTGGAATTGAACCTGACGGCGGTCGTCCACATCGAGGCAATCTTCATCCGGGCGCCGCAGATCATGCAGGTGGACGACGACGTCAAAGTACTGGGTAGTCACGGCGGCCACCCGGTGATGGTCGAGAGCCGCCGCCACCTGGCGACGACGTTCCATCCCGAGTTACACGAGAGCATGGCTGTGCATGAGTATTTCACCGGGAAAGTCGGGCGCCACTCGGACGGCTGAGGTTGTCCGGGGGTTGCGGCGTTTGAATTGACCTCTTGCGGACAAAACGACGGCGCTGTATACTACGGGTTCCTTGCAACCCACTGTTTTTATTGTTACCGGGACGGTAGCTCAGTCGGTAGAGCATCTGCCTTTTAAGCAGGGGGTCCCGGGTTCAAGCCCCGGCCGTCCCACCATATATTTTCGCCGCGCGCCATGCAGCCAACGACCAACGGCATCGTCACCCTGACGACCGACTTCGGCGTTCAGGATCTTTTCGTCGGAGTGATGAAGGGGGTGATCCTCGGCATCAATCGCGTTGCGACGCCGGTCGACATCACGCATGGGATCCCGCCGCAGGACATCCCGGCCGCGGCCCTGGTTGTCGATGCCGCGTCCGGTTGTTTCCCGCCGGGCACGGTGCACCTCGTCGTGGTCGATCCGGGCGTCGGCAGTGAACGGCGAAATATTGCCCTCGCCTGCCGCGGGCAATATTTCGTGGCGCCGGACAACGGTGTACTGACGGCCGTGCGCGCCGCCGACCCGGTTGTTGCGGTGTCACTGGAAGAGCCCGTTTTTTTTCGCCGGCCGGTGAGCGCGACCTTTCACGGGCGTGATATTTTGGCGCCGGTGGCGGCCTATCTCAGCCGGGGCACGCCACTTGCCTCGCTGGGTCCAACGGTTACCGACCTGGCCGCTGCCGAGCTGCCGCAGCCGGCGGTATCGGCGACGGCGATTGACGGGCAGGTGGTGATGGTGGATCACTTCGGCAACCTGATCACCAACATCCGCCGCACCGCCTTGGAAGCGGTTGGCGCCAATGTCGAGATCACTATCGGCAGCGAGCGGATCGCGGGCCTGCAACCAAGCTATGCACAGGCGCCGCCACAGGCGGTGTTGGCGGCGATCAACAGTTTCGAGGTGTTGGAGATCGCCGTCAACCAGGGCAACGCCTCCGAGCAGTTGCAGGCAGGGGCGGGCACGCCGGTACGAGTCGACATTTCGGCCGGCGGGTGAACCTTTGAAGATCATGCCTCATGCGGCCGCGCCGGGCCGCGAGGCAACTGGTGTCGAGCTCGACGCCGACCGGCGGCGGTCGGCGAGAGGTGGGCGTTGCAGGGGCGTGAGGCAGGCAGAATAGATGCGGAAAGTGTATATTTCGGCTGATAAACGGGAGTAAGCCCATGAGAACCGGACTTCTGGCAATCCGCGCCTGGTACAAGTACATCCCAACGGCCCTGACCCTGGGCAATTCACTGTGCGGCTTCACCGCGATTCTTTGCTGTCTGCAGATCTATGCGCCGACCCAGGGGGAAGAAGTGCGGCAGTTGCTGGGGTTCCTGCATATGCGCCAACCCGAACCCGGTGACGAAGTGCGGCAGTTGCTGGCGTTGAGCGCCTGGCTGATTGTCGGCGCGATGATTTTCGACATGCTCGACGGCTGGACCGCCCGCTTGCTCAAAACCCACTCCCCCTACGGCGTGCAGATGGATTCGCTGTCGGACATGGTGACCTTCGGCGTGGCGCCGGCAGTGATGATTTCCGTGATGGCGCACACCAACAAGCTGAACGTCCTCCCCTACTTCTGGATTTGGCTGCTGTGCGCGATCTACCTCGCCTGCGCGGCGCTGCGCCTGGCGCTGTACAATGTCAAGGCCGTGGGGGAAGAAAAAACGGCAGACTTTCAGGGACTGCCGTCGCCGGGTGCAGCGGCGGCGGTCGCGAGCCTGGTTTTGCTGTACAGCGATCCGCAGACCGAACCGATCATCATGGTGTCGAAAATCCTGCCGTTCTACACCGGCCTCCTGGGGTTCCTGATGGTGTCGACGGTGCCGTACATGCATTTCGGCCGGTGGCTGGGCAGCAAGCAGAAGAACAAGGTCCTTTTGTCGCAGCCCTACTATTATTCCTATCCCCAC
>PVBE010024058.1_pt1 | contig 12934 bp, 11 predicted proteins | sample 1631181 | NCBI WGS metagenome assembly PVBE01 (sample SAMN08397723, study PRJNA350692) | Marine metagenome, whole genome shotgun sequencing project. | isolation source: water | place: Pacific Ocean | collected 2012-04
AAACCCGGCCTCGATCACATCCACGCCCAGTTCCTCGAGCATAGCTGCGATGCGCAGTTTTTCCTCCAGAGTCATGGAGGCGCCCGGCGATTGTTCGCCGTCGCGTAAGGTGGTGTCGAATATGACGACCTTGTTCTTATCCGGTTTCATATTCATGGCGGCGCCTCTAGTTCTTCTTTTTGTCCACCAGGCGTTTTTCGGTGATCCACGGCATCATACCGCGCAGCTTCTCACCCACTTCCTCGATGGGATGTCCGGCGGCGCGCTGCCGCATGGCCTTGAAGTTGGGCTGGCCGGCGGTATTCTCCTGCATCCATTCGCTGGCGAAACGGCCCGATTGGATATCGTCCAGAATACCCTTCATGCGCTCGCGCGTCGCACCATCGATCACCTTGGGGCCGCGCGAGTAATCGCCATATTCGGCCGTGTTGGAGATCGAATAACGCATGTTGGCGATGCCGCCTTCGTAAATCAGGTCGACGATCAGCTTCACTTCATGGACGCATTCGAAGTAAGCCATCTCGGGCGCGTAGCCGGCCTCGACCAGCGTCTCGAAGGCATTCTTGATCAGCGACGTCAGACCGCCGCACAGCACCACCTGTTCGCCGAACAGGTCGGTTTCGGTTTCCTCGCGGAACGTCGTCTCGATCACGCCGGAGCGCCCGCCGCCGATGGCCGCGGCATAGGAGAGGCCGATTTCCGTCGCGTTGCCGGACGCGTTCTGGGCGATCGCCAGCAGGCACGGCACGCCGCGTCCGAGCTCATATTCGGAGCGCACCGTATGGCCCGGCCCCTTGGGGGCGACCATGAACACATCGAGATCGGGCCTGGGCTCGATCAGGCGGTAATGGATATTGAGGCCGTGCGCGAAGGCCAATGCCACGCCTTCGCGCAAATTGTCGCGCAGCACATCGCGCCACACCGCGCCTTGCAATTCGTCCGGCATCAGCACCATCACCACATCGCCCCATCTTGCCGCCTCGTCGATCGGCATGACCTGAAGGCCGGCGGCCTCGGCTTTGGCGACGCTGGAAGAATCCGGCCTGAGCGCCACCGCCACTTCCTTGGTGCCGCTGTCCTTGAGGTTGTTGGCATGGGCGAAGCCCTGGCTGCCATATCCGATGATGACGGTCTTCTTGCCCTTGATGAGGTTTACGTCGGCATCGTGATCATAATAGACACGCATGTTTCAGTCCTTTTGGTCAGTTGGTATTGGCCGCCGGATCAGAGCGAATTTTTTCCGCGCAACAGGGCGACGACGCCGGTGCGCGAAACTTCGGTCAGTCCGAGCGGCTCCATGAGACGGATGAAGGCGTTGACCTTCGCCGGTTTGCCGGTCATTTCGAATACGAATGAATCGTTCTCGCTGTCGACGACGTGAGCGCGGAAGATATCCGCGATGCGCAGCGATTCGACGCGCGGCTCGCCGCTGCCGGAGACCTTGATCAGCGCCAGTTCGCGCTCGACATGGGGGCCCTCCTCGGTGAGATCGCTGACCTTTTGTACCGGCACCAGGCGGTCGAGCTGGGCTTTGATCTGCTCGATGATCATGCTCGGGCCGGAGGTCACCAGATTGATGCGCGAAAGTGCCGCGCCGGATTCCACTTCGGCGACCGTCAGGCTTTCGATATTGTAGCCGCGGCCGGAAAACAGGCCGATGACACGCGCCAATACGCCGGGCTCGTTGTCGACCAGCAGCGAGATCGTGTGCCTTTCCACGGGCTCAGTCAAAACTCACCCCTCCATATTGCCAGGCCTTATGGCCAGATGCCGCGCCGCTTGCCATGCTCACACCAATATCATGCCGCCTTCGGCATCTTCCTCAAGCTCGCCGTGATCCGGGTCGAGTTTCATCTCGTAATGCGCGGCGCCGGCCGGAATCATCGGATAGACATTTTCTTTCTTTTCGATCCGAACGTCGGCGATGAATGGCCCCGGCGTCTCGATCATGGTGCGAATGGCGTCGTCGACCTCATCGGGTTTGCTGACCCTGAGGCCGTTGGCGCCGAAGGATTCGGCCAGCTTGACGAAATCGGGCAGCGAATGCACGTAGCTTTCGGAATAGCGCCCGCCATGGAACAATTCCTGCCACTGGCGCACCATGCCCATATATTCATTGTTGAGGATGAATGTCTTCACCGGCAGGCGGTGCTGCATCATGGTCGAGAGCTCCTGAATGTTCATCATCAGGGAAGCTTCGCCGGCGACATCGATCACCAGCGCCTCCGGATGCGCCACCTGCACGCCGACGGCGGCGGGGAAGCCGTAGCCCATGGTGCCGAGGCCGCCGGAAGTCATCCAGCGGTTGGGCTCCTCGAATTTGAGGAACTGCGCCGCCCACATCTGGTGCTGACCGACCTCGGTGGTGAAATAGACGTCGCGCTCCTTGGTCAATTCATAGAGCCGTTGCAGCGCGTATTGCGGCTTGATGATATCGCCCTTCTGGCGGAAGCGCAGGCAATCGCGGGCGCGCCAGTCGGCGATTTGGCGCCACCAGGAATCGAGCGCCTGCGATGCGCCGCCCTGCGCCGCCTTCCATTTTTCCGCCATCGCCTCCAGCACGGTCCCGACATCGCCGACGATGCTTATATCGACCGGCACATTCTTGTTGATGGAGGAGGGATCGATATCGACCTGGATCTTCTTCGAGCCCTTGGAAAAATCGCTGAGGCGCCCGGTGACGCGATCGTCGAAACGCGCGCCAAGCGCAATCATCACGTCGCATTCCGCCATCGCCATATTGGCTTCATAGGTTCCATGCATGCCGACCATGCCGAGAAACTGGCTGTCGGAAGCCGGATAGGCGCCCAATCCCATCAGCGTGCTGGTGATCGGATAGCCGGTGGCCTGGACGAAGCCGGTCAGGGTTTCGGAAGCGGCGCGCCCTGAATTGATGATGCCGCCGCCGCTATAGAATATCGGCCGCTCGGCCTTGATGATGAGTTCCATCGCCGCGTCCACACCCGCCTCGTCAGGCTCGGTCCGTGGGCGGTAGGAGCGCCGCGCCGCCATGTTGGTGTGCGCCCCTTCCTCATAATCGCCCTCCGCCATGACGACGTCCTTGGGCAGGTCGATCACCACCGGGCCGGGTCGTCCGGCGGCGGCGATATAGAATGCTTCATGGATAAGGCGCGGCAAATCCTCGACCGATTTCACCAGATAATTATGCTTCGTGCAGGGCCGTGTAATGCCGACCGTATCGGCCTCCTGAAACGCGTCATTGCCGATCATATGGGTCGGCACCTGCCCGGTCAGACAGACCAACGGGATGCTGTCCATCAGCGCGTCTGCAAGGCCGGTGACGCTGTTCGTCGCACCCGGCCTGGATGTCACCAGCGCCACGCCGACGCGCCCGGTCGAGCGCGCATAGCCTTCCGCCGCGTGCAGCGCGCCCTGCTCGTGGCGCACCAGAATGTGGCGGATATTGTTTTGTTTGAACAGCGCGTCATAGAGGGGGAGCACGGCGCCGCCCGGATAGCCGAATATCACCTCGACACCCAGTTCGGTGAGACAGCGCACGATCATTTCGGATCCGTTTATCCGCTGTCCGTTTTCGCCCTTATCCGAAGCCACGATCCGATCTCCAAAAACAGATGATGCCCATATCGGCGCACTCTCTCGGGGCAGCCGGCGGGCCGTTCCCCGGGCCGTCCGGCCACGGGCTGAGCAAACTAGAACCTCGCCTTCCGCCGGTCAATAGCGCGCGGGATTGATTTGCTCATGTGTCGCGTTTGACGGTTTCGGGGCTGAATGCCGGCACGCAGACGGCGACGTAATCGGCGCCACCCTCATGCGGGCTGCTATAGCGTACCCATTCTCCCTTGTGGGCGATCACCGCCTGGCCCGCCGCGACGTCGATGTCGCCCTCTTCGGTGGTCACTCTGAGGGTTCCCGCGAGCACCAGGGTATATTCGTCGAATTCCGGTGTTTGGCCGGGCTCCTCCCAGCCGGCGGGGCTGGTCATGTGGGCGACGCTGGCTTCGCCCGTGGCGGAATTCACCCGCCCGACATATTCCCTGATCACCTTGGGTTTGTTGCCGGCGGCTTGGATAATCGTCGGCGTTGGGATGAGCATGACCATGAGCGAATTCCTCTATTGTTTTGCCGGTTCGATATCGCCCAGCAATGTCTCGGCAATTTGCCGGATATCTTCACCGCGCGCGGCGTCATAGCGAGCGGTGATTCGTTTTGCTTCGGGCATTTGATGGCGGAACCAGGTGCCCTGGCGCTTGGCGTAGCGCCGCGTCGATTTGCGCAAATTGTCGATGGCTTCAACGCGCGTCGCGGTACCGCCGAGATAGGCGGCGAATTCACGCACGCCGAGCGCCTTCATGACCGGCAGTGCCGGGTCGAGACCGAGCGCCAGCAGCGCCGCCGCCTCCTCGATGCCGCCCGCCGCCGCCATGAATTCGGCCCGCGCCTCGCAGGCCGCGTAAAGCGCCTGGCGCGGCGGCTCGAGCACCAGGGCGGCGACCTCCCCGCCATAGCCACTTTCGTGGCCGCTGACCTGGCCGGCCTGCCAATCGGAAAGGCTCTTTCCTGTGGCCTCGAACACCTCATAGGCGCGCAGCACCCGCTGCGTGTTGGCGGGGTGAATGCGCGCCGCGCCGCGCGGGTCGCGCGCCGCCAGCAGGCGGTGAAATTGCGCCGCCCCGACTTCGGCGTGAAGTGCCCGGGCAGCTTCGCGGACCTCCTTCGCTATGGTTGGCACCGGCGCCAAGCCCTTGAGCAGGGAACGCAGATAAAGCCCCGTGCCGCCGACCAGAATGGGCAGAAGCCGCTCGCCATGCGCCGCGGCAATTTCGGCCAACGCCAGATCGCGCCAGCGCCCGGCCGAACAGCGCTCGCCGCCGGCGAGGACACCATAGAGTCGGTGCGGCGCGCGCCTCTCGTCGGCCGGTGTCGGCCGGGCGCTGAGGATGCGCAGCTCGCGGTATACCTGCATGCTGTCGGCATTGATCACGACACCGCCAAATTGCAGCGCCAAATCCAGCGCCAGTGCCGATTTGCCGCTGGCGGTGGGTCCGCCGACGATCAGAATGGGGCCGCTAGAGCATGTCACGTTCGCATACGCTCACGCGAAATGCTCTAGCTCTTTGGAGTAAAAGCAAATCACCGTCGCAGGTGATTCCACCTGCTCGGGTTTTGCTCTGGCAGCGCTCAAGCCCCACCCACCCCGCGATTACCCGCTGGCAACAGAGGGCAGGCCGGCGAGCGCCATCGCCATTTCGCCTTCGTCGAATTTCTGGTCGGCGAGCTTGCCGGCGAAATAGTCGGTATAGGCCTGCATGTCGAAATGCCCATGGCCGCACAAATTGAACAGGATGGTCTGGCCTTTTCCTTCCTCTTTGCAGCGCAACGCCTCGTCGATCGCGCCCTTGACGGCGTGATTGGCTTCGGGCGCCGGGAGAATGCCCTCGGCGCGGGCAAACGTGACCCCGGCTTCGAAACATTCGAGTTGATCGTAGCCGCGCGCTTCGATCAGCCCGAGCTCGTGGACATGGCTGACCAGCGGCGCCATGCCGTGGTAGCGCAAACCCCCGGCATGGAAGGGCGGCGGTATGAAGGTCGAGCCCAGCGTGTGCATCTTGACCAGCGGCGTCAGATGGCCGGTGTCGCCGAAATCATAGGCGTAGGAGCCGCGCGTCAGGCTCGGGCAGGCTTTCGGTTCGACGGCGATGATGCGGAGATCGCCGCCGCCGCCGCGCAATTTTGCGCCGAGAAACGGAAACGCGATGCCGGCGAAATTGGAACCGCCGCCGGTGCAGCCGACGATGACATCTGGATAGTCGTCGGCGAGTTCGAACGCCGCCATGGCTTCCTGCCCGACCACGGTCTGGTGCAACAGCACATGGCTGAGCACCGAGCCGAGCGCATAGTTGGTGTCGTCGCGCCCGGCCGCGACCTCGACCGCTTCGCTGATGGCGATGCCGAGGCTGCCGCTCGAATCCGGATGTTCGGCGAGGATGGCGCGCCCGGAGGCGGTTTCCTCGCTCGGGCTGGCGACGCAGCGCGCACCGAAGCTTTCCATCATGGCGCGCCGGTAGGGCTTCTGGTCGTAGCTTATGCGCACCATATAGACTTCGACCTCGATGCCGAACAGGGCGCCGGCGAAGGCCAGGGCCGAGCCCCATTGGCCGGCGCCGGTCTCGGTGCTGATGCGCGAGATGCCGGCTTCCTTGTTGTAGAAAGCCTGCGCCACGGCGGTGTTGGGCTTGTGGCTGCCGGCCGGGCTGACGCCCTCATATTTGTAATAGATGCGCGCCGGCGTATCGAGCGCCGCCTCGAGGCGGTGGGCGCGGTGCAGCGATGTCGGCCGCCATTGGCGGTAAATGTCGCGCACGGGCTGGGGAATTTCGATGCTGCGCTCCATGCTCACTTCCTGGCCGATCAGGGCCATCGGGAAGAGCGGCGCCAAATCATCGGGTCCGATCGGCTGCCCGGTTCCCGGATGAAGCGGCGGCGGCGGCGGCGACGGCAGGTCCGCCGTCAGATTGTACCAATCCTTCGGGGTGCTATCTTCGGGCAAGGTGAACTTGACAGTGTCCGTCATCGTGACTCCCTCCATTGGTGCGAGCGGGTTGTGACCCGGCTTTCTTTATGTTGCGGAGTATTGCGCATCGCGCGCTCTGGTGCAATTTGGCCGCCGCCGCTGGCGGCGTTAGCATATCAGTCGATCATATGGGCGATCAGGCCGTCGGCCAGTTTGGGCTCGAACCAGGTTGATTTCGGCGGCATGACCTGTCCGCTATCGGCGACCGCCATCAAATCATCCATGGCTGTCGGGAAGAGCGTGAAGCCGGCCGCCGCTTCGCCGCTTCGCAAGGCTGCCTGGATGCGCTCCGGCGCGTCGGTGCCGCCGATGAAATCGAGGCGCGCATCGGTGCGCGGGTCGGCGATACCCAGCACCGGCTGCAATATGCCGTCGGTGAGCAGGGAAACGTCGAGGCGATCGATGGCGGCGGCTTCCCCGGCCGGCAAGGCGCGCGGATCCAGCCGCCGCCAGCCCGAATTCAGGCACAGGCCGATTTGCCCCGGGCGCTCCGGGCGAACCGCCGCCGCCGCCGGGTGAAGCGAAAATTTCGCTTCCAGGCGGCTTAAAAACGCCGCCTCGTCCAATCCTCCGAGGTCGCGCACGATTCGGTTATAGGCCAGGATCGACAGCTGATAGCTGGGAAACAATACGGTGAGAAAGCGTTCGCGCGCCGCGTTGCCGTCGTCGTTGCCGGGCTGCGCGTCGCGGCGCGCGGCGGCGAGCCGGGCGGCGGCGGCGGAGCGGTGGTGCCCGTCGGCGATATAAAGCGCGGTCAAGCCATCCGCCGCGCTCTGAATCCTGTTCAGCGTTTCGCCGTCATCGACATGCCACAATATGTGGCGCACGCCGTCCTCCGCCGCGACATCGATTTCCGGCGCCCCGCCGCGCCGCGTAATTTCCTCCAGCACCGCCGCCAGCGCCGCCTCGGGGCGATGGGCGAGCAGCACCGGGCCGGTCTGGGCGTTCAATGCCTGCATATGCTGAACCCGATCCTCTTCCTTGTCGGGCCGGGTCAACTCGTGGCGCTTGATCGCGCCGGCCTCGTACGCCGCCAGCGAGGCGGCGCCGGCAAGGCCGGTCTGGCCGTGGCCGGAAAACTCCATCCGGTAGATAAAATATGCCGGGCGGGGGGTGCGAATCATGGCCCCGCTATCGATCAGGGCGGCCAGATTCCGCGCCGCGCGGCGATATATTTCGGCGCCGTGCGGGTCGCTGCCGGGCGCGAAACCGATCTCGGCGCGCGACACATGGAGGAAATTCGCCGGCTTGCCGGCGGCGTATTCGAGCGCTTCCTGGCGGCTCACCACGTCATATGGCGGCGCGATGATTTCCGCCGCTCGCCCGCCCGCGGCGCGCAGCGCGTCGAACGGCGCCAACAGGCCAGCACCAGGATGAGGGTTCGAACGGGCGCTCAGAATCAGCTCCGCTTGATCTCTACGGTCACGAAATCGCTCTCCTCGCCGCGTTGGCGGAACAGCACGATGCTTTTCGAATCCGATTGACGCCGCATATCGAGAAGCAGGCGAAAGTCCGAAAGATCGCCCACCCGGTCGGAACCGAATCCGATGATCAAATCGCCGGGACGGAGAGCATCGTCCTCGTCGATATCCTCGCTCACTTCGGTGACGACGACGCCCTGGGCATCCTCGGCGAGCGCGTATTTTTCGCGCAGCTCCGGCGTGACATGGGCGAGCGTCAGCCCGAGCGAAGAGAACTCCATTTCCAGAGGCGCGCCGGCGCGCGCGGCGGTGGCGCTGGTCAACTCATATTCCTCAAGGCGGCCGATGGTGACCTCCAGCGGCACATGCTCGCCGTCGCGCCACACGATCACGGGAACGGTGCTGCCGACCTGGGTTTCGGCGACGATGCGCGGCAGGGCGCGGCGATTGGGCACCTCTTGTCCGTCGAAGCGCAGGATGATGTCGCCCTGCTGCAGGCCGCCGGCGGCGGCCGGGCTGTCCTCGATGACCGCCGCGACGAGTGCGCCGGTCGCCGCCGCCAAATTCAGGCTTTCGGCGATTTCGGGCGAGACGGATTGGATACGCACGCCGAGCCAGCCGCGCCGGGTCTGGCCGAACTGGCGCAACTGTTCGATGACCGGGCCGACGATCGCCGACGGCGTCGCGAAGCCGATCCCGACGCTGCCGCCGGACGGCGAATAGATCAGGGTGTTCACACCGATCACCTTGCCGTTCATATCGAACATCGGCCCACCGGAATTGCCTCTGTTGATGGGCGCGTCGGTTTGCAGAAAATCGTCATAGGGGCCGGCATTGATATCGCGGCCGCGCGCCGAGAGAATGCCGGCAGTCACCGTGTTGCCGAGGCCGAACGGATTGCCGATCGCGATGACCCAGTCGCCGACCCGCGCGGCGTCAGAATCGCCGAATTCGACAAAGGGCAGGCTTTTGCCGTTTTCGACCTTGAGCAGGGCCAAATCGGTTTTTGGGTCGCGCCCGACGATCGTTGCTTCGAGGCGCGAATTGTCGTTGAGCACCACGGTGATCTCGTCGGCATCGGCGATGACGTGGTTGTTGGTGACCACCAGCCCGTTCGGATCGACGATAAAGCCCGAGCCGAGCGAGGTGATCGGCTGTGACGGGGCGCCGCCGCGGCGATTGAAAAATTCGTAAAACTCTTCGGGCGGGGTCCCCGGCGGCAGCTCGCCGAACGGCGAATCCTGTGATTTGTGTTCGGGCCTGAAGGAAGTGGCGATGTTGACCACGGCCGGGGTGAGTTTTTCGACCAGGTCGGCGAAGCTCTCGGGCGCCGGGCGCGCGGCGCCGGGGCCCGCTCCCGCGAGCAACACCGCCGAGGCGATCAAAACGGCGATCAGCAGGCGATAGCCGGCGTTCGTTCTGTAAGTCCTAAGCGGGCCCATGGGGCATCCTCCGGCGCTGCGGCAAATGGGAACTATGACCGGCCGCCCGGCATCTCCCTAAGATACGGCAGCGGGCTGCCGCTGGAAAGAACCACGCGGCATCAATTTGCCGTTATTTCAGCGCACCAGCCAGACGATGGCGAAACCGACCAATGCCATGGTAAGGCCCATCGAACGCAGCCGGTTGGATGGCAGCGTCAGAGCCACCATCATCATTCGCTTCATACCGTTGGGAAAAAGCGAGTAAATGACGCCCTCGATAACAAATACCAGGCCGATCGCGGTAATTAGAGCAAACGAAAATTCGGACATTTCCGACTCCCGGAGAATGCGAAAGCGCGCCGTGGCTGCGGTGACGAATGAGTGGGCCGAAGAAGGGCGAGACACGCCTAACGGCTTGCCGCACCCTCATCGTTTTCGTAAATCCGGCCGAAGAAGCGGAAAAATTCGCTGTCCGGCGAGAGAACCAGGGTGGTGTCCTCGGCGCCGAGCGCCACGCCGTAGGCCTGCATCGAGCGGTAAAACCCGAAGAAATCCACGTCCTGGCCGAAAGCGTCGGCGAAAATCTTGATTGCCAGGGCATCGCCCTGGCCGCGGGAAATTTCCGATTCCCGCTTGGCGTTGGCCAACAGGATGGTTCTTTCCTTGTCGGCGCGTGAGCGAATTCGTTGAGAAGCTTCGTCGCCCTGGGCGCGATACTCCTTGGCCTCGCGGTCACGTTCCGTTTGCATCCGCCGATAAACCGCCTGGCTGTTCTCGATCGGCAGATCGGCGCGACGTATGCGCACATCGATAACATCGACGCCGAAATCCATCGATTGGCGGTTTACCTGATCGAGAATATAGCTCATCAATTGGGCACGCTCGCCGGACAATACGGTTATCAGCTCGACGGTGCCCAACACCTGGCGGGTGGCGGCGTTGAGAATCGCTCCGAGACGGCTGCGCGCGATGCCTTCTGTGCCAACGGTCTGGAAAAATCGTAATGGGTCGGTGATGCGGTAGCGAATAAAGGAGTCGACGACAAGGCGTTTTTGATCTCCCAAAATGATTTCTTCCGCCGGCGCATCGAAATCGAGGATGCGCTTTTCGAAATACTCGACATTTTGCACGAAAGGAGTCTTCAGATAGAGGCCCGGCTCGCGCACCTCGGTGGCATTGATGACTCTTCTCGGCTCGCCGAACTGGAGCAGAATGGCCTGCTCATATTCCTTCACCTTAAACGTCGAACTCAACACCAGTATGATAACCACCACGATGGCGACGCCGAATAGCAGCAGCTTGGCTCGCCCACTCATTGCGCCGCACTCCCGCTAGCGCCCTGGCGGCGCCTGTCCAATTCGGGCAACGGCAAATACGGCACCACGCCCTGGCCGCCCTGGGCCGAGGAATCAATCAATACCTTGTTCATGCCGGCCAGTATTTTTTCCATCGTTTCCAAATAGATGCGCTGGCGCGTGACATTTTTGGCCTGACGGTACTCGTTGTACACCAGGATGAAGCGTTGCGCCTCGCCGGTGGCGTGAGCGACGACTTCCTGCTCATAGGCTTCCGCTTCCTGAAGTATCCGCTCCGCTTCGCCACGGGCGCGCGGGATGATGTCGTTGCGGTAGGCTTCGGCCTCGTTCTTGGCTCTTTCCTCGTCGGCGCGGGCGGCCTGGACGTCACGGAAGGCGGCGATCACCGCTTCGGGCGGGTCGATTTTTTGCGGCTCGACCTGGGTGATGAGGATACCGGAATCATACGAATCGAGAATATTCTGCACCAACATTTGGGTCTGCTCGGCGAGGATGGAACGGCCTTCCGACAGGGCGCTGTTGAGGTCGGTTTTGCCGATCACCTCGCGCATCGCCGCTTCGGAAGCATCCTTCACGGTACGGTTTTGCGCACGCACGTTGAAAAGATATTTACCGGCATCGTTGATCACCCAGAAGACGGTGAATTTCACGTCGATGATGTTTTCGTCGCCGGTCAGCATCAGGCTTTCGCCCTCGACCGGAATTTGGGTAATCCGTCCACGATTATCCGGTTGCGTGCGGTAGCCGATCTCGACGCGATTGACCTTGGTCACCTTGGGCAGCAATACGGTCTCGATCGGGCCGGGAAGGTGATAGTTGAGGCCGGGCTGGGTGGTTTTGGTCCATTCGCCAAAGCGTAGCACGACGCCCTGTTCATCGGGCTCGACGCGGTAAAAGCCGGTGAGCATCCAGATGCCAAGGGCTATCAGAATAAGAATGATGATGCCGCGCGGCCCGCGCAACGAAGGCATCCAGCGTCGCACTTTATCCTGACCGCGGCGCAACACCTCTTCCAAATCCGGTGGTTGCGGCCCGCCGCCGCGGCCACCGCCACGTGGTCCGCCGCCGCGTCCGCCGCCGCCGCCGCCGCGCGGTCCACCCGGGGGACGTCCCCACGGGCCGTTGCCGCCGCCGCGTTGGTCAGACCATGGCATGGTTCACTCGCTTTCCAGGTTAATATTCAATCCCGGCTTTGCCCCAAGCCGGTCGGAACCTTATATGTCACACGGCCCCCCGGCGCAATGCACCACATCTTCGCTTGGTGTATATGGGCGCCTGAGGCACCGGGGCATATGGGCGTTTGAGGCATATGGGCGGAATACGGTAATTTTCAAGCCAAGAGGGAGAAGCCGGCGAATGGCGAAAGTGACACGCGAGACGATATTGCAAGCGTTGGGAAATGTACGCAGAAGCGATAACGGCCAGGACATCGTCAGCCTGGGCATGATATCGGGGGTGGTGGTGCGCGACGGCAATGTCGGCTTCGCGATCGAAGTGGAAGCCTCAGAAGGCGCCGCCAGCGAGCCGTTGCGCCAGGCCTGCGAAGCCGCCGTCGATGCGATTCCGGGCGTGCTTTCGGTGACCGCCGTGCTGACGGCGGAGCGCGCGGCGCAAAGCGGCGGCCAGGCGGCGGATCAGGCGCCGCCGGCGCCGGGCGGCGGCGCCCAGGCCGGCCTGCCCGAGAGCCGCAGCATTCCCGGTATCGCCGCCATCGTCGCCGTGGCGTCGGGCAAGGGCGGCGTCGGCAAATCGACGACGGCGGTCAATCTGGCCGTTGCCCTGGCCGCCGACGGGGTGCGCGTGGGGCTGCTCGATTGCGATGTTTACGGGCCTTCCATCCCGCGCTTGATGCGCCTCTCCGGCAAGCCGGACATGGTTGGAGACTCGCATTTGGCGGCGATGGAAAATTACGGTGTGAAATGCATGTCGATAGGTTTCCTGGTCGAGGAAGACACGCCCATGATCTGGCGCGGGCCGATGGTGATGAGCGCGCTCGAACAAATGCTCAAAGGTGTGCGCTGGGGCGAACTGGATATCCTGCTGTGCGATTTGCCGCCGGGCACCGGGGATGCGCAGCTGACCATGGCTCAGAACGTCCCCCTGACCGGCGCGGTGGTGGTATCGACGCCGCAGGACATCGCCCTGATGGATGTGCGCCGCGGCATCGCCATGTTCAAAAAAGTCGATGTCCCGGTGTTCGGCATCATCGAGAATATGAGC
>PVBE010071093.1_pt1 | contig 12934 bp, 14 predicted proteins | sample 1631181 | NCBI WGS metagenome assembly PVBE01 (sample SAMN08397723, study PRJNA350692) | Marine metagenome, whole genome shotgun sequencing project. | isolation source: water | place: Pacific Ocean | collected 2012-04
GTTCGGGCCGCCATTGCCGACTGCGATGGGGGTCGCCACGGTCACGCCGGGTTCGCCCAGTTCGTTCAGGTTCGCGGCGCTGATTTCCACGCCCGTGGCGTAGGTAAAGCCCCTCGTGACGCTGGCGGTTATTGCCATTATGCTACTTCCTTTACTACGTTCAAACCCACTCCCGTCGCCTCGACCAGACAGTGTCTGATTTCGGGGCGTCCGGCGGTGACGTCGATTTCGAGGTTGGCTGAATAGCCGCGCGCGCGGGCCATCCCGAATCTGATGATCTTGTCCTCCGTCGTCCCGGCGCTCTCGGTGTGGACGGTATTGGTCGAATCCGGATCAGTCGCATTCAGCTTCACCGTGAAGGCGTCACCGTTCGTGACGTCCACGCCAAGCTGCCCGCGATGCCAGGATTTGACGGACATGTCGCCAAAGGTGTAGCTGCGCGTCTTTAACTTGGCGGGGATTGCGGTCGTCCCCGATTCCGAGGAACTGCCGATCTCGCGCCCGGAGTCGTCGGTTTCGTTCTCCTCCATGAGATACCAACCCGTCGTGTTGCAGGCGAAGAGGCGCCGGCGCGTGGGGTTGCTCCCGTGGGAACAAATCACCCAGTCGTCCACGGCGAAGTCGAGGGAACCTGCGGCGTCGGGGTATCGATCGACGCTGGACCAGCCGCCATTCAGGATGTCGTAAATAAATACGGCAGTGTTCGTGGTTGCCCCCGTCCAAGTCCCCTCCGCCGCCTCGCAGGCGGCTTTCGTCTTGTTTGAGGCGCTGTCGCAAGTCCCCGTGGGGACCGCCAAATAATATTTATTGTCGAATACGATTCCCGTGGCGCCCGAGGCGGCGGCGAAGTTCACGTCGGCAAATTGATCCTGCACCTGCCGACTCAAGGGGATGGCCTCGCCGCTGATCTTACTGATTGCCACGCCGAGACCCTTCGCGGGGTCGAGACCCTGCTGCATGACCATCACCCCGGAGTCGGAGAGGAAGTAGTATTGGGGGCCGCTGGCGGCGATGCTCTTGCGGGCAACGCACCCGTACTCGCGGCTTATTTCGTAGACGCCCGCAGCGCTCGTCGTCGCCACGTTGTTTATCAAATGGATCGAATTCCGCATGAAGACGATCAACTGATCCTCCATGTAGGGGTAGAAGCCGACTAAATAGTCGGCGGAACCCTTATTGATTCTGAATTGGCTGTCGGACGTCGTAAAGTTGTTCGAGTCCAATAAGTCGGACATCAGCACCGTATACTTGGTGTCCGTTGGTTGCGGAATAATCAACCTGTTCCGGAAGCTTAGTCCGTAATCCGAATTCGGGCAGGCTATGCCCGCTCCGCTGGGACTGCCCGTCTTCGGGTCGAAACTGCTGTCGATGTCGGAACCCGTCTTGGTCAAGTCGCCGTCCCATTCCAGAGGGCGCTTGGAACTGCCCCTCCATAGGATCATCTTGTCGAAGTTCTGGGTGAAGGTCGCCCCGTCGGCAGCCGCGACGACTTCGCTACCGTCGTAGTCGATGTACAGGCCCGAGGCGTTCGAGTCGTTCCAGAGGATCGCCTTGTCCTTCGTGGCGACTATGAGGTACTCGTCGCCACTCAAGGGGTCGGAGAAGATTCCGCTCGCGAAGACCTCCTCCGTGCCCGCCGAGTAAGTCAGGGTCACGCCCCCCGCCAAGAAGTCCAAGCCCTTGCGGACGGTTGCGGTGTCGCCCTCCAGGCGGAAGTTTTCGGAAGCCTCCACTTGTCCGCCCGTCAGGGTGGTCGGTTCCAAATACGAGTCGATGCTGCGAAACCCTTGGTCGCCCTCCGCCACCACCCGGTTGTCGAGAGGCCCGTAGTTTGCGTACCGTGGCACTATTTCCCCTCCTTCGTCTTCAGCACTTGGATGATGCGCACCACCATGAAGGCGCTCGTGCAGAGGGCCGCGAGTATGCTTGCCGCATGACTCCATTGGGCAAGCGTCACGCTGGTCAGGTAACCGCAGATGCCGCCCCAGATGGTGCGGTCTCCTAGAACTTCAGCGAGCATCCGGAAAGGAATTCAAAGATTACCAAAACCACCACTATGCCCGCGAACCAGAGCAGAGCCTTCGCCCGTTTCGTCATGCCCGCGTACACCTCCGCCAAAATCCTGAAATTCTTCACTTGCCGGTCCCCGTGGTGGGCTTTATGGGGAAGGGGGCGCGCGTCTCGCGCTCCTTCTTCAGGCAGCGCTTGGTGTAGATGAAGGGGACCGCCAGATAGGCCAGCAGTAATGCGCCCGCCACGTAGAGTACCGTCTTCACGCCGCTGGCGAATTTCTCAAAGGCGCTCCCGTGCTCGGCCAACTTGCCCTTCATGTGGGCGGCTGCGATGGCCTCGACGTCGCCCGTCGTCAGGGCGTCCACCAAATCCTTGTTTTCCGATCCAAGTACGTAGATTTCCCCGGCGGCGTATCCCACCCCCGCCCCGAGGGCCGCTCCGCCCGGTCCCGCCAGACTCCCCGCAGCAGCGCCGCCGATTGTGGCGGCGGGAGTGACGAAGGTTCGCATTGAACAGCCGGGTGTAAGAAGTAAAAGCATGGCAATCAGCGGCCTCATTCGGGTGGGTTGTCGTCGAACCATGAAGAATCCCAATCGACCAGTTCGGACGGGTCGAACAGTTGGTCGCATTTCCACGTGCCACGCGTCTTCACCGGCAACGCAAGTTTCCCGTGGTCGGATGATTCCTCATTGGTAATCTCCATCGGATCACGCGCGTAGTTCGCAGTGAGGCCCGAGGGCAGACCGAGGGTGCTCTCGACGGATGAGACTCCTGCGCGCCACGATGCTTCGTCTGAATAAAGTTTCGCCTTTCCGCTCACGACAACGTCCCCCACGTGATGCCGTATCGGGCCGCTAGATAAACCCCCACCTCGTTGCCCTGCGAATCGGAGAGGGGGGCGTCGAAAAGGATGACTTCGTGGATTTTACCGTTAAAGTAGTTGCCCTGCACCCCACCGGCCGATCCGATTGTGGCGGCGTCGTGCGCGGTACCTCCAAACATAACTACGTTCGCCGAGGCGGTCTGCGCCGAATCGAAGACGTCGGGCGAGCCGTTCTTGTACAGCTCGTAGGTATTGGCGGTGGCGTTCGCATTCACAAAGGCGACCTGAAGGTCGCCGGGGTCGCCCTTTGTGAAGTAGCCGGTGACGGCGGGGTTGTTTGCGCGAGTCTTGCGCAGAGTGCCGATGTAGCATGCCGTCGAGGAGTTCAGTATTTTTGAACTGTAGCCGCCGCCTAAGCCGAAGAGTTCAAATGTCGCGTCATTGCCTTCGGGCGTGAACACGATGAACGCAGACCCATCCAAATCGGAAAAGTCGCCCAGCATCTGCGACATCCAGAAAAACAGATTGTCGTCAGTTCCGTCGAAATCGATGGAGGAGGTGTCGGGCGGACCGGCCGCCGCCGCCCAGACTGCCTGCTTCGATCCCGTGTACTGGGTCGCGTAATAGTCGCGGGCCTTGTCCTTCCACAGGGCCACGCTTTCGCCATCGGCTGCCGCCGTTCCGTCACTTTTGAAGACGTTTGACGCTCCGTCGAAGTGAGCTACAGGCGTGATGCCCGTGACGCTATAGGACGTGGCGCTGACAGTCCCCAGAGTGTAGTCTCCGGTGACGTTGTTGTAGACGGACAGGTTGTACTTCGCGCCGAAGTAGTCGTGGATCATGTCCCAGTCATCGGATGAGAGGACGGAATTGAAGACGAGAATCTCGGCGATGTAGCCCTTCAGCTTGTAGATGGTGCCGCCGCACCCGATCTTCATGGAGTTGTCGGCGTTTGTCCCGAAGTTTGCCGAGATGTACGAGGAGTGGTCATACTGTTCGCGCTTGTTGAAGTACAGCTTGTAGGTCGGCCCCGTGTCGTCGATCTGGAGACCGTACACCGCAGCGGAGCGTGTGGGGGGGTATTTCTCCGCGAAGTTCCCGTCATTGATCCGCGAACCGAGGAAGGCCGAGGACCAGAGGCCGGCGCCTGAGAAAGTCCTGTCATCGGTCGCGGCAGACCCGGTGTCAGTGAGGGCATAGGTTGTTTCGGCGTCCGGCTGATAGGCGATTAGCATTGTCACGTCCTTGTCCGCGAAACTTACGTTTGAGAAAAAGTCAGCGTCCGTGAGGACATCGTCAACACCGTCGAAATAGACTGCGGGACTCCCTCCGGCCCAAGTTTCCTCCCATACCGGTTGATAGTCTGGGCTGGTGGACGTCTGGATGAAGTCGTGGTCGTTGCCGGACCGATCGCCCCATGTAGCCACGGAGGCGCCGTCTGACGGATTGTTTCCGGCATCCGCGCCATCAAGTATGGATGCATCGAGGTGGAGGTTGGGAGCGAGCGTTAGCCCGTAGAGCGTATCGTCGATGGTGCCGAGGTCGTACTCATAGCCGCCGCCTGCGGGCGCGCCGGAGGGAGTGGCGGACCTCCCGCCACCCAATCCCAACTGGATTCCCAGTCCTTGCGGCATCAGACGTTGTAGGCGATGACGGCGCCGCTGGCGAGCGTGATGCTGCTGAAGGCTCCGTAGAGGACCGTGTTGGCGGCGAGGGTGGTAGCGTCCGTAACGATGTTCGTCAGGTTGTCGATGTTCGACGTCTGGGCCGCAAGCACCGTGTCCTCCGTGGCTTGTATGGCGAACCAAGTGCCCGTCATGGCCCCTGTGTCGCCCCGGTCGTAGCTAATGTACTCCCCCCCGTTAAGTCCCAACCCTCGATATTCCGATACACTGCTCATATAGTTTTCCTCGTTAGTTACGACGGTGACGCCGCCGTTGTTCCGTAAGTGGTCATTAAAATGCGTGATTGCTGGTTTTGCTGACGTTCAAGCTTGTCCAGTTCGGATGCGAGAATTGACTCCGCCTGGGCGAAGGCTTCTTGGCCTTTACTGGTCTGGCCGTCGGCTACCAACCAGTCGCCGTAACCGCCCATGACCGCATAAGGGGCGAAGAGGTCGGGATAGTCGGTGGCGCTCCCGCCGAAGCTGCTGAATGGGGTTCGGTAATGCACCCAGACGGGCGCCGTGGACGAATGGTTGTCGAGGACCGCCAGTCCGTATTCGCTCGTTCCCGCCTCGGGTTCGATGCGGAAGGCGATTGGGGCCGGGACGCTCGCGCCGAAGGGATCACTCGTCCACACGTTGAATACCGTGTCCATCGTGGTCCCGAAGTCGAGGACTGCGATTATGGTGGCCGTGGCGGTGGCGGTAGTACCCCCACCTCCGGGTCCGGCAATGGTTACAGCCGGGGCGGAAGTGTAGCTGCCCCCTGCGGCGGTTACCGCTATGCCGTTTACCTCTTCATCCGAATTCAACGTCGCCGTGCCTGCTGCGCTTCCCGTTATCGTGACGGCGGGAACACTTCCGTACCCGCTCCCCCCACTCCCCACGTTCACGCTTCGCACGCGCACGTCGGGTATTACTTGTTTCAGGACGCAATTGAAGGGCCAAGTTGTTCTGTCCCACGCCAGTTTGCCAAAGCGATTGAAGCTTGCTACCGCCGCGTCCTCCTCGCTCGACTGGAGGGCGTCCAAGCCGATCAAGTGGCGCAGGGAAGTCTTCATCCCGCTGATCGTGGTGACCCTCATGCGGCGGTTCCCTCCCCCCGGAACTCGGGGTTGTCGCGAACGAATTCGCGTATGAATCCCTTGTCCCCCCAGCAACCCTCGTGGCTCTGGTGCCAGCGAAAGTATTCGCGGGCGGGTATGACCGCCTTCAGTTGGCCGAGACCGTCCATCTTGGCGCTGCCCATGTCGCGGACTTCCGCGTTGGCCGCTGCCGCCCGTTGGGCGGATTCCACGCGCTCAAGGTCGGCCTCGAAGCGCAGATGCCGCTCAAGACCCTCCATGAAGGCGCTTCCGTTACCCTCCTTCCACTTCGGCAAGAATACGTCGGCCATAGTTTTATGGTCTTTCGGGGGAATGCCGCCGCCCGTACCCCCACGAGCGACGGCGAACTATCCCCCAAAAAAACTAGACTGTTAAGTTACCGCGAATTGACCGAGGTCGAGGATGCGGAGACCGATCACGATTTCGCCAGCAGTTGCGCTGGCGATGGCCGCGTCGGTTACTTCAAGGAGGACGCTTGTGTCACTAGCTACCGCTTTCACGGCCTGTGTCAGACCACCCCCGGATGTCGCTGTTCCGGCATCCCAGTTTTCCCCGGTGTTGAATACAGGGTTTGAGGTTCCATTCCCCATGTCGTCCACGTCGAGGGCATTGATGAACTCGTCGGGATCGCCGGTGGTTGTTCCGACGTCGATGACGAGTGACGTCGTGCCCGCGAATGCGGTGGCCTCATAAACGCCGCAGAGTTCCACCGCCCCACCCGCTGGGATGGTTGCGATGGTCTGCTGTCCGCCGTTGCCGATTGATATTAGGTCGAGGTAGGTCAGACGAATGACGTCCGTGAACCCGCGACCTGCTTCATTGTTACTTAATTCTGCCATGATTAGTTTCTCCTAAGTTATGGATTATCAAGAGAAAACGCCATGCGCCTTGGGGCTGTAGCAAGCAAGCCCACAGACGACGTCAACATAACCTCTTTTCCCGCCTCCTTGGTCTTCCAATTCGGTGCGGGATTCCGCCTTCAGCGTGAACACGCCGACGTATTCCGGATCGACTAAGAGACCGGCGTCGGCCACGACCGTTCCGGGCGCGCCTGCCGTCCGTGAAACAAAGGTCGAGGGAACTATGGCAACGTTGCCAAAGTCACCTTCGTATACGTTGACCGTGAGCGTGATTTTCTTGGAGTCGGCGGTCTGCGTGACGTTATAGGTGCTTTGTACCGAGGCAGCGGCTCGCGCGAAGAAACTGATGGTCTTCTTGAGCGTTGCTCCGGCTATTAGCGTCAACTGGCCTCCGGGCAAACCGTTCGCGTTGTACAGGTCTTGCAGGACGCCGTTGAAGAGAACCTCCGTGATCGGCGTGGTGGTGTCGCGCGCAACGCACTCGTAGGCGTCGGGAACGTCCGACAGGCTCGCCTCCAGCCACTTGGTCAGTCCGCGAGTCAGGTACGGCGACCCGGCGCCCGCGTCAGCTTGGCGGTCTTGAGTCGAGCAGATAGCCGTCTCGATACTTCTTTTCACCTGACGCGTGCTCTTGCCCTCGGCCTCGGCAAATTCACTTGAGACCCCGGCCACGCTGGTAAGCTGTTCGATGTCGCTCACCATGTAGCTATCGCGGAATTTTTGCACGTAATTTCCAAGACGCGCCCGGTTCACGGTAGCATTTTGAAAAGACGTTACGTCCTCGCCTTCGTTGACGCCCGCGATGTTCGGGTCTAAAAGAGAGTCGCATTGCCATTCATTGTACGTAGCGGTCGCTTTTTTCTTTTTTGCAAGGGAAAGTAGAGGCGTTGCCTCAGGTTCGAGAATGGACAAGATATCGGTCAAGTCTTCTCTATTTCCCGTAGTGTTGTATGAAGTTGCTAGTGCCACTTCGTTGCCCTCCTTGGGCTGTTAGATGTTAAGTTTTTACGCTGCCGCTCGTTTGAGTTGCAGGTACTGGTTGTAGTCGGCCATCGAGCCGGATGCGTCGAACTTCGCTTTCGCCGCCGTCAGAGCTTTCTTCCCCGTCACTTCCCCCTTCGGAGCCTTCGGCGTTCCCGCCGCTTCTACGTTCGCCGCAGGAGCCTTGGGTTTCTTCGCCTTGGGTTTTCCGTTCGCTTCCGCAGCGGCCTGCTCCTTCTGTACTTGCCGCAGTCCCTTTACCATCAACCCCAACGCAAAGTTGGAGTTGGGCAAATGGTCTACCAGCGGTTTGTACAGCGGTGATTCCTTCACTTGCAGGAACATTGCCATGTCGTCGCTTTCGGGTTCACTGAGGAACCCGAAGGTCTGGACGGCCTGTTGGTCGGATGCGTTGCGCTCCTTGATCCAAGCCTGTCGCGCGGGCACGTCCTTTCGCAGGATGCGCCGAGCGTTGTTCTTGATGCGGCGGAGATCGGCCTTCGTGTAGGTCTTCTCACCGTCCTTCGCGACGAATTCGTTGCCGTCGTCGTCGTATTGGGACTCGTTCTCCGCGCTCTCCTCGGCCCATTCGACCAAGGAGTTCAAGTTCTCGGCTTCCTTGAGCAGTTGATCGTCGGTCACCGCGTTCGTAAGGGCGTTGTCCCGCAGGAATGCAGGCGCCTCGTTCGCAGTGGTCGTCTGTTGTTGCTGCATCTGCTGTTGCAGCGCCAGGTTCTGCTCGGCCAGAGTCTTCTTCTGGGCGGTCAGTTTGCCGAAGCGCTTAACGGCGGATGCATTCAACTGCTTCGCCAGAGCCGCCGTCTCGTCTTCCGTCAGGGAGTCGAGATCGACGTTGTGCTTGGATTGGGTCTGTTCGGGTTCGGTTTCCTCTGCGGGCGGGTCCGGTTCGTCCGGGGCTTCCTCCTGCATGGCCTCCGCCAAGGGATCGCCTTCGTCCACAGCTTCTTCTTCAGCGGATTCGGGTGCTTCCTCGGGTTCGCCCTCCGGTGTTTCCTCGGATGACTCCCTGCGCTCCAGCAATTGTGAAGCGTATTCGGCCATACTGAGGTTTCCCTCGGGCTGCGTTGATTCTTCCACCGCGCTTTGTGTAGGGGGCGCGGAGACTTCCCCTTTTTCCAGTGTTTCCACAGTGTTGGCAAAAGTAACTTATTCCGGACCGGGGGGCAATCCTTAATGAGAATCCATTATCAATAAGCGGACAAAAAAAGCCCCGCCTGCGGCGGAGCAGACGGGGCGGGTGTGGTAGGGCCGGTGGTTACTGGCCCAAATTCGCTATGAAATCCAACTCCTCGTCCACGGCTTCCAATTTGCCCGTAAGCATGAAGTGGCGGTTTACGCTCTCTATGACGTCCTGCGTCTGGAGTTGACGGATGATTTCCTCCCGTTGAAGTTCGCGGAACTTGATGAACTCCAGAAAATTTGGTTCGCCCTTCAGTTGCGCCATCGATTGCTGGGCCTCTTCGAGGTCGAGGTCGTGGTAAGTCTTCTTGAGGGATCGCCCCCTCCCATTGAAAAAGTTTATGATGCTCAACTTATTTCTTCTTTCCCTTCGCCCTTTGACGGGCGTAGTAAGCCGTTAATTGTTTCTTGCTTAGAATTCTTCCCGTGGGGGATTTGTACTTTCCGTTCTTCAGGCGCTTGAAAGGCATTTCAACGAGTCCCCGAGTAAATGAGGCTTAATACCAGTAGAAGGACGTCTATCAACGCATCGCGCTCAAGGAAGAACATCCCAATCGCTATGAGCCAATACCACTCTCGCTGGAGAGAGGACAAGTCACTTCTTCGCTTTCTTCTTGGCGGCTTTCTTCTTGGCGGGAGCCTTCTTGGCGGGAGCCTTCTTCTTGGGAGCCTTGCCGCCCTCCCATGCCTCGTTCACCTCGGGCGTGGAGGGGTCGTCCGCCTTTAACTTGCCGCCTTTGCCCCTCGCGCGCGCGGGTTTTTTAATAGGCGCCTCAAGGGCGGGTTGCTTGTGCAGGAAGTCCTGCACGGCGTGCTTGTAGAGGAACTTGCCCACGACTTGCCCGGTGTGCGGGTTCCTTACGTGGAATCTGCCGCCGACGTTCTCGATTGAATAACCTTTCATCTTTTTCCTTTCTTGCGACTAAGCAGCCGCAGTTTCGCCGTAGGGCGTGGGCGCCGTGCCCAGCCTGCCGATTTCGGCGTTTTGTTTCTGTGAGATTTGCATTTGAAGCTGTTGGAGGTAGGTCTCGATGCGGCCCTGTAGGGCAGGGTCGGTCTGTACCTTCTGCGTGATGTCGGGTTGCTGTAACCACTGCTGGAACATCTGGAGTTGAATCTCGGGGGAACCGCCGGGGCGTACGTTCGGCGGGACGCCCGAGTAGACTTCCGTGATAGCTTGGCGGGCGCCTTCCATGGCGCGGGCGCTCGCGGTCTCCTTCGGGAGCATGATCCGCTCGGCGGCGCCGGGGAGGATTTGTTCAGTGGCTACGATCAATAGTTGCTCCGTGTCGAGGACGCCCGACTTGTCCAGCATGCCCCCCAGTTCCGCTATCGCCTTCACCCGCTCAACCATCATGGCCGGGTCTTGAGTGGCTACGTCGAACTGGAGCCAGAAATCGTATCTTTCGCCCGCCGGTCCCTTGGAGTACTTCTGGACGTCGTTCACGCCGGTTACGCGGAAAAACTCCGCATCGGGGCCGTATTGCTGATAAAGAGTGAAGACTTGGTCGAGGACGTGCTTAAGGTGACTGAAGACCTTGTCCACCGTGGCCTGCTGTTTAGCCATTGCCTCGGTCGGGTCAACGCCGGGAGCGTTGCGGCCAAAGTAGCGGTCGGCGGATTCCTTAATATATCGACGCAATTCGATATTACCCGTGTCCAGGCGCGGCGTGTCCGCGAAGCTAACCTCGTTCGGGACGCGATAAGGAACCTTTACGCCCGGTCCCCATGCGGTCGGGCAGCGGCCCAAAGGGTGCTGGAGGGGAGGCAGCGTGGATAGACTCTGGCGGTCGATGGCGGCGTCGGTCTCGACCTTCAATACCTGTTGCAAAGATTCGACTAATTCGGGGTAACTGCGGGATGAGTAGAAGCGCTTATTGTTCTCCTCCAGCTTGGTCGATATAAAAGGATACTGGCCGTGCCCATAGTCTAAGAGCGTATGCTTGGCGAAGAGGTCGTCGCCTCCGAGGCCATCACAGAAGACCGTGCAGTATATTCCCGGTACGTCGTCCTCATCGAGTAGACGCTGGTAGCAGTACACAATCGGCAAAGTCTGGTCGGGCGATTCCATGAAGTCGTCGCCGTCGCGCAGACGGCCCGCGTTGCCCGCTTGCGGTTCGCCCCCCGCGCCCATGCTGTCTATGGCCGCGTCTACGAACTTGGAGTCCCATCCCTCGCCGGAAACTTTGCTCTTCAGCATCTCCGGCGTCATCCGGATTACGTGGAAGACGTAGGGAGCCTCGTTCGGGTCGATGGTGTAACTGGGCCAGAAGACGTCCTCGCTCGGGGATAGAGCCTTGATGCGCGGTTGGTTGATCACTTGGCGGGTCACGGGAACCGTGGTCTCGCCGTCCTCGCGCAACTCGCGCAGCATCGCCTTTCCCTTCGCCTTGCTCACATTGAATTGGTCCGTGAGCATCTGGGTCAACTCCTCGTCCATGCTGCCGTCGATGATGACCTCCGCTATTTGCGGCATGGCCTGCGCAATCTCCTCAAGGTTGATAGCCTGTTGCTGCTTCAGGTCGTGGGAGTCCCAAAAAACGTAAGTAACCGCCAAACCCTGCTCGAACAAGTGGTTCAGGCTTAATTCAACTTGCTCGTACCATTCGTCCATCTTGGAGTTGATCAACCAGCGGAGGAAGGCGCTTACCACGCCCGCCCTGCCGACGTCGCTGCTCTCAACCGGGGTCGCCACGATGTGGGCGCGGCGGATGGCCGACATGCACTGCGCGATGCGGCAACTGATTAACTCGTCCGCAAGGCGGACCTCCTGGTCGCTTGCCCCGTTCCACGGGAAGACCGTCCCCGTGCTCTTTAACGGGACGTGCTTCTTGAAGTCGGAGGATTTGCCGCTCCATTGGCAGTTGCGGACCTCCCAGTCGCGCTGACGGCGGTCAAGCCATTCGTCCAAGTCGTCCTGCGTTTCCGAGAATGCCTGCTGGAGGTACTCGACGTCGGGTTCCTTGGATGCATACAAAAGTTCCGGATCGCTGGACTCCATGTTGCAAAACTAAAGGTTGACGCAATTCGCGTCAAATCAATAACCGCCCCCGCCCGTGCAGGCGAGCATCGAGTTGGTGACGTGTTCGGGGTCGCAGATGCAAAAATAGCGTAGGCAATCAATGAAGTCCTTGAATTGCTCGGTGTTGCCCGACCCGGTGTATTCCATAAGGCAGGTAATCAAGTTCTCGCAGCGGTCGGAGACGTACAGGCGCGGGCGGTTCTCCTCCGTCAGGGGTTCCGAGTCGTCCCATGACAATAAGTCGTTTATGCGGGCCACCCCCGCCTCGATGTCAACGCCGGGGGCAGCGCGAAAAATGAACCCCAGTTCGCCCATGCTGTTTATGATGTTGCTCGTCCCCTCCTTCGTTCGCACCGTCGCCGCCCCCATTCTGGGGTCTACGATGCGCTCGAAGATTTCCTCGCCGCCCTCAAGCTCCTCGAAGTGGTCGCGGTAGTCCTCGTACCCCCAACCCAAGGGGCGTTGGGCCGGCCCCGGTTTGCCCGTGCTGCGTCCCGCGTTGTTTACGTGCGGCAAGGCCCACTCGCCCATAGAAGCCTCGGGGAACTCCCGGTATACGTAGACCCTACCGTCAGGCATGACCGCCGCCCAGATCGCCACCCACGGTTTGCTCCCGCCGGGGTCGCATATCATGTAGCGCGTCACACGCTCCGTGCCGTCAGCTATGAAGGGAATCTCGTCGTGCTCGATCACGTTTACGTCGCGGTTGAATCGAGGGAACCTGCCATGAAAGTTCTTCGATGGGATGCCGTACAATCGAGCAAGCTTCACCTCGATAGGTTGCTTCGAGTAAGTCTTGATCAAGTCCTCCCCGTCGATGAAGGGAGTTGCCGCCGTGCGCCAGTAGTAAATGCGGGTGTCGGGCCAGTTGCGGCAGACCTGCTCAACCGGGAGTTCCTTCCCAATCAACTTGCTGTACCGAGTCTCGATTGTTTCGGCGCCCTTGAGTAAAGTGTTAATCAGAGGCGTCCAGCCCTGGAGGGTCGTGAAGGTAAGGATGAGCCGATCCTTGTGGTCCGTCAGGCGCGCCAACAGGGTCTCGAAGATGCTCTGGTTGATCTCCTCGTCGCAGTGGATGCAGTGAGCGCTCCATCCCTCGAAGATTTGGCTGTCCGCCGCATATTGGCGGTAATTGTTGAAGAAGATGCTGCTCCCGCGATCAGCCCCCTCGTGGGTTACGGGCATGATGCACTTGTTGTCGCTAAAGCCGTTCTTGGCGCTGTATAGGATGCTGTGCTGCTCCGACTTCTTCTGGGCGCGCTTGTA
>PVBE010225349.1_pt1 | contig 12934 bp, 4 predicted proteins | sample 1631181 | NCBI WGS metagenome assembly PVBE01 (sample SAMN08397723, study PRJNA350692) | Marine metagenome, whole genome shotgun sequencing project. | isolation source: water | place: Pacific Ocean | collected 2012-04
AAACCAAACTCTTTAGCATTAGCACCAATAGTTATTTTAAAGTTATTAGAAGTATTAAGATCAAAATCAAAGTTAGCAGTCTTAGTACCTACATCAGATACAGTACCACGTTGTGAACCAGACCAAGATTGATCAGCAGTTAAAGCTGCTTTAGCATCAAGTTGTGTTTGAACCGCAGATGTAACACCATCTACATAGTTCAATTCTGCAGTACTTAGAGTTGCCCCATCAAGTATTTCTACCTCAGTCTGTGTAAGAGCAGCATATGCTCCTGCAGCACCTGTCTGACAGCCTGCAAGGCTCGTTAAGTCAGCATCTAATGGTTGAGAGGTAGCAGCTATATAAGCCTTTGTAGACTGCTGTGAAGGTGCTTTAGTAGCACTGTCGCTAGAGAAGTTGTCTTCATCTATCAATTCAGCAGCAGCTGAAGCTTTAACCATAGGATGCCCACCTGCTGTACTACCATCGTGTACAACAACGACATCCTTATCTGTATCAACAGTAACTTCTCCGACTGCACCAGTGAAGCTACTATGTTGAGAGGTTGTACCTCTTCTTAATTGTAATTTTTTTGCCATTTTAAGCTATAGCTCCAAAGTCGATTTGTAAGTTATCACCACTGACAGTTGCTACTTCAGTGAGGTTTTTATTGTTACAGTCTAAAGCTGCATAAAGTTCAGGTGTTTGATCTTCTATTAAATTAGATATACCAGCTGAAATAGAAGCCCAAGATGATCCATTATAATATTTCAATACATTATTAGTTGAGTCATACCAAAGATCTCCTTCTGTAACACCGCTACTAGGAGCTGAACTTGCTACTTTATAAGTATCATCAAAGCTCTGAACTTCAGTTATATTAGCAGCAACAGTAGATATAGCAGATGTAGATCCTGTAGTCAATGCATCTGCAATGCTACCTAAATCTTCTGTATAAGATAGGTTACCTGCACATGAAGATATATCTGTAATCTTAGTAGCACATGTTCCAATATCAGTAGCTTTAGGCCCAAGAGCATCTAAATCAGCTACTATATCTGCTGTAGCAAGTGTATTTAAATCAGCTACAACATCACTAGTACCTAATATAGCCATATCAGCTACGCAATCAGCTGTACCTAGTAATGCCATATCAGCAACAGCTGCTGCTGTACCAAGACGGCCTATCTCTGTAGCTTTAGCAGCAACAGCTGCGGTATCTGTAGCATTAGGTACTTGTCTATGGAATGTATACTTTCTAGGAGGAGATGCGCTGCCATCACCACTGTCATCTGTTGTTTCAAGTATCAGACCTACGCCAGCACTATAAGTAGTACTATTAGCTAAACCAGTTATAGTGACGTCTTTACCTGAACCAGCGCCATTAGTTATAGTAGCTACACCACTCCCATTGGATGTGAGATCGCTAGCGAGGGCTTTAATGCTAATAAGAGTACCGGTCCCATCGTTAATGTCAGGATTACTATCGGGGAAAGATGTTTCATTTGCAAGGGGTACGAAGCCTCCGACTTCGGTAGTTAAAGCAATAATCCTATTATCAATAGCTTGAGTAGTAGCTATTACTGTATTACCAGCAGACCATGTTTCAGTACTATCAATGGTCTCTGTATCTTGAGTGAAATATCTAGCGTCTGCTTCTGTTTTAGTGTAGTTAGTTGTGCCTATATAAGCTTTAACTGATTGCTGACTAGGAGGTTTAGTAGCTGAATCACTAGAGAAATTATCGTCATCTATAATATGTGCATCTACATAAGCCTTAGTAGCACCATCTTGTGCACTAGTTGGATCAGCTAAACCTGTAATCTTCTTAGAGTTAAATGGTATATTAGCTGTTATTGTAGTAGAACCATCTTTAGCTATCTTATCACCAACAGCAGCACTAGCTGCGTTAGCTGTATTAACAGCGTTTGTCGCATTAGTCGAAGCTGTATTAGCTGTAGTATTTGCAGTAGTAGCTGTGTTATTAGCTGTTGTTGCAGTACTGGAAGCTGTATTAGCTGTCGCTACAGCTGCCGTAGCGTTAGTATCAGCTGTTTCAGCTAACGTTTTTGCTTCATTCGCTACAGTAGTACTATCACCAGTTATATTCCTTGCTTCTTGTGTAACGTATAAGTTCTGTAAAAAGTTATCATTTAGATCGCTAGATCTTATAGCTGATCCAGGGTAGAAAGTGGAAGCTGTTACAGCATCTGCTGTCTGTCTATAAACCCGTACTTTAATATCAGTCTTAGGGGCTCCTGAATCTTCCTGCCAGGTGGTTGCAGAATCAATTGGGCTAAGTCTTAAAGTTGTAGCATTAGGAAATGTGTATTTAGTTGTAGCTAGTACTTGTTCAGCACCAGTACCCAATGTAAGACCAATCTTAACATCAGTTATATTTAAATATGGAAAAGAGAATGGATGCTCTGTACGAGTCCCATTCCCTGTAAAATTGTTTTCAGTTGTAGCCATAATGCTTTATTTTCGATTAATTTACTGTTGTGTCTCAAGTATTTGTTCAACAGTCTCGGCTGCTCGTTCTGCATCACCCATACCTAATTGAACTTTACGTAGACGTTGTAACCGTTTCTGATAGACAAATTTCTCATTATTCTTAGCTAATGCAGCAAAGGCATTATCTAAAGCTTTATTATGTATTCTATCTAATTCCACATGTACAACCCATTGTTCAATTGGGAATTCACTCTGTGTATATTGACTCTTTTGAAGTATTTTTTTATATTCCAATATTTTTTTGTCCCAAAAACCATCAGGACGTTCCATCATTTCTATTATCTGCTCTCTGAGACCACCAAAAGTTGCCATATGATTATTCAAAAACTGACGATCATGTGGTGTTAAAACCCCTCCATGTCTATTACTCCTCAATTTTTGTAAACCGTCCCAACCCGTACCTAATAACCATTGTCTCCAAGGTTCCATATCTCCATTCTGTTTAAACATAGGCATCAAAGCATTAGCAGCTACATTCATTTCTTCCCAGGTTCTTATAGGTCTACCTGTATAAACATCTAACATATCTACAAGACCATCTTTAGAACTCTTAGAGAATGCAAACTTATTCATGTTCTTCAGCATTTCAAGCCAATCATTCTCTACATCTTTTAATTGTGGAGTTACAATGTTATTAAGTATAGTTCTGATACCTTTAAATGGAGCGGCCATATCTATTTGACCAGCTATAAATCTATTCCATGCATATTCATCACCATTAAACATAGAGACTAAAGGCTCAAATCCTTGAACAAATGTATCATTAGCAACATTTAAATTAATTGACATTGATAATTTACCGAACATATCTTCCATCAAGCTGCTATCAACACGTTCAGCTTGATAAATAAAATCACTAGTCAGTGATAGAATCTGTGAAAAAGGTTCGAATCCTTTATAACTATGCCAGTTACCAGTAAGTGGGTTTTTAATAGACCAAGGCTTCCAACCCATTCGCAGCATACGACGCCTTTCGGCTGGATCTTCTGGACCAGAACCAGTTATATTACCTTCTAATGCCCACATACCAGCACCCATGATTACAGTACTGCCCATAATCTGCCTACCAATATATTCAGATTGTAATGCTTTAAAGGCGTCTGGTGTATTTTCTAAACCATGTTCAATCATTACTTCTGCTATCTGTTCAGGAGTTATAGCACGTAAAGTACGTTGTGCTCTAGTAATAGCAGGTCCAAGATTACTTATTGGATTAAAGGACCATGAGTATTCAAGAGCATTTGCACCAGTATTAGGGAATAAGAATAAACCTTTAGCTGCTGGTACATGATTAATAATATGATTGAATTGCTCAACGATACCATAATCTAAATTAAGTTTGATCTCTTTTGAAGCGAAGGCTGCTGCTTTATTAGTTAGTTTACCACTAGCATCAAAGGATTCAGAATAGAGTTGTTTTTGTATTTTCTGGAAATCTGATTTAACAAAGGCTCCATTAGTAGCTTTAAATAGTTCATCATAAGCCTTAGCTCTAGACATACCACTTGCCATTAAAGAGTTAGTAAAACCATCAATAGCATACATACCATTTATACCAAAGCGTACAAATTTACTATTATTCCAATATGATAAACCTTTAGCAATATTCCACATAGCAACCTTACCATTAAGACCATCCGCTTTCCAGCCCTGAGCCATCTCTTCCATAGCATTGAACTGTGTCATATCCATTAACTGAAGATCCTTACGTCCTCTAGCTACAGCTACTTCAGGGTTAGAATTAGCTAATCTCCATTCATCACCCATAACTTTAAAAGCACGCTTCATGTTTTCCATTATACCTCCATAGGTATACATAGCACGCTTTAATTGACCAATATCTCCTTGTGCTGTAGCGCCTGCAAATACTGATATAGGTTTTATAAGACTCATAACAGTGTTACCTGTTATAGCTCTAGCAGAAGATAAGCCACTTAAGACACTATTATAACGGATACCATTTATACCTTGTATTATCCAACTAGGCATTTCTGGATGTCTATCATAGAAACCTTTTTTAATTAAACCTATATTAGCTTCAGCCCAGGTATGAAGCTTACCTAAACTATCTATATCACCGTTGCTAGTTGAATAAGCATTACGGAAAGCTTCTAGATATTCAGGGTTTTGAGTTGCAATATTCTCTAATTCTTTTAAAACTCTAGCTGATTTCCTTTTCTCTACAGTTAAAAACTCATCAAAATTTTCTGCTTGATTTCCTAGCCATCTAGTAAGTTCGTCTACGTTATTAGTTCTTATCAGCTTCTTCATATTTGAAGCACGATTAGATATATATTCATTTGCTCTAACCTCTCCTACTAATAATCTCATCTTATCGAAGATTATCTCATACTGTCTTGTACCTTTAGATACACCTTCAATGAGTTCAATGCCTCTAGCTGTAGTAGCTATAGTATCAGCAGCTTGCTGTGTATTTACAGCTGATGATCTCATAAGATCAGGATTAAACATACTATCAAATGCCTTCTTATAAGCATAAGATGCTTTAACCCAACTCTCTTCATCAAGGAATTTACGTCCTCTAAATACTATATGTTTACTTCCTTCTATTATTTTCTGGAATTCATTGAAAGTTACTTCAGGATTAAATACTGAGTTAACTAACTTGTCTACACTTTCAGCTAGGTCTCTAGGGCCAATGTTTTTGTTACCAATGATAACTTCTGCATTGGCAGATAAATCGTTATCAAAGAATTCTTTCAAAGCTGCTGCTCTATCTTTGCCAGTAAATGCATCTTTAATATCATCTTGCTGTATTTTTGAAGCAGCTGTTCTCATATTACCATCAACTGTATCTATATTATTTTGTATTGCATATAAATCAGCCTTAGCTCCAACAGCATTAGGATTTAAATCAGTTACAGCTTTATTAAATGGAGATGATGGTGTATTAACAAAGGGATCATATTTACCTGTAGAGACACCCTGCATAATACGTTTAACACCTTCATCTATCTGTGCATTCAGTCTAGCAATTCTTTGTACTTCTACAGCTTCAGTTATATAGTCACCTTCTTTTAACGCTTCTTTCAATAAAGCAGCTTCTCTACTTAAAATCTCTTGTGCTTTAAAATCTCTGTTGATGAATTTGATCTGTTTTCCGAGTGCAAAAATACCACGTAAAGTTAACGCAGCAGCTTCAATGCCTACGTTATTGTACATATGATATTTTCTATTCAACTCTGGACTGTTAGAAGGGTGAGTAGCCCAAGGTAAATTCCAACCAAGCCATTCATTTAATAGTTGAGAAGCATTAGGATCTTCTACTGATTGAGAGGATACACCAACAACTGCTGTACTTATTCCAAGCTCTGCTGCAAGACTGCCTAATGTTCTCATAGCACTAGGTATAGCCATTGTCTTAGTAGCATTAGCGGCTGTTCCTATTACTGCACCACCTCCTATCATAGTAGGTATAACAATAGCAGAAACATCACGTACTAGCTCATGTACTGGATCTTCTAATTCAGGGTTTTGTTCATCCCACCAATTATCTAAACCTTTTAACCAAGGTATGTTTGCTTTATCACCAACAAACCCAATAGTATCAAATATAGTATCACCTACACCTTTAGCTGCAGACCCAGTTAAATCATTGAAATCTGTTAAAACATTCTTAGGCTCTAAAGCCTGTTCCATTAAACTAGGTTTTTCAGTTTCTTGTTCTACAGGTTCAGTTTCAACAGGCGTTTCAGTTGATGTAGTATCAAGTGCAGGAGGTTCAACTTGTTGATATGAGTCAACTTCATTTTGATAATGCTCTAATGCATTATTCTTCCAATCATCTGTCATATGTAAATCCTCCTGTTTCTTGCAGTTTATTTAATAAAGCAGGAGCTATAGTTGATTCCTGGCTCCATATCTCTCCTGAACCAGATTGGTATTCTAGTTGAAAGGCCTCTTGTAACTCTGGACTAAAAGCACTATATCTACCTGGTGTGGCTTTTAAATAACTAGATGAAGGTATATAACTTTCTATTTCCTGAAGGGTTGTTATAGTTCCAGGTGGGGATATTTTATGATACTCGCATTGCTGACTGACGAATTCAGTGAAAGTTAGATCTCCTCCTGTATACTTATCTATATCCCTAGTAGGTGTATACCCAAACCATTGATTAGGATCAAGTTCTAATTTATTTATATCCTCAACTGACATGACTTCGTTTTTGGTGTAATAAGTTTTATCAGCTTTATACCCCTGCCTATGTGAAAATGCAGTTTTAGGTTGCCAGTTTTGTTTAAAGGAACCTGCTTTACTTCCAGACGGTAGGTCATTTACTGAATGGTAACCATTTGCTAGATCCAGCTCAAACCGTTCCATTGCTTCTTTATGCTTTCCTGCTGCAGTTTCTTCTGTACTATTTATATAAGCCAGATGATATCTCTGCTTAGCATGTTCAAATTCTGAAGCGAAGTTAGGTGATTTACTCCCCGCAATGCCTGTACTATGATTCACTAATTGAGCTAGTTTTCCTTCTATATTCTTATAATGAGCTCTACGTACTGCTGTTTTAGCTGAGCTGCCAGCCCAAGTATCAAAATAATTTGTTAAGTCAACTATACCTTCAGTACTAATAGGCAGTTTCATTATCTCATGTCTTTCTGGGAAGAAGTTAGGGTCTTGTTCTAGACGTGCTTTCCAGGCGGGTATCACTGTTGAATCTTGATGTCCTCTTTCATTTGGTTTTAAAGCTGCTAACCATTTTCCATGTTCACCTGTAGCTTTAGATATCATTTGTCTCCATACAGTATCTATATCTTCAGGTTTCGTCTGTGCAAGCTGCTCAAGGGATCTGGTTTTCTTCCTTTCAAGTACAGCTGCTCTGAATTTAGTAGCATGGGCTTGTTCATCAATTTTTACTTTTTGCCCTTTATCTATTCCATTTTTTAATATTAAACCAAGATACTTTTTTCTGTTTCCGAAAGTAACATCAGTACCAGGTTTAATTTTAGTTGGGTCTTCACCATTTAAATAGAAATTAGCATTTAGCATATCCTCAGCCATATTCAAAGCCCGATCATCACCAGTAGCAGCTTTCCAAGAAATAACCTTAGTTACTTCCTCTAAGTGTTCTGCTGCTGTTTGACCTGGCCTTTTTAATCTATTTGCTACTCCTTCAGCACCCCATAACCAAGTAAAACTCTTATTCCCATCTTTATTATGATCTTGATGGCTTAAATCAATTGAATTCCATCTTTCATTATTAGCCTTATTTACCAGTAACTTAGCTTCTTCTTGTTGTGCCTTCTTATCTATTGCACCGAAATGCTCATTAAAAGCAGGTAAGACATGATCAAAAAAAGCTTTATCATTCCCTACAAATTTATATAATTCTTCTTGTAGAGATGCTCTTGCAGCAGCTTTTAAATCACCAGATGAACTATCTTCTATACCTAATACACTATTTATTGTACGGTCTTCACCATCACCTATATTAAACTTTTTTTCACCAAGCCGTGCAATATGTAAATTTATATTTGATCCTATATTGATACCACGTAAACTTTGTAATTTCTGTCTAAATAAACCTTTAGAACGGTGTATCTTATCTATAACTAGTTTATCTTCATTACTTAGATTTGCCTCAAATGCAGAATCTATACTGTTACCATACTCAAAACCACTATCTAAAATCTTATTCCAGAAATCATTTTTTAAAGGAGAATCATCTGATAAGTTTATTTGTATAGCTCGTGCTTTTTGGAAAGTAAGTTCTGCATCTTCTTCTGTTTTCTGTTTTATAATATCATCAAAAGCTTTAGCAATCTTACCAGCTTCAGAAGATATCTGACCTAGTGCTTCCCATTTTCTTTTCTCGGATTGACCTTGGGCTTCTATATTCTTCTTTTTAATATCAAGGTTTTTTAAAACAGACTTAGCTACACGTTGGTTATCAAGTACATCTAATTTATACTGTGTCGTGAATCCTTCTTTTAATGCTTGTGCCTGTTCATGTTGTTGACTGATTGTGCGATGAGCGTCTCTTCGATTCCTAGCAATTAAAGGTCTAGACTGTTCAATGTGTCTTCGACCTTCTTCTCTGATTATCTTCCAAACTTCTGGAAGTTTGACAGCGCTTACGCTGCCAGCTTTTCTATCAGGAGGATTTATATAAAGTGCCATAATTTAAATTTAGTTTTTAGTGACGGGCATAAGCTGCTACAGCAGAACTTAACCCACCCATGCCTTGTGCTAACCCTGCTAGACCCATGCCAGCTCCACTAGAAGCATACTTAATAGGCTTTGGTCCCTTCCTAGGTTTCCTTGGCGTACCAATTTTAGGAAGTTCCATTTCTTTAGGTAGTGAGGCTTGTGGTGCAAGTATAGGCTTAGGTGCAATACTAGCCCTAGCCGCTACATCTTGTTGATATTTATCCAAAGCAAGCTTCTGGAAATCAATCTCAAACTGTGCTCCTCTGGTTTCTATATTCTTTAATAACTGTTTTTCAGAGAATTCATCTCTTAGTTTAGCTTGATCTAATTCTTCATCTACTTTACGTATACCTAAAGTTTGACGTGCTTTAGCTTGTGTTAATTGGTCAGCAGCTACTGTTTTACCATATGTAGTACGAGCTGTTGCTTGTTTAATAAGCTCGTCTTGTTTATCTGTTTCTATAGCTAATGACCTTTTCTGTTCGTCATACTCTTCTGTAGCCTTTGTACGTTCTAACTCTAATCTAGCTTTAGCTGATCTGTAATCTTCATCAGCTCTAAGTATACCTATATCAGTTTGTTTTGCTGCATTTTCAAAAGAATCAGAAATTGCTTGTGCTAATAAACCTTCTGTTTGTATAGTTTCGATTATATTCTTTCTAGCTGACCTACCTTTTTGACCTAAATTCCTTGCTTTTCCTCTAGCAACTAAAGACTCTAATCTAGCTTTCTCAGTCTCACCTGTTGCTTCTATACGACGTTGAGCTAGAGTATTTCTAAGAACACTATGCTCTAGTTGTTTTTTCTGTTTAGCAGTAAGAAGGTCAGCTGTAATAACATCCTTCTTTCTATCTCTGATGTTTTCAGCTTGGTCTAATCGTTCAGCTATATCCTTTTTAGTTAAAGTAGCAGAATCTTTCCTCTCCTTTTCTTCTAACTCTAAACGTTTTTCTTCTAAACCTCCTACTTTAAATTTAGCTTCAGCTTCTTTGTATGTTTGCTTTGTTACATCTTTTTCTAATTTTAATCTATCCTCTCTCTCATCAGCAGTAAGTAGTATATCTTCATGCTGAAACCCGATTACATCTAATTCATCTTGATAAGAACGTTGTGTTGCATTAGCAGCCATTTCGGCAGCTGTAGTATTAAACTCAAGTTGTTCTTCATAAGTTTCTATACTAGCATTATATGCTTTTATCTGGTTAGCGTAATCAAATACACGTAATCTATCCTCATCAATCCATTCTTGAATTGCAGTTTCATTTTCATATTTCCTTTTAGTAGCTAGATTCCATAATGTTATGTCTCTATCTTGTAAAGCAAATGTATAAGCATCTTGAGCTTCTTCCCAATTAAACTGCCAATTCTTTAGATCCATTTCATGCTGCTGTGCAGCAGCTTTAGCAGCAGCCTTTTCAGCTTTGTTGCCACCCATGAATCCAAAGACCATGGAAGCAGCTTGTAAGCCTACAGAAGCTGCTAATAACGGTCCTGACATATTTTAAGTCCTCCTATAAAAACGTGGTGAGTATTTACCTTCCCACATCATTGAAGTCAGAGAGACTGGGAATGGTGAGTCACTAAAGACTCTTAATGTAAAGTTATCTGAGCGTTGATGCACAGGTACAGTAAATAATTCCTGTGTATCTAAAGGTACATCATCAGCTAAATAAAAGTTAGGTTCTTGTACACTCTGTATATCATACCAATTCTCTAAATAAATCTTTACTTTAGCATGTTCACCAGGAGGATCCTCGGTATAAATAGTATCTCCAGTGATAGACCAAGCTGTTGATTTAACTCCATCTATTTTTACAACTATGTCATCAGCATCTTTATATCTAGTATCTCTATATGTAAACGCTTTATCACCTAAAGTTATAGTACCAACTACATCAGCATTAGTACCTAAGTGGTTTTTATCTATTGTTATAGTATCACTGTTTGCATAACCTTTACCCTCTTTAGCAACAGTAATCGCAGTAGCAACACCACTTGTTAGAGTTACATTGAACTCCATACCTGTGCCGCTACCACTAGTAGCTTTTTGAGTTAAAGCTAAACCAGTTGTAGTTTGAGTTACAGTACCATCACCAACTGGTGGACTAGCAGCTCCTCCATTATTAGAGATAGCTATAGTAGAACCAGTTTCAGGGTATACTTCGTAGACCTCAGCCTCTCTGCCTTTAGATTTGAGTTTAAACCCAAGTACACTAGACTTTCCTACTGAAAACTTCATTCTAGATATAATTAGATTTGCAGTGTAGTCACTAGTAGCCCCTTCTCCCATTCTAAAATAGGTTTTTGGAAGAGTTATATCAAAGTCATACTTATATCCTACAAAAACATCATCAGCTTGAGATTCTAAATTTTTATAAAGTACTTTAAAATAAGTCCCATCACCATCTGAATCTCTGGTAGGTGTAACAGTAAAACCAGATTCAGTTATACCTTCAAAGTTTGTAGAGCCGTCACCTTTGATTAATATAACAGGATCTAATGTAGTGATATCCGTATAAGGTATATAACATTTGGAGAAGTCTCCTGCTGAATCATAGACAACTGTCTTAGTACCAGCAATATTTTTAGCTGCTGTGTACATATCCATGTGAGGGTTTATCTGTTGACCTGCAGAGTTAGTTATAATAGCTTCCTCTGGTGTCATAGAAATCTCAGCACTTAAAGCATAGTATCTAGCTGTGGCTCCTGTACCATCTTTAACTATAGCATATAATGTATCTGAGTCTACTGTTATATAATGAACATTACCAGGTAGTGTCCAATTAAACCAAGACCTAAATACTATATTTTCTCCTTCAATATAGGTTCTATAGAAATAAATTTCTTTAGCAGTTTTACCTGATATAGCTATAAAATTATTTTGAGGGCTAGTTATTAAATGATCTACCGTAGCTGGAATATATTCTGCAACAGTACGCCCAATATCAACAACAGAAGGTACAGCATTATTACCTTGAGGCACCATCGCAAAGACCCTAGTATATCCTTGAGTTTCATGTGTCTTACTTACAAAGTTTATAGTAGTACCAGTATCTACAGGATGAATATTAGTATCCATTTTATAGTTTGATACACTACGTATTAAAGCTGTTTGAGGTGATAAATTACCATCAGCTGAATACATTAAAAACTGTTGATTCTGACTAAATAAGAATAGACCTTGAGTAGCTGGTAAAACGCCATGTAAACTGATAGGTCTAGTGCTGTTAACACTAAGATCTATAGGATCAGCAGCTGTTTGAAGACGTGCGGTAGTAGCATAAAGGTTGACAGAAGCACCTGATTGACTCATTGATACATTATCTTCTGATAAGAAACCAAGACGGTTATTAGAGAAGAAAGTTTTTTGAATTTTTTTACCAACAAAACTAGGATGCTCATTAGTTACATCATCACCTACAGTCCTCTTAGTCCATAATACAGCTTGGAATTTAAAAGTATTCTTGGCTGTACGTACTAATTCATGAGGCATTGTGGTTTCTTTAAGTCCTACTGATACGCTAGGTGATAGAGTCTCAACCCATACTTTATTATCAGAATCAAACTTAACATAGTAATCATCTTCATTAGCACCAGTATTTAATATTTTAATTGCAGTAGTTCTGGATGTATCTCTTGGTAAATCATTTATACTATTAACTTCATCTTGATATACTGATAACTCAGTGCTGTTAGGTGATACTAACTCTACGTAAAAAGCCTCAGTATAGGTAATCTCTAGAGTATTATTAGTCCTAGCTGCGGATACACCAGAAGTTGCATCTAACGCATCTAAATCCTCAAGTATAGTAACAGCAGAAGCATCAGTCGCAGAATAAGTTCTTGTAGCAATAGAACTATCGTCTGATTCTTTCTTTAATGTAATTGTATAATTACCATTAGTTGTACCATTAAGTACCACTGTAGCCTTACGTCTAGCATTATATGTAGGAGCTGTGTGAGCCGCTACATCGAATGCTTTATTAGTTATATAGTATGTGTCCTGTATAGTTAGAACATCATAGTCTGTGGCTGTTGTAGAGCTAAGGTAACTACCAGGTGTATAACCTGAGCCTGCTAAAGAAGTTGAGGCTAGACCATTATCTGGATAGGTTACTGTACATTTTTTATATACACCACTATCAGGCTCTACATTCCATACATGTATAGCTGCTGTAGCTGGTGTACCATGACCTACAATACAACCAATATATTTCTCATCAGCATCTCTGTTGATGTAAAACCATTTAGCATTATCTAGATCAT
>PVBE011089518.1_pt1 | contig 12934 bp, 11 predicted proteins | sample 1631181 | NCBI WGS metagenome assembly PVBE01 (sample SAMN08397723, study PRJNA350692) | Marine metagenome, whole genome shotgun sequencing project. | isolation source: water | place: Pacific Ocean | collected 2012-04
AATAATTAATTTGTGAATAGAGATATTTTTTATAAATCTGTTGCTGTTATTTTTGTTTTATCTGTAGCCTTATTTATGGGGTCGTGTAAGATTAAAAAGAATACGGTTAAGGAAAAAAGCCTGACTGAAAACAGGAAAGATGTTTCAGCAATTTTAATAAACTCTGGGGAAAAATATAATAATCTGCAGTACAGATTTAATGGGAAGGTAAATTTTCTGGAAGAAGAATATAATCTGAATGGTATTATCAGATTGAAAAGAGACAGTTTAATATGGATGTCGGTTAGGTTATCAGTGGGTATTGAAGCAGCAAGGATAATAATTTTAAAAGATAGTATTAAGCTGGCATCCAAAATTACCAGCACTTATATAAGTGAGAAAATTTCCTTTTTTGAGCAGATTACTAATGTCAAAATGAATTATTCTCTTTTGGAAGCTATTCTTACAAACTCATTAATAAATTCTGACAAGAGTTTATATAGAGTTGTATCTGGTGAGGGGGATCAGGATGATGTAATAAAACGAATAAATACTGAATTTATGGAAAATTATATTGTTCCCATAGAATTTCAGCGTATATCGGAAATGTTTTATTCAGATGGAAATAATGAAATAAGAGTTAATTACGATGAGTTTGAGGATAGTAATTATGGCTTATTTTCGGGAATGATGAATATTATTATGCAAAGTGAAAAGGATTGTATCAGAGCAAGGATAAAGATTTCAAATATTGAGTTTGATAAGAAGGGATTAAAATTTCCATTTAAAGAAAAATAATTGATTATAGTATTCAGGCATTAATAGATTAGATGAAAAAATTACCTGCAAAAAGGAGCTTAATTTATATCTTATTTTTAATAATATTCCTTTTTGATTTTTCTAATACTGGAGCACAGTCTATTGAAGAGCTTGAAAAAGAAAAAGCCAGAACAATTGAAAATATTGACTTCACTAATAAATTGTATCAGGATGCAAAATCAAATACCAGTGCATCATTGAATAAATTGCAATTGATAATTTCAAAAATAAGTCAAAGAAATAATCTTGTAAAAAGCATTGAGAGACAATCGAGGGCAATAATACGAGAAATTGCTAATAATGAAAAGGAAATTACGAACCTGGAAAAGGAATTAAAAAGCGTTAAGGAAGAATATGCAAAGATGATTTATTATGCTTATAAAAATCGCAATTCTTATCAGAAGCTGATGTTTATTTTATCAGCAAATACTTTTAATACTGCATTTAGGAGACTGAAATATATGCAGCAGTATTCCAAACAAAGAAAGAAATATGCTGAAAATATTTCTTCAACAAGTGAAGAACTTGAAAAGAAAAATAAAAGTCTTGAAAATCAAAAAGTTGTCAAGGAAAATTTAAGACTTGAGAAGCAGAATGAACTTACAACTTTAACGGATGAGCAGGAAGAACAGAACCAGATGGTACTTGGATTGAGAAGTAAGGAGAATAGTCTTAAAAAAGAATTGAATGAGAAAAACAGAATATTCAAAAGCCTGGAAAAAGCTATCGAAAAGGCTATTGCTGAAGCTGGTAAAGTTGAGGGAGATAATAGCGGTAGCGGAGTTTATCGACTAAGTCCGGAAGAAGTAATTTTATCGGAAAGTTTTACCGAAAATTTAGGAAAATTACCCTGGCCTACAGAAAGGGGTATTATTACTGAGAAATTTGGAATACATCAACATCCGGCATTAAAAAAAGTTAAGGTTGAAAATAGGGGAATAAATATCAGTACTGTAGAAGGAGCCGATGTTAGATCGGTGTTTGAGGGCATTGTTTCAAGTATATTACCTTTGGAGGGAGCAAATATTACTGTTTTAATAAAACATGGAGAGTATTTTACCGTATACCAGAATTTAGTAAGAGTGGATGTTAAAACAGGCGACAAAGTAGAGACCAAACAAAAAATTGGTGTTATTTTTACCGAAGTGGAAAGAGAAAAAAAGTCAGTTTTACATTTTGAAATATGGAAAGGAACCAGTGTTCTTGATCCATCAAAATGGTTGGCTAAATATAATATAGGATTGTAAAAATGAGTGAAAACTTTAAGCTGATAATAAATAAATTAGATCGGTTTATTCGTAAGTATTATTACGATTTGCTTTTGAAGGGCTTCATTATCACAATGATAAGTGCGCTAGCTATGATTCTGCTAGTAAGTTTGATAAATCTTTTAGGACAGTTTGAATCAAATACCAGGACGTACATTTTTTACATTACTCTTGGTATTTTTTCCGTAATATTTTTTCTATTTATTATAATGCCTCTGGTGAAAATAATTAAGGTAGCTCGTAGGATAAGCTACCAAACTGCTTCAGTAATAATATCTAGATTTTTTAGTGATATACAGGATAAGTTGTTAAATGTTTTGGAATTGAAAGAAGATCTTGAGAATAGTAGTATAAATCAGGATTTATTACTAGCCAGCATCGAGGAAAAGACGAATAAAATAAAAGTATTTGATTATAATGTGGCAATAGATTTTAAAAAAAATCTAAAAATACTTATATATTTTGTTGGACTAATAGGCCTTTCAGCTTTACTTTTAGCCATGTATCCTGATTTTGTTTCAAAAGGAACAAATCCAATTATTTTTTATGATAAAGATTTTGAAAGTGGGAATGAAATTAATATTGAATTATTGAACGATTCATTATCTGTAAAAAAAGGTCAAGATTTTGAACTCAAAATTGGAACTTCAGGAATTGATAATGAAGACAATTTATTTATCGAATATGGTAATAGACAATTTTTAATGAATAATTACCTGGGAAATGCCTATTCTTATTCATTCAGCAGTATAAATAATGATCTTAGTGTTGGTATTGTATACAAAGAACAGTTATTAGGAAAATTTGAAATATCTGTATTGCCTGGGCCCTCGGTGATAGATTATAAAATTACTGTAATAGCTCCTGAATATACACTTGAAGAGAAAAAGGAATATTCGAATGTTGGTGAAATTGTAGTAAATACAGGAGCCCATATTGAATGGACTTTTAATACTCATAATGCTGAGAAACTAAAATTTATTGATAATGGTAATGTAAAATATCTTTCAATTGATGAAAGTGGTGCATTTACTGCCGACACAATTCTTTATGATGATTATTCCTATGAAGTATCGGTTAGCAATAGTTATTTTATAAATGAAAATCCTATGTTGTTTAGAGTAGAAGTTATACCTGATATGTTTCCTGATATTTATATTGAATGTTTAAATGATACATTAATGGAATCGGATAAATTATTCAGAGGAAAAATAGAGGATGATTTTGGCTTTGATATGTTGGAGTTTGTGATTATAAATAGTGAAAATAGTCATCAAACTGAGAGATTAATGCTAAATTTTGACAATAACATATTGGAGCAGGAATTTTATTATAGCTTCGATATGAAAAATACAGGATATAAAAAAATAGCCTATTATTTTGAAGTAAGGGATAACGATGCCATTAATGGTGGTAAATCATCAAGAAGTAAAACTTTTTATTTTGAGTTTCCTGATGAGAGGGAAATATTCGAACGAACTAGTCAGGCATATGAGAGTAATGAGAATAAGATACAAGAAAGCAGAGAATTGACAGAAGAAATTCTGGATGAGATAAACAAGCTTAAGGAAATCAAGCTTAATGATGGTGGAAGCGACTGGGAAGTTGAGCAATTGATGGAGGATATTTTTGATAAAAACAAAAAGCTTGATAAACTTGTAAATGAGATCAGTGAAGGTGAAAAGAATAAAAGTTCATACTTATCTGATTTTACAGAGCAGGATGAAGAGATTATTAAAAAGCAGCAAGAAATTGAACCAATTCTTGAAAACCTAATTGATGAGGATTTAAAGCAATTATTAAAGGAGCTGGATAAGCTATCAAAAGAGACTAATAGAAATATGTATAGAGATATTTTCGAAGAAATAGAAATTACATACGAGGAATTGTCTGACCAGTTGGATGAAAATCTTGAGTTACTCAGAAGAATGGAGGTTGAGGAGAAGCTTGGAATGGCAGAAAAGATGCTTGATAAACTTGGAGATGAACAAATGCAATTGTCAGAGAGCTATGATGATAATAGTTTATCGAAAGAGGAAACTGCTGAAGAACAAGAGAAATTAAAGGAGAAGTTTGAGAATATAAAAGATGAACTGGATGAAACAGAAATGTTAAATGAAAAATTGAATAATAAATTTGATTTAGATGAGCTTGAAGGGGAGAAAAAAAGTGTTGAAGAGAATTTTGAAGAATTAGAAGATAACCTGGAAAAAAGGGCTGGTAAAAAGAAAAATTCTGAAGGCATGAAAAATAATGCTGGAGAATTGAAAGAGATGGCTGAGAAATTTAGAGTAAAAATGAAAGAGTCTAATTTTGAAAAAGCCATGTTAGATGTTGACAATTTGAGAAATATACTAGAAAATCTTGTAGAATTTTCTTTTAGTCAGGAGGATAATATGTATAGTCTTAATAAAATTACTCCCAATGATCCAAAAATGGAGAAGATAATTGGTTATCAGAATAAAATTGAAAATGATTTTAATATAGTTGAAGATTCTTTAAAATCATTGGGTAAAAGCAGTCCTGAACTCGGAGCAACTATAAGAGATGAAATTAAAAGAATCAAACTTGGATTTTCCCGAGTTGATCAATCTTTTAAGGCTGCAAATAACTCAATGGTAAAGTTAGAACAGCAGCATATCATGACCTCAGCTAATAATATTGGTTTAATATTAAGCGAATTATTGAAGCAATGGATGGATATGATAAACAAAGAACAAGGAGGTAATTGTGAAAATCCTCAGGGGGGAAATGGACAATCTCAAATTAAGAGCATGCTTAGTGGCCAGAAAGGTCTTGAAGAACAGATTAAGAAGATGATTGAAGAGTTAAAAAATGGCAAGGGTAAAAACTCAGGTAAAATGACTGAGGGAATGGGTAAAATGCTTGCTGAGCAGGAAATAATGAAAAAAATGCTTCAGGATATTATTTCTAAAGGTGGAGTTGGTAATGAAACTAAAAGAATGCTTGAAAATGCCCAGGAGATTATGGATCAGATACAACAGAATATAATTGATCAGAATATTAATGATTTAACATTACGTAGGCAGGGCATGGTAATTAAAAAATTATTGGAAGCTGAAAATGCTGAGATGGAGAGGGATTTGGAGGAAATAAGAGAATCGAGAAGGGGAGAAAATAATTTATTTAGTAACCCTGAGGAAAGTTTGGAGTATAAGGAAATTAAAAGAGAATTTTCTGATATTTTTAAAAGGCACGGAATTAAATTCAACAATTATTATAAAAAGAGATATAGGGAGTACCTGATGAAAATTAACGAGAAAAAATAATAATGAAGAATAAATATATATTCCCGGTAAATAAAGAAACTATTTCAAAGGTTGAAAGAGTAATTGATGAATTGGATAGTAAATATGATTTTGGTAAAGACAAATATGGTAAAATTTGCCTAGCTGTTATTGAAGCGGCTGAGAATTGCATTATACACGGTAATAAGCTTGATCCGGAGAGTTATTTGAAGCTATCGTATGAAATGGGGGATAGGGGGGAGCTAGGATTTGTTATTGGAGACCAGGGATCGGGATTTGATCATCTGGAAGTAAATGATCCTACTACATATAGAATGAAAGTTATGGAAAAGGGGAGGGGAATATTTATTATGAAAATTCTGGCTGATGAAATTATTTTCAACAATTCAGGGAATGAAGTTGAATTAAAGTTCAAATTTTAATGCTTTTTTTTTCTGAAGATGTTAAGCGTCCTGCAATAAAGTATAATAAAATCAAAAAGTGCTTATTTAAGATTTTGGAACTGGAAGGTAAATCTCCTGGTGAAATATCAATAATTTTCACCTCAGATAAATATCTGTTCGAAATTAATAAAAAGTATCTCGATAGGGATTATCTCACTGATGTTATAAGTTTTAATTATTATAAAGAAGGTTTAACTGAAGGTGATATTTATATTAGCTTAGAAAGAGTAAATGAAAATTCAAGGATATATAAAGTAGAATTCGAAAATGAATTATTAAGAGTTATTATTCATGGGCTTCTTCATTTGATTGGTTTTGGAGATAAAAGTAAGAAGGAGAAAAATATAATGACTGGAAAGGAAGATGCATATCTAAAGTTATATGATGAATGTTTATGATATAATTGTTGTTGGTGCCGGGCATGCTGGATGTGAAGCTGCCGCCGCTGCCGCCAAACTGGGATCTAGGGTACTGCTTATCACTATGGATATGACGAAAATAGCTCAGATGTCGTGTAATCCTGCTATTGGAGGTATTGCAAAAGGACAGATTGTGAGGGAAATTGATGCTATGGGTGGATATACTGGTATAGTGGCTGATAAAACTACGATTCAGTTTAGAATGCTTAATAAATCTAAAGGTCCTGCTATGTGGAGCCCAAGGGCCCAATGTGACAAAGTACAATTTACTATTGAATGGAGAAATATTCTTGAAGGAATTAATAATCTTGACCTGTGGCAGGATTTAGTTGAGGAATTGATTATTGAGAAATCTGTTGTAAAAGGTATTATTACCAGAACAGGGGTAGAATTCAAATCTAAAGTAGTTATTCTAACAAATGGAACATTTTTAAATGGATTAATGCACATTGGTAAGGTTCAGGTTAAAGGTGGAAGAGACGCAGAACAACACTCAGGTAAGATTACTGAACAATTAAATAGAGCTGGTTTTGAATTTGGCAGAATGAAAACAGGTACACCTGCTAGAATTGATGGTAGAACCATTAATTTTGAGCTTTTAATTGAACAAAAAGGTGATGATACTGTTGTTCCATTTTCATTTCTGAATGAAATTAAGGAAAATAATAAACAATTACCTTGTTATATAACTCATACAAATCCTGAAGTACATAAAATAATTGGAAAAGGGATTAAAGACTCTCCATTATATAACGGAACAATTACCAGTATAGGTCCGAGATATTGTCCGAGTATTGAAGCAAAAATTGTAACTTTTAACGATAAAGAACAACATCAGTTATTTCTCGAACCAGAAGGTCAGAATACTGTGGAATATTATATTAATGGTTTTTCAAGTTCGCTTCCCTGGGAAATTCAATATAAAGCTTTAAGGAAAATAAGAGGATTGGAGAATGTAAAAATGTTCAGACCGGGTTATGCAATAGAATATGATTATTTTTCTCCAACACAATTAAAGAAAACTCTTGAAACAAAAATAATAGATTTTTTGTATTTCGCTGGTCAAATTAATGGTACTACCGGATATGAAGAGGCCGCAGCTCAAGGTATAATGGCAGGGATTAATGCTCATTTAAAAATAAACGATTCTAAGGAGCTTATTTTACACAGAGATGAGGCATATATTGGGGTTTTAATCGACGATTTGGTTACTAAAGGGGTTGATGAACCATACAGGATGTTCACGTCCAGGGCGGAATACAGGATTTTACTACGGCAAGATGATGCGGACTCACGTTTAACTGAAAAAATGTATAAAATTGGGTTGGCTTCAGATGTCAGATACGAGCGATTTATGAGGAAAAGAGAAAAAATTAAAGAAATCGTAGAGTTTTTTAAGAATTTTAGTGTAAAACCAGAAGTTATTAATGAAATGCTTAAAAATCTTAATTCATCTCTAATAAAACAGAAAGTAAAACTACGCGATATTATTCTTAGGCCTGAAATAACAATAAAGGAATTGGAAAACGTAGTTGAACCTTTAAAAAATTTGATGGAAAGCATATCTGAAAGAAAGGATGAAATACGAGAAACTGCTGAAATTATTATGAAATACAGTGGTTATATTGCAAGGGAAAAAACTATAGCTGATAAGTTTAAAAGGCTTGAAAACATTGATATTAAAGATAGATTCAAATATAAGGAGATATTATCATTGTCGACTGAATCCAGGGAGAAGCTAACTAATATTAATCCTGAAACTATAGGGCAGGCATCGAGAATTAGTGGTGTATCACCATCCGATATCAACGTATTATTAATACTTCTTGGCAGGTAAAGTTCCACGTGGAACACTTATAATCCAAGGTATTGGAATATTTTAATGTTATATACATATAAGTATTATTAAAGTACAGGGCCATAGGATAAAATGTAGTAAATTTTACATTATTTTTATGTAAAATCCCGATTATAAATTAATTCTATTAATAAGAAATACTACTTTTTAATGAATCCTTTACCCAGCCTTGCTTCTACAATAGGCCATGGGTTTTTTCAAGAATTTATTATTATAATTATTGACTGTTATTATTTGACTTTATTAAATTTGGTAATACTATCGAGTATATATTATTGGTTTACATAAAATGCAATAAATAAAGGAACTAAGTCCTATTATCTAAATATGCTACATTTTATTTTGAATTAATTTTCAATTAATATTTTAGATAAATGGAAAATTAGAAAAATTTGAATCTGCTCAAAATGTTCCACGTGGAACATTATTGATTGTGATTAAGGTAATATTTTCTAAATGTCAGAGTACCAGCTGATTTATGTATTATCTTTCTATCATTATATAATGAATTGTATAATATTTGATTATATATTCTTACAATTAAATTTCATATGTATAGGTGAATTGGAAATTAGCTAACAAAGGATTTTTTGATATACACAATATTGGTTAACTTCATTGTTTGTGTGATAATATACAAATTGTATTCGTATAATATATACTATTTAGATTGTAGGAGATATGCCGGCTAATAATATTGAAATAATAAAATCAAATATTGGCGAATTGCCAACTAATCCTGGCATATATCAGTTTTTTGATGATAAAGAAAGGATATTGTATGTTGGTAAGGCTGGTAACCTTCGAAAAAGATTAAGTTCATATTTTAATAAAAATCAAAGAAATAACAAGGTCAGGCTTATGCTTAAAAAGGCAATTAGCATTGATTACTTTGTTGTTGAAAATGAATCAGATGCCCTATTACTTGAAAATAATCTTATAAAGAAGCATCAGCCAAGGTATAATGTATTGTTGAAAGATGATAAAACATATCCTTGGATATGTATAAAGAATGAAAATTTTCCCAGAGTATTTCTAACAAGAACTTTTATACGTGATGGGTCAATTTATTATGGTCCCTATACCTCAGCAAGATCAGCTCGACAAATTTTAGATTTGTTCAAGCAATTATATAAAATCAGAACTTGTAAATACAAGCTTACACAGGAAAATATTAGGGCAAATAAATTTAAAGTTTGTCTTGAATACCATATCGGAAATTGTATTGGGCCATGTATAGGAGAACAATCTGAGGTAAATTATCAGGAGTCGATAAATGAGATTAAAAATATTCTTAACGGGCATGTTGGAAATGTGATCAGAGGGTTGAAAAAAAGAATGAAAAATCTTTCAGGAGAATATAAATATGAGGAGGCTGGAGTATTGAAAGGAAAAATTTCAGCACTGGAAAATTATAAAAGTAAATCAACTATTGTTAGTCCTGATATTATAAATGCTGATGTTTATTCATTTACTGAAGATAATATTTCTGCATATGTTAATTTTCTGAAAGTTGTTAATGGTGCGATTATACAATCGCATACAATTGAAATTGGAAAGAAGCTTGATGAAAGCAAAGAAGAACTCTTAAGTCATGCAATTACTGAAATACAACAGAAACTACAAAGCAAAACCAGATTGATAATAATTCCTTTCAAAATAGATTATGTTATAGACTATGTGAAGTTTATTATTCCAATTAAAGGAGATAAAAAGAAACTTCTTGATTTATCAACAAATAATGCCTTTTATTATCGTTTGGATAAAATGAAGCAATGGGAAAAGGCTAATCCTGAAAAAAATATTTCAAGAAAATTGGAGACTTTGAAAAAAGATCTTCGTTTAAAGGAATTACCTGTAAATATTGAATGTTTTGATAACTCAAACATTCAGGGAAAATATCCTGTTGCCTCCTGTGTAGTTTTTGTAAATACAAAACCATTAAAAAAAGAATACCGACATTTTAATATAAAAACTGTTGAAGGTGCTGATGATTATGCTTCAATGGAAGAGGTTATTTTCAGAAGATATAAAAGAAAGCTAGAGGAAAATAATCCTCTGCCTCAACTTATTGTTATCGATGGAGGGAAAGGGCAATTAGGTTCGGCAGTAAAGAGCATTGCTAAACTAGGCTTAAAAGGGAAAATTGCAATTATTGGAATTGCTAAAAGGCTGGAAGAGATTTATTTCCCAGAAGACAAAATTCCAATATATTTGGATAAAAATTCTGAAAGTCTGAGGATTATACAACATCTTAGAAACGAAGCACATAGGTTTGGAATAAAATTTCATCGTCTAAAAAGATCAGGTGATTTTTTAAAATCCGAACTTGAACAAATTGGAGGTATTGGAGCAAAATCGCAGGAGCAATTAATAAAAGAACTCAAAAGCCTGGAGAATATAAAAAACTCAAAGTTGGAGGTACTTGAAAAAGTCTTGACTCCTTCCAGAGCAAAACTGGTTTATGATTATTTCAACAGTGCAAAATAGTTTTAGTAATAGCCAACAGTTAAGAAATGTGGTTAATAATGACTGGTTGGTGTTAGTTATTATTGTACTATTATTAATTTATATAATAATTGAGAGAGTCAGACCAACCTACATGTATTCAATTGTTATTAAGGGTCTTACATCTACCGTTAGTAGAATATCAATGAAAGTCTGGAAATCCAGAAATCTGAATTTATTAATTCTGCTTATAGGATGTTTAGTTATAAATATATCAATATTGCTAATGTATTGTGTAAAGTTATGGGACTTATCATTTGTAAATTCTGATACTTCAAATCAATTTTTTTTCTTTCTATTTCTTGTAAGTTTATATTTAGCTCTTAAAATATCTGTATATAAACTTCTTGGATATCTGTTTGACATTAGAGAATTAACTAAAGAATATTTATCGAATAAATATCTTCAATTTCAAATATATGCTATTATCTTATTTCCTTTCAGCTGTTTAATACCCTTTGTACAGCCAAAATTATACCCAATACTAGTAATAACTGAACTTATTCTACTATTTATAATACATATAATCAGTATTTTACTTAGTTTATCTGTTTTTACTGTCCACAAGTTTTCAAAATTCTACATGATTTTATATCTTTGTGCGCTGGAAATTTTGCCTATCCTTTTGGTAGGTAAAGTTTTTTTTCTTTAAAATAATTTTAATGCATTAACAATTTTTTAAAATTCAAATTCGCTGAGAAATAACAATAAAAGTTGTATAATTAAAATTTAATAAGTTGAAAATTAAGAGTATACTAGTATCACAACCTGAACCTGCAAATGATAAATCACCATTTTTTGATCTGGCAGAAGATAATAAGGTAAAAATTGATTTTCGTCCTTTTATTCATGTCGCAGGGGTATCGGCAAAGGAATTTCGTGCTACCAAGGTTAATATTCTTGATCACACTGCTGTAATTTTTTCAAGTAAAACAGCTATTGATCATTTTTTTGGGATGTGTAAAGAAATGCGGGTTACCGTTCCTGATAGCATGAAATATTTCTGTGTTTCTGAACAAACAGCATTTTATCTTCAAGTTTATATTGTTTATAGGAAAAGAAAGATATTTTTTGGTAAAAATAAACTTGAGGATTTAGTTGATGTACTATTAAAACACAAAGAAGAGAAATTTCTTGTTCCCTTATCTGATATGCATAAGGAAGAGATACCTGAATTATTGACAAAAAATAATTTGAATTTTACAAAATCAGTATTTTATCGTACTGTATGCAGTGATCTTTCTGATCTTGCCGATGTGAATTATGATGTTCTTGTTTTTTATAGTCCTTCTGGTATTAATTCACTTATTAAAAATTTCCCTGATTTTAAGCAAAATAGTACAAAGATTGCATCTTTTGGAACTTCCACAGCTAAAGCAGTTAAAGAGGCTGGTTTGAGGATTGATATAATAGCCCCAAATCCTAAAGCTCCTTCAATGTCGATGGCACTTGACCAATACATCAAAAAATACAATAAAAATAACAGGTAAAAAATCCTGTATATCCTTAATATCAGAACCATATGTCAAGGTTCAGAAAATCAGAAAGATTGCACGGAAAAAAGTGCATCTCTTTCCTTTTTGAAAAAGGGAATGTGTTCCATACTAATAGTTTAAGAATTATATGGGTCAATAGCCAAAGTATTTCCGAATTTCAAGCAAGAATGGCTGTTACTGTTCCTAAAAAAATATTCAATAAAGCTGTTTCAAGAAATATTCTAAAAAGAAGAATAAGGGAAATATATAGAAAACATAAGGAAGATTTCTTTAGTGATCTGAATAGTGCAAATATGAATATTGATTTTATTATTTTATATAATACAGGGACTATATTAAAATCATCAGAAATAGAACCTGAAATAATATTAACTTTACAACGTTTAGTAAAGGAATCAAAGGGAAAAGGGAAGAAAGGATAAATGAAAAAAATTATTAATATTGTTCTGATTGGACTGGTAAAATTTTATCAATATTCAATATCTCCTTTATTACCTCCTACATGTCGCTACACTCCAACTTGCTCTGCATACAGTATTAAAGCTTTAAAAAAACATGGGCCCTTTAAAGGCCTGTTTCTTTCAATAAAGAGAATTGTATCATGTAATCCATGGGGTGGGCATGGTTATGACCCTGTACCGTAATTAATTAATAATTTTAAGTAATTAGATTTATAAACTTACTATGAAATTTTTTAAGCCAATAATAAAATCCAGGTTTTCAAAGGTCCTCATTTTATGCTTGTTAATAAGTGTTATTTCTTTTTCTTTCTCCAAGATTGATGATAAGCAATTTGAACTGGCCAAAAACCTGGATATTTATCACACATTATTTAGAGAATTGAATATTTTTTATGTTGATGAAATTGATACTGG
>PVBE011281948.1_pt1 | contig 12934 bp, 16 predicted proteins | sample 1631181 | NCBI WGS metagenome assembly PVBE01 (sample SAMN08397723, study PRJNA350692) | Marine metagenome, whole genome shotgun sequencing project. | isolation source: water | place: Pacific Ocean | collected 2012-04
CCTTTCGGAAAGTCCTTCAATTAAATTATACTTCTCATTCAACTCCAGAATTGTTAATGCGGATATTTTCATGTTTAATTAAAAATATAAATTTTATTTAAATATATAGCCTTTAAGGATATAATGTTTCTAAAATATCATGAGTTCTTGGTAAGGATATATCTGCTTCTTCTATATCCGACCAAACTCCTATAGTCTTCGTTCCATAATCTCTAGCATAAATAATTCCTTCTCTTCTTCCATCCACATAAACATGATTTTTCGGAGGAGCTTCACTATCTTCTTCTATATAATTAAAAGCAAATGGTGGGTCTCTTAAAACATCCCCACACACCCTCAAATCAAACATATTCGGATCAATACCCCATCTTTCAAGAGCTGAAGAAGTCGCATCTTTTGGAAAATGTGTAACTAAATAAGTATAATGATCTTCATGAACTCTTTCTAAAACTGATGCTAACCTTTCATCCTCTCGAATCAAATCTAAAACACCCGATTCTATAAAACATTCTTCCAATATCCCTTCACAATCTTCATAATTAAGTGCCATTAATACTCTTATCATAGATCCATTAAAATCTTCATACAATCCATTAAAAACTCTTCTAGCTTTTTCAAGACCTCTTTCGCGACCTCTTCTGGCCATATAAGGATGTTTAAGTAAAAATCTTCTAATAATAGGATCTATGATGCTCTCATCTCTCTCTTCATTTGGAGCAAGTAAAGTATTTTCAAGACCAAAGCCCACTGCTTTTATTCCTTTATCAGCAAAACTTTTTTTCATACAAGAAGTCACCTCTTCCTCCCAGGACCCTACTTATTCTTAGAGTCATATTTAATTTTGCAATTCTGTTTGTTTATAAACATTTATCTCACTAAAAACAAGTTTTAAATATCCCATTACCCTAACTATAAGTTATGTCCGTAACAATAGCAAAAAACAGAATACGAAAGTTATTTTCCGAAGCCGATAAGATTTTTCCTAAGTCTCCTAAGTTAGCTAATAGATATGTGGGGTTGGCTAGAAAGATTGCTATGAAAGTAAATTTACACTTACCTAAATATCAAAAAAGAAAATTCTGCAAACATTGTTATCATTATCTTAAACCTGGAGTTAATTCTAGAATTAGAATTCATAAATCTAGAGTTATTATTTATTGTCTAGATTGTAAAAAATTTACTAGAATTCCTATTAAACCTAAAAAATAGTTTAAACCTTCTATATCTTTATATTCTCCTTAGAACCAATTTTAAAGATGTAATTTTCAATTATAGCCGCCCATGCAAAAAATGGAGTTATTGGTAATGGAAGTGAGATTCCTTGGAGAAAAACAAAAGAAGACTTAGCAAAATATAGAGAAGATATGAAAAGATTTGCAAGTTTAACCCTTAACCATCCAGTTATAATGGGCCGAGTTACTTATGATTCTATTCCTGAAAAATTTAGACCTTTATCAGATAGAACCAATATAGTAGTTACAAGAAATCAAGATTATTCTGAAGAAGGAATTGTTGTATGTCATTCTATGGAAGAGGCTATGAAAGAAGCCGAATCCCATGGAAATTTAGCTTTTGTTGCTGGAGGAGCACAAATTTATTCTTTAGCAATACAAGATCCCAGAGTTACAAGAATGGATTTAACAGAATTACATGATTCTTATGAAGGAGATGTTTTCTTTCCTGAATTTGGAGTTGAATGGACTGAAACCTCAAGAAAAGAAAGAGGACCTTTTGACTTTGTAACCTATTGGAGGGGAGAATAATGTCTAGATTTTATGATTTATTCCAAAGAAAACCCGTACTTGGTATGTTACATCTAAGTGGAAAACATCCTGTAATTCAAGCTTTGGATGATTTAAGAATCTATGAAGAAGGAGAAGTAGATGGAGTTATTGTCGAAAATTATCATGGAACTGAAGAAGATGTTAGACACACTTTAGAAGCTATTTCTAGAAGAACCACTCCTCTAAAAGTTGGTGTAAACGTACTTGGAAGTTTAGAACTTCTTTTGAACTCGCAAAGAGATTTGAAGCTGATTTTATCCAAATCGATTCTGTCCAACCTCCTGGCATAGATCCCGAATGGTATCAAGATTGTAGAAAAGAGTTCCCAAATACAGTTGTCTTAGGTGGAGTTGGATTCAAATACACTTCAGAACCTGGGGATAATTTAGAACATTGGTTGAGGGTAGGCAAATCTAGAACAGATGCTATAGTCACAACAGGTGCCAGAACTGGAATTGAAACTGATATAGAAAAATTAGTTTTATACAAATCTTTAGTTGGAGACTTCCCTATTGTAGAAGGCGCTGGTTCTAATAGAAGAAATGTAAGAGAACATATTAGAATTGTAGATGGTACTATTGTTGGTTCTTATTACAAAGATTGGAATGCTTCTAGGACCATGAGAGATACCAGAAAACCTCCACAATTAAAAAATGTTAAAGGCTATATGGTTGAAGCAAACAAATCTAGAGACCTTTAATAACTCTAAACAATTTTTCCCATTGATTTTTAGCCCATATTTTTTCTAAATTTAAATTATGTCCAAACCCTCTTTTAATTAATTCCTTATCTACAATCCCGCCCCTATGTGGATGTTTATATTTCTGAGGTAAAGGAGAATTAAACCCATGCATATAATGCACTAGTTCATGTGCTAAAGTTGTATCTATAATATATTCCGGAACTCGTTCATCTTGGAATAAAGAATTTATCTCTATAATAGAATCTTTTTTCTTTTTCTTAATACATCCAAATCTTCTTAGACTTTTACCCTTAAACTTAACCAGAACATTATTTTCTTTTGGAGTTTCTGGGAATAACAACTCCCAAATCTGTCCTAATTTCTCATCTAACCAAATATCCTCTCTTTTCATTCTAAATCTTTTACAAATCCAAAGTCTCTCGCTTTATCTTTTTCTGAAATAAACACTTTAAAATTTTTAAAACTTTTTACATAAGGTGTATGACCATTTTCTTTCGTAACATCACTTCCCTCAGTTAGGAAATTAAAACTTGGAATTATAATTAACTTACTTTTCTTATACTTTCCCAATAAAAAACATTTAAACTTTTCATCTCTTCTTTCCTCAAAAGAAATTGCCGGATGTTCATGTCCCATAATAATTACTTTTTCAGTTTCATTAACTAATTTATCTCCATGTACAAATAAAATATCTTCTAGTTTGTAACTTTCTTTAACTTCTAAATTTCTTTTTTCAGTAATTGGACCTAAAACCTTGTCATGATTTCCTTTAATTACAATTACAGACGCTTTTTCTAATAAATAATCTAAAACTTTTAAAGTATCTCGCCATTCTTGATCAGAAATAACCCCGAACTCATGCTTCACATCTCCAATTAAAATTATTTTCTTTACTTCTAATTTTTTAAAAATAGAATCAAACCTGTCTAACACTTCTTTTACATCAAATTTCGGAATTAGCACTCCTTGTTTTTGTAAACTTTCCTCAAAACCTATGTGTAGGTCTCCCACAACTAAAACTTTTTCTTTCTTAAGATAAAGACATAAATCTACTATTTCTATACCTTCTAAAATTTCCATATTCTAAGGGGATAGAAAAGAGTTTTTAAGAATTACTAAGATGCTAACTTCAATTTTTGAACAGCCTTATCTAATCCAATGACTCTTGATTGAGCTACGCCACGAACTTCACCTGTTCTTAGAGTTTCATTATAATCCTCGGGAGAATTTAGTACCAAATCTTCTACTGCCCATATTCTATTTGGAGAAGACACATCTTCCATATCTCCAATTGAACTTGTCAGACATTTTCTATTATATCCTCCACAAAAAAAGACATCATTTTCTCCAAATTCCTCAAGTTCTTCCTTATCTAGAATACACCCTCTATCACGTTCTGTAAATATAACTCGATCTATTAATCCCGCTTCTAATAATAAACTTGTTGCAGCAGCATAATGATGAATTGTTTCTAACGCTACCATTCCAACTTCAGATCTAACACGATTTAAATTTAATAATTTTAATAAATTGTCTAAATATTCTCCTACTTCTCTTCTAACTCCTTCACTTCTAATTTCACCCATATGACTTAAGTGTAAATAAAATGGATGTGTAAGCATTACTGTATTCTCGGCTCTTTGAGCTCGTTGATATCTACTTGCATGATCTTTATATGACACTAATAGTTTACTATCCGGTTCTTCTCTATATCTTCTAGATCCACAACTCAAACTATGACTTAAAACCTTATCAATGTGTTCAGTCCAAGCTTCAAAATTACTATTTAATACAACCCCGCTTTCATTATTATTTGCGGGCAGTCTATTTCTTAGGTCCGGGTCATAGTTTTTAGTCATATGTAATTCTCTTTCTAAGTTTAATCTACTTATTCTCTTATCAGAACTCTTTTTTCTTACTTATTTGCTTTCTTTTCACACTTATCACAATAAATTCTTTTAGATTCTCTTCTTCCAACTACAAACCAAGTTCTACAATGTCTGCACTCGATTCTTATATTATATTCTACCATCTTGAACGATTCCCTCCTCTAAAGCTGTTTCCGTTGTTCTTCCGAAAACCGTTCCCATTATTTGAAAATTTTCCTTTGTTTCCAAATCTTCCCTTTGGTCTAAAATTATCTCTTTTAACAATGGTTACTCTTTCCAATTGAGGAGTGTCTATTTTATCTATTTGAAAATTATTATATTCCCTTAGAACTTTTGAAAAGTTTTCATGGTCACTCTCCGCTAAAATATTAACTACCATACCTTCTTCTCCCGCTCTTGCAGTTCTTCCAATTCTATGCACATAATCTTTTGCATCTCTTGGAATTTCATAATTATAAACATGACTTACATTATCAATATGTAATCCTCTAGCCGCTACATCTGTACATACTAGTACTCCGAATTTACCGCCATTAAACATATCCATCATCTTAGTCCTTTTATTCTGAGTTAGTCCGCCATGAATTGCCATAGCATCTACTTTGTTTTTCTTTAAATTCTTAACCACAAAGTCTACAGAACTTCTCATATTACAAAACACCATTACTAATCCTTGTTTTTCATTCTTTAAAAGGTTAACAAGTAACGGAAGTTTCAAACCACCTGATGCATTATAATACACTTGCTTTAATTTACTTGGATCTACTTGATTTACAGCTGATACCGTTAAAGGATCCTTCATGTATTTATTAGCTAAATTTTTTATCTCAGTAGATATTGTAGCTGAAAAGAATAAAGTCTGTCTATTAGTTGGACATTTTCTAATGATTTTTTCTACATCTTTAATAAAACCCATATCTAACATTCGGTCTGCTTCATCTAAAACTAATAATTTAACTTTTCTAAGATCTATTGTTCTTTGATTCATATGATCAAATAATCTTCCAGGTGTAGCTACTACAACTTCACTCACCTTTAAAGCCGTCATTTGAGGATTTATTGCAACGCCTCCATAAACTGCTGTAACTTTAATTGTTTTCTTTATAGAAAATTTATTTAACGCTTCTTTTACTTGTTCTGCTAATTCCCTTGTAGGAACTAAAACCAAAGCTTGTAACCCTTTATTTGGTGTTACTTGCTCTAAAATTCCACAACCAAAAGCTAGAGTCTTTCCAGATCCAGTTGCGCTTTCTCCTATTGTATCCTTTCCTAATAATATATGGGGGATACTTTTTTCTTGTATTTCTGTTGGTGTGGTTATTCCTAATCTATCTATAGAGTTTAATAACTCACTACCTAAATTTAATTCTTCAAATTTCATTATATTCTCCTATAATTGCACTTGTTTTAGAAAAAGTGAAATGTTATGATTAAACAAGTACTTTCTCTCGTTTTTATGCTCTTATACTTTTATACTCTTTTTTAGGGTATTTAAGGGTATGGGTTAGGAATTTCCAATTTGCTTTATCATAACAGTATTGCGAACTTTTTTGGTTATTACTTTCAAATAAACATAATTTTAAAGGATATTCTCCTTGTTTCCTTTCATAAACATACGTAAAAACAATTCTTGTTTCATTATTTTCTATTTTAGAACTGCATCCAGAATTGTCTCCAACACAACCATGTTTTTTAATAAATATATGTCCACACTTTGGAGGTTCAGAATAAGTTACATTTTCAAGATCCAAATGATTGTTATGAATTAAAAAATCATGTTGCCCTAAAAATATTCTCACTTTTTCAATTTTTCTTAACCCCTCGTTTGTAACACATATTTCGATTGGAAAGCCTTCCCTTGTTTTGGTTATAGAATCTATGCTTATTGGAATAATTCCGGTTCTACCTGCATTTCCACTCCACATAATAAGTGAAGGTTCTACTTTTAAAGACGTTTCTTTTACTAATTCTTCTGCTTTTGCTTCTGGAAAATCAAAAGTTTCTTCATCTATTTTTACTAATACCATTTTATTTTTCCTCCTTCTTTTCATGTTTTAGTTTATCTTTTACTAGAAATAAACCCGATATAATTAATGCTAAGATGGAAATCCCTCTACTCTAATACCCACCTACAGATGGGATTACTCTATCAAGGTATCCATGGTCTATAAGGAGAGTGTATCCTATAATCCCGATTGTAAAGGATAACATTACCAATCCACATTGATAAGAATATTCCTTAATAATATCTTTAAAACCCATTTTATTACTAAAATTAAAAATAATGAAACACTTAAATTTTTCTATTTATTTTTTTTGATTCTGCCCAATCTCACTCAGAAACAACTTTAATTCAATTTTCTAACAGCTTCTAAAACTGGTAAATTAGCTTCTGTAGGAACATAAATTACTTCAGAATTCCCATCATTTAAGCCTTCAATAAATCTATATTTAAGATAACCTTCAGTTATACTCCCTGCAATAATTCTATTCGCTTCTGCAATACCCTTAGCTCTAATAACCTCGGCTTCCGCTTTTAAACTTGCACTATCTTTCTCAGCCTCAGCTTCTTGAACTGCAATTTTTCTACTCCACTCTGCTTCTTTTAATTGAGCTTTTCCATTTAATTCTCTAGAATAAACTTTATATTTTGGAATCCCCCACATAAATAAACCAAGAACAACAATAATTAAAACTACACTCAAAATGGCTTGATTCTTTTGATTCATATTAATTCTAAAGATAATCAAAACTTATAAGTCTATCTTCTCCCTCTGCCCAATCTTAGCCAGTACTAAATTATGCATTCTTTGTAAGAATTCTGTTTTATCTTCAACTTTAAATAAATCCATATGACCTTGCAACACTAAATTAAAGGCAAATGGACTCGGAATTTTAGTTTCAATTTCTTTAACTTTTATTTTCCCTTTTTCCACACCTTTAATTATATTTTTAGCATTCCCTACATCCATTAAATCTTCAAGTACTTCCCTTCTAGCCTCTTTTAATATTGGAAAATCATTACTAATCCTTTTAACCGCATTAATTAAAATCATACTACTTACTTGCTGTCTACCTACTCTTTTTTTATGTCCTTTATACATTCTTAAAATCATTAAACTCCTGCCCGCACAATGTCTAAACCTCCTCTTCAGAACTTCTGTTTTTTCTAACGCAATTTCCATTATTTTATCTAAATCTTTACTTTTCAAACTTTTAAACGCCTTTAAAGCCAACATACTTTTCTCAGAACTTAAATAAAATCCATTATCATTAATTCCAATTTCAATATCTCTCCTCCCCAACAATCCTGTTAAATAAGCTACAGCTCTAGACAGAACATCATTTACTCTCCTTCCATATAAAGTATGAAATACTACATATTTTTTATTATAAGCATTATACTCTTCCACTACAATTTTATTATCACTCGGTATTACTTTCACATATTTGAACATTTCATTAAAGTAATTATAGATAGCCTCTTTCCCATACTCATCCACATACAAATATTTATCAATAAATTTCAAAATTTCACTTTTACACCTCTTCTTAACAAACTTCTCCTCCATTAATCTTCTAAACCTACCAATTTCAATACTTAGGTCAAAACTAAGGGGAAGCATCTCACTAAACCAACTTGGAATTGTCGGAGGTCTATCTACACTTCCTTTAACTTGTGCCACCATTCCTCTCGCAAATTGAAATTCATATCTTTCTCCTCCAAGAGCAAAAACATCCTTCCTCTTCAACCTCTCTAAAAAACCTTCATCTACACTTCCCACTACTTGATCTCCAATTTTAACTCTAATATGCGACTCATCGGGAATAGTTCCAATATTAGTCATATAAATAATCCTAGATAACTTCCCTCTACTTCCAATCTCATTAAACTCTTTATCCCAAAAAATCTTAGCATACACATGTCTATCTTCAAGTGAAGTAAACTCCCCTGATAAGTAATCTAACACATCATCAAAATCTTTCTTACTTAGAGTAGAATAACAATAACTACCTTTAATCAACCCAAACAAATCCTTATAATTAATCCTATCTGCAATTGCAATTCCATATATTTGCTGAGCTAAAACATCTAAACAATTCTTAGGAATATGAACTTGATCTATTTTCCTTTCTATCGCACTTTTCAACATAACAGCACATTCTACTAAATCATCCCTATCTAATACAATAACTCTCGACTTTACAGTATCATGTAATTTATGTCCTGCTCTTCCACTTCTTTGTAAAAATCTCGCCACTCCTTTAGGACTGCCCAAACAAATAACTAAATCTATGAACCCAATATCAATTCCAAGTTCAAGACTTGTAGAACACACTACTACTTTTAATTTCCCTTCTCTTAATCTATTTTCAATATTCAATCTAGTTTCTTTACTTAAACTTCCATGATGTGCTCCAATATTATCAGAATAACTTTTCGGAAAATTATTTTTCAAATGATCAACAACTCTTTCCGTAGCCGCTCTAGTATTTGTAAAAATAAGTGTTGTCTTATGCTCCTGAACTAATTTGTCTATTAATCCGTACATTCCTTCCGCTTGTTCTTTGTAACTTGTATTAATCAAATCCTTAACCGGACTTAACACCTTCAAATCCATTTCTTTAATGAACTGCACATCCACAATCTTACAATTTCCTTCAGTCCCTACTAAATATTTTGCAATTTCTTCTAAAGGCGCTACTGTAGCTGATAACCCAATTCTACAAAAATCCTTTCTTGTTAGATCTTTTAACCTTTCTACACTTAAACTTAGATGTACTCCTCTCTTATTATCCGCAAGGGCATGAATTTCATCTATAATACAATAATCCACATCTCTTAAATTTTCTCTAAACTTCATAGTTGTTAACACAATAGCTAATGATTCTGGAGTTGTAATCAAAATATGTGGCGGTTTCTTAGCCATTTTAACTCTTTCATAAGGTGTAGTATCCCCTGTTCTAAGCCCAACACGAATATTCAACTCCATTCCATGTTTTTTCGCAATTTCATTAATTTCTTCTAGCGGAGTTATTAAGTTAACAGAAATATCACTTGAAAGTGCCTTAAGCGGACTTATGTACACCGCATACACCTTGTCTTCTAACTCCCCTCTTAAATTTAAAACAACTAACTCATTTAAAATAGCTAAAAACGCAGTTAAAGTCTTAGTCGCCCCAGTTGGAGCACTAATTAAAACGTTATTTCTTTTGTAAATTTCTAATATACCATATAACTGCGGTAAAGAGAATTCTTTAAATTTTTTAAAAAACCACTCTTTAACAAAGGGGTGCAATATTCCTTCTACATCCTTGGCCGCAAATGGCTCTTTAATCTTCGTTATCATACTAAGAACTCTTTTCTTATAGTCTCTAGGATATAGGTTTAAAAGCTTTACGACCTCATGACAAATATGTCGTTTAAACTTCTTTATATCTAAAACAACTTACTTCATGATCATTAACCATGCCAATAGCTTGCATGAACGCATAACAAATAGTAGACCCAACAAAATTAAAACCCCTTTTCTTAAGGTCTTTACTTAATTCATCTGATAATTTGGTATTGGCGGGTATTTCACTCATAGCTTTAACCCCATTATCTATTACTTTATTATTCACAAAACCCCAAAGATATTTATCAAAACTTCCAAACTCCTTTTGAATTTTCAAAAAACACTTCGCATTTTCTATTGTAGACCTTATTTTTAGTTTATTCCCAATAATCCCTTCATCTATTATTAGTCTATCAAAATCCTTTTTAGTATATTCTGCCACTTTATTTATATCAAAATTATCAAACGCTTTCTTATACCCTTCCCTTCTTTTCAAGATAGTACTCCAACTTAATCCTGCTTGGGCTCCTTCTAATATTAAAAATTCAAATAAAAGTCTATCCTCATGAACCGGTTTCCCCCATTCACAATCATGATACTCTAACATGTCTTCACTTTCCGCCCACTTACATCTATTTACCATGGTTATCTGAAATTCTCAAAAGACTTTATTAAATTATCTCAAACCCAACCAACACACTTAGAACAACAAGACCAAACACAGTAATCCTATACTTATACTTGATCTTAGCAATATATTTAGAAAAATAAAAAATAGCATAAAACTCTAATAGTGTAGCTAATAATATACCAGAACCAACTAATAATTTCTTACTTAAAGGCCCTATTAATAGAGGTGCATACACAATAACGTCATCCACTCCAGTTGCAAAAAAAGTCAAAATTCCAGTTCCATATAATTGAAATAACCTCGCCGTACTCGGCTTATACTTCTTATGACTTATACTCTTCACTAATTTATCTCTCCCCTTATGTACAATTTTATCAAAATAAATAAACACCGCTAATCCAAAGATTAACCCAGCCCCAATCCAATTTCTATACGGAATTCTTTCTAAAACTCCCGAAAACAACATAGCTATACTAATTAAAATTATTATACTCGTTAACATCCCTAAAATAAACACAAACTTCCCCTTTTTAGTTCTAGTTAAGGAAGCTAATAAAGGACTATGAGTCAAAGTATCATCCATTCCTGCAATTAATTTAGCCACAAATCCTTGGATAATTAACAAACTCATACTCCAATATTTATTTTCTAAAATATAAAAACTTATCCAAAACATTTAAAATCCTACTCCTCTCATAATTATATCATGGGACAAGAGGAAGTTAAAAAAGCCCTAAAAAAATCCGGCTCTTGGTTATTAAGCAATGAGATAGCGAAAGCCACAGGTTCCTCTTTAAAATCCATTCAATCTTCATTAAGACGCTTAGTTAAGTGGGGCGAGATCAAAAAAGAACCCGCTTCTAGAGTTATCCAAGGCCCAGGAAGACTCAAAGAAAAATCTTTCGCTGGCTTTGCTTATAAAATTAAAGACTACAAAACTTTAGATGATTTAAAACTTAAAAACAAGACTGTTTTATTAAGATTAGACTTAGATTCCAAGTACAAACCTTTATTCACTCCTACTGAAAATTTCTCTAATCACTTACCCACAATCTTAGAATTAATAGAAAAGCAAGCTAAGATAGTTATCTTAACACACCAAACTCCAGAAACTAACTCTTTACAACCTCACGCTTCTTACTTAACTAAAAAACTTAATCAAAAGGTCACTTATATAGAAGATATTTTAGGTAAAGAAGCTCAAGAAAAGATACAAAACTTACACCCCAAAGAAGTTTTACTCTTAAAAAATGTTTTTTCTTTAAAAGATGAAACCCACACAAAACAAAAAAAACAAAAAAAATCTAAATTAGTTCAAACTTTGTCTAAATTAGCTGATTGTTATGTAAATGATGCTTTCTCACTAGCTCATTTAGATTACGCTTCACTTACGGGTTTTCCTCAAGTTATGCCTTCTGCTTTAGGGAGATATTTTGAAAAGGAAATAGAATTCGCTAATCATTTACTCAAACCTAACCAACCTTGTATTTATCTTCTAGGTGGAAACAAACCTTTACAACTCACTAATTTTATGAAAAAATCTCTTGAGAAGGGAAGGGTAGACTTAATCCTCACTTCTGGCTTAATTTCTCATTTATTACATTTATCTAAAGGTCAAAAACTAGGTGGACAAGAACATGATTTAAAACAAAATAAATACAAAGTAACCTCAGAAATAAAAACTCTAGCTAAACATTCCAGCGTTATCTTACCTAAGGATTATAGTATCTCTACTTTTGGAGTTAGAGAAAATATTAGTGTTAAACACCTTCCCATTTATCAATCTCTTCAAGAAATTGGTAAAGAAACCTTAGACCATTATCTTTCCCTTATTAAAAAAGCCAAAACTATCTTAATTAAGGGTACTTTTGGAAAAATCGAAGCTCCTGAATTCCAGGAATCTACTCAAGCTTTATTACAAGAAATTTCAAATTCAGATGCCTTTACATTTGTTTTAGGAAATTCCACAGTTAAGGCCTTTAAAGAATTTAACATCCCTATTAAAAACCTTAATAACTTATCTAAGAATTCAAAACCTTTGCTAACTTATTTAAGTGAGAAACCACTCCCTGCTTTAGAGGTTTTAAAAGTAAAATGACATTAAACGACATAAACGACACGTACGCGCAGTGCTTATAAATAAAATAATTTTAAGATTTATTATGTTAAAATTTACTACAGAACATAGATTAAAAATAAACAAATCAAATAAAGGTAAAAAAAGAGCACCAAGAAGTGAAGAGTGGAGAAAGAATTTAAGTAATTCTCTAAAAGGAAGAAAAGTCTGGAATAAAGGGAAAAAAGGGTTACAAAAAGCTTGGAATAAAAAAGAGTTATCTGAAAAAGATATTATAAATTTATATTTAAAACAAAATAATTCTTCATATAAAATTGCAGATAAATTTAATGTAGATGTGAGTGTGATACTAAGAATCTTAAATGAACACAGAATTACCCTAAAGAGAGCTAAATATTTTTTAAAAGGCAAACAAGTATCTAGATCAACAAAAAATAAAATTTCTAAATCCAATAAAGGGAGAAAATTTTCTGAGGAAACCAGGAGAAAAATTAGTCTTGTTATTAAGAAA
>PVBE010017022.1_pt1 | contig 12932 bp, 6 predicted proteins | sample 1631181 | NCBI WGS metagenome assembly PVBE01 (sample SAMN08397723, study PRJNA350692) | Marine metagenome, whole genome shotgun sequencing project. | isolation source: water | place: Pacific Ocean | collected 2012-04
CATGCCAAATGACCCCCTCCCCCCCACCCGACACGCAAAAAACTGACGTTTCAGCCACCGTCAAGGAACTGGAGGCCGAAACGTTCGCGGTTGCTCGCAGCCTTTTGGAGACTTTTCCCATAAATCCTGACGCAATAAACCTTATGGCTAACGCGCATAACCAGTATGACCAAACAAAAGAGGCGGCCAAATGGTGGCGAGAGTCTCTTGAATGGGCCCCCGGACGCGTTAACGCCCGTCGCGGTTTGGCTATGATTGCGATGAAAGAAGGCGACTACCTCAAGGCCGCAGAAATGTGGGGGCTGATTCGCCAAGGCAACGCCAGGATCCCGGATGCGAACGGGCGTTACGGCGAGGCGCTTCTTGAAATGGGAAAGCCCGCCGAAGCTATCGAGCCTTTGGAGCGAGAGGTTCGAATCTCCCCACGAAACGCCGAGTATCACTTCCTGCTGGGGCGGGCGCATCTTCAGCTCAACCAATACGCCAAAGCGGCGAAGTACTACGAGAAAGCACATGAGATCCAACCTCGGGACTCGAAGACGTGCTACGGACTGTCTGTAGCTTACGCCAGATCGGAACAGGCCGACAAGGCCGGGCGGATGCTGGAGAAGTTCAAGAGCCTACGAGCCGAAGAAGACGCCTCGCTGTCTCAGCGGAGGAAGACCAGTTTCAATCGAGACTGGACAATCCAGACACTAGCCAGGACGCTTACTGGCGCCGGCATCGTTTATGATCGCAATAGAGAATCGAAGAAAGCCGAGAAACTCTGGCGGAGGGCCTCGAGGCTTAACCCGAAGGCCAGGATCTGTCGTCACGAACTTGCAAGCCTGTACGTTCGGCAGGGCCGCACCAACGAAGCCATAGAAATCTGCCTGCATCTGCAGAAAACCTATCCGAATGTTGCCGACTACCACATGCGGGCCGGCCTGCTTTACGCCCGATTGAAGCAATGGGATCTTGCCGAGACGGCGTTGAAGAAGGCCGTTGAACTCGACCCCAACAACATGCAGATCAAAGAAGCGTACAAACGGGTACAGGAAAGGCAGTAGACTATGACTTTGCGCAACAGTGAGAACTGCCGAACAGTACGTTCTATTATAGTCGTTGTATTTGCGCTGACTGGCGCTGTCTGCACCGCACGAGCCCGCAGTCCGATCCAGTTTCGCGACGTCACGCAAGCGACGGGAATCAAGTTCAAACACACTGACGGCGGTTCCGGTAAGCGATACGTTATGGAGCCAATGTCCGCGGGCGTTGCGGTCTTTGACTACGACGGCGACGGCGACATGGACATCTACTTCCTTAACGGCGCGCCGCTCAAGGGAACCAAGGCTCCGGCGCGGCCGAGAAACGCACTGTACCGCAATGACGGAAAGTTCAAGTTCACTGATGTCAGCGTAAAAGCCGGCGTCGGCAACACGGGGTACGCCCTGGGCGTGTGCATCGGCGATTACGACAACGATGGAGCCCCGGACATCTACATCAATAACCACGGTCCAAACGTCCTGTACCACAACAACGGCGACGGCACATTTTCCGACGTAACCAGGAAAGCCGGCGTGGCCTCCGGTAGCCGCATGGGCGCCGGAGCGAACTTTCTCGACATCGACAAGGACGGCGACCTGGATCTGTTCGTCGCCAATTACCTCACATTCTCCGAAGACCGCCACGTAGTTCACCGCATCGGAGACAATCCCATATACTCGGGACCCAGCGACTACCCTCCGACCGTGAACATCCTCTACCGCAACGAAGGAGACGGAACGTTCAAAGACATCACCGCCGAGTCAGGCATTGCCCGGCACAAGGGCAAAGGAATGGGAACCGTTTGCTGCGACTACGACAACGATGGCGATACCGATATCATTGTCGCCAATGATGAATGGGCCAGCTTCCTGTTCCGCAATGACGGAAAGGGCAAGTTCAAGGAAGTCGGGCTGACTGCGGGGATCGCCTACGATCTGGACGGCAAGGCCCAATCGAGCATGGGAGCCGCATGCGGGGATTACGACAACGACGGGCGACCGGACCTCCACTTCACCTCGTATCAGCAGGAGCTCGCGACGCTGTACAAGAACGCTGCCGGCGGATTCTTTGATGATGTTACGCGCGTCACGAAAGCGGGAACCGGAACGCTTTCATACGTAACGTGGGGAAACGGGTTTGGGGATTTCGATAACGATGGCGATCGAGACATTTTCATAGCCTGCGGACACATACAGGACAATGTCGAGAAGTTTGACGACAACGGAACGTACCACGCCAAAAACATCGTCATGATGAACACGGGAAAGGGTAAATTCGCCAACGTGTCCGACAAGTGCGGCGATGGTCTGGCGGTGAAGCTCTCCAGCCGCGGCGCCGCATTGGGCGACCTGGACAACGATGGCGACCTCGACGTGGTGATAATGAACTCCCGGCGCGAACCCACGATCCTGAGGAACGATTCGCCCGCGGGCAACCACTGGATACAGATTCGCCTTCGGGGCGTAAAGACCAACCGCCACGGAGTTGGCGCCCGCGTCAAAGTGGTGGCGGGGAAACTCACGCAGATAGACGAAGTGCACAGCGGACAGGGCTACCAGAGTCACTTCGGCATGCGGCTGCACTTTGGTCTGGGCAAGATCGACAAGGTCGATCGCATAGAAGTTCGCTGGATCGGCGGAGGCGTGGACGTCCTGAAAAATGTACGCATCGACCAGATCATAAGAATCAAGGAAGGAAGTTCGAATACCAAACCATGAGTCAGACCGACAGGTACTACGCCGCTGCGTGCCAGCTTAACACGCCCAATCCGGCGCATCGCGATGAAATCACCGCCCGAGTGGACCGAATACTGCAGATGATCGATTGTGCGGTGACCGGATACGAACCGTTCTTCGACGTGCGATTGATCGTGTTCCCCGAGTTCGCTCACGCGGCGCCGATTTATCCGACCGTCGATGAACTGCTGGACAAACTGGCGGTCCCGATCCCAAACGAACATACCGATCGATATGTCGCCAAAGCCAAACAGCTCGGCGTCTATATCCAGACCGGCACGTTTTTGGAATCGGACGCCAAGTGGCCCGGGCACGTGTTCAACACCACCTGCCTGATCGGGCCGGACGGGATAATCTCCAAGTACCGCAAAGTTCACACCTGGACGCCGTGGGAAGTGCACACAAGCCCGCACGACCTGAGCGGTTACGACGAGCCGCTTTTCCCCGTAAGCGACACCGAGATCGGCAAGATTGGAACTGCGATCTGCTATGACTGGCTCTTCCCCGAGGCGATTCGCCAGCTTGCCCTGGGCGGAGCCGAAGTGCTGGTGCGCGTCTCGGCGTACATGGATCCGTGGGGAACCGCCGAACCTATGGACTGGTGGACTACGGTTAACCGCGTGCGTGCGTTGGAGAACATGGCGTACGTCGTGGCCGCCAACCAGGCGGCAAGCATAACCAACTATCCGCCGTTTTCCTGGCCGGGCGGGAGTATGATCGTCGATTTCGACGGGCGGATCCTGTCACAGGCCGACCCGGGGCCTCACGAAAAGATCGTAGTAGGTCCTATCGATCTGGCGGCGCTGCGAGCCGAACGCGAGCGGCGCGGCGGACACTTGATGCAGGCGCACCTGCGAACCGAAGCGTACGGAGGCTACCAGCGGCCGATCTATCCGGCGGGCAAGGGCGATTCCGGTCCGATCAGCGTCGAACTTAACGCTGAGTCAGCGCGGCTTGGACGGAAGGCTTTGGAAGAGTTGTAAGGCGACCGGCGTTGATGGTCCCCAGCGGCGGGACCTGCGTGTTGCTCCCCAAACCGTTCCATCGCACTGTGCCGGTAACGCCCGGCCAGGGTGACAGGCCCGCCACAGCATCGCGAATACCGGCGCGATTCAGACCAGCTTTGCGAATCGCGGCGATCAGCATCTGCACTGAATCGTAAGTGTAGGCGGCTGTGTAATCGGGCGAGCGGCCGAATTTGCGAGCGAAGGCCCTGTGGAACTCGGCGGCGGATTTCGACGCGCTGGACGCATCGTACAGAAGCGGGAAGACCGCGCCGGCGCCGACCTGTAAGTCGAATCCTCGCCGCCCCATTACTGCCCGTCCGAAGACGGCGCCCTTGTAGTTACCGGCCCGCAGTTTGCGGATCAGGCGTGCGGAGTCATCCGAACCGGCCGCGATGACCACCGCCGACGGTCGCACCTTGAGAACCTCAACCGCAAGTTGGTCCGCTTTCTCAGCGCCGCGCCTGAATTCGAACTGTCGTCGAACGCCAACACGCCGTTTCTTCAGCGCCTTTCGCAACTCTGTCGTGAAGATTCGCGAATCGTGATCGTCGCTCGACATGATCACCAAACCTCCGGACCCGCCGCGCCGGATAATTTCCGCCGCCATCGGACCGGCCGCCAGATGATCGCCGGGAGCCGTCGAGAATATCCACGGCACGTTGACGAAATTGGCTGTCGGGTCGGAACTGACCGGGCTTATCAGGGTCAGCCGCGCCTTGGCGGCGACCTGCTCAGCCAGGTGAGTGCTCGGACCGTCAATCCCACCGATAATCGCACAGACACGCTCTTTGTACACTAGCGAGAACAGGTCCTTTGTTCCGTTGGACCATGGATTCTTCGACCAGGCGCCCATGAGCTTGAACGGTTTGTCGCGATATCCGCCGGCTGCGTTTGCCTGATCGATCGCCCACTGCGCCGCCAGCCACATATCGCCGCCGCGCGGATCTTTGGGATCGCTCGGACCGAAGTATCCGATGCGAACTTCCCTGGCGTCAGTCGAAGAGACCTTCGGGACTGACGGAATCTGAAGGTCCTTGCGCGAGAAGTACTTCCACTTTCCGTTCAGGCGTTTGGCGAGAAACACTTCGCCCATGTCGTCGAGCACGGCGCTTAGCGCTATGTCTCCGGTAACGCCGGGCCAGGGTCTGTTGCGGTGGGCCAGCACGTCGCGGACCTTGGCGCGATTGAGCCCGGCGGTCTGGATCGCGTCGATCAGCATGTTCATCCCGTCGAAAGCGTGAGATGCGTAGGTTTCCGGCGCCTGCTTGAAACGTTTGCTAAATGCCGCGCGAAACGCGTCGAGCTTCCTGTCCTTGCGATCGGGATTCCACGGAAACGTGCATACGACGCCTGAGGCGTTGTCACCGGCGATTTTCACGAACTCGCCCGACACGCATCTGTCGCAGGTGAAGTAACGGTGCTTCATGCCCATCTTCCGCATCTGGTTTAAGATATTCGCCCCGTCGACCGCATCGCCCCAGTGGACGATCGCTTCAACCTTGGCCTGTTTGAGACGCTCCAACTGCAGCGAGAAATCCTTACCGCCGACTTCATAAGCCATCTCCAGCGGGATCGGATGCCCCATGCGGCGGCTGCCGTCGATAATCTCACGTACGCCGAACCGGCCGTAGCGGTTGCTCGCACGAATGATGCCCACCCGCTTGAAGCCGAGCTTGCGGTACAGATAGCTAATCAGCAGATAGCCCTGCTTGCGGTCGTCGCCGACACAGCGGGCGATCCACGGGATATTCGTTTCGACCAGCGTGGGATCGGAGTCGCCGGAGTTCATCATGGGTATTTCGGCTTTCAGCGCCACGCGGATGGCGATGTGCGTGTTGGCCCCGTCGATAGTGCCCATGATCGCCCAGACCTTGTCCTTGTACGTCATCTTGATGATCTCGTTGCCCGAGGCGCCCCATAGCCCGTTGTCGTTGGAGACTACGAGTTCGAAGGGGATCTTTCGCTTCAGGTATCCGCCGCTGGCGTTGGCCTGTTCGATCGCCAGGCGAGCGCCCTGGAGCATCTTGCGTCCGAGGATTTCCTCGTGGCTCCTGCCCCCTGTCGCCACCGACACCGTCGATTCGAGCGGTCCTATGAAACCGATCTTGACCGACTTGACGTCTTTGGGTTCAGGAATCGCCCGTCCGGGTCCGGTGTACTCCATCTGGTCGAGAAAGTGCGTTTTGTACGGTTTGACGTGGCGGAATGGGTCTACTTCCCCCGCGCCTTGTGCGTAGGTTTTGGTATGGCGAAGCTTTAGTTGCGGGACATCGTAGGGGCCGGCTGAGTTTATCTTATCGATCACATCGCGCATCTCGGGATCGACCGCGACGTCCGTCTGCGGAGAACCGGGAGCTGCGCACCCCGAAACGGTCAGCAAAACCGCCGTACATAATACGATAGCTGCGGATCTCATTTTTTCTTGCCCTCGCCGATAGCTCGCCCCAGACCTTTGGAAGTTCCGACCCACACGTCGTCGCCGTCGAATTCCACGCACTGTGTGGAGTTGTGGGGAATGCCCACCGGCGTCTTGAAGGTCCTGATCACTTTTCCGGCGCGCGTGATCGCGGCCAGTCCGCTTCTCGAGGCCGGATCCATCGTATAAGTAACCCACGTATCGCTGGCGAAATCCATGACCGCGGCCAGTCCCTTGTCCGTGGCGAACCATGCTTCATTGGCGCTCCGTCCGGCCACGCCATTGCCAAAGTCGCTGGGCAATCCCGTTTCGTCGGCATAGTAACCTCGCCAGTGGCGCCCGTCGTAGCGACACATTCCGAAGTAGGTCGTCACCCACATAACGCCGTCGACATGGCTTACGTCACTGGTGACCACGTGCACCAGACCGTCGTCGCGGTAGAGATCAATCTCCATCTCGCCGTCGGGGTCGAGATAGTGTTTCCATCGCTCGGTCTTCACGTCAAATTCGAGCACGCCGCTGCCCCAGACGGCGATATAGACTTTGCCCGCGTCGTAGTCCGCGCCGTAGTTCCATATTTCCTCCATCGGCGCGTTCTTCTCGGTGTATATGGTCCACTGCTTTGTTACGGTGTTGTAGCGGCTGGCGCCGGCGGTGGTGGCGACCCAAACGTTATCGTTCTCAATCGTCAATCCGTAGACCACGTCGTTGACCAGTCCGCTGTTGAGTTGGTGGAAATGATCGAATCTCCCGCCGCTGAAGCGGGCCAGCCCGCCCCCGAAAAAGCCTATCCACAATTCGCCGGTCTTGGGATTGGCGTCGAGCGAAGAAATTACCTGCCAGGGCAGTCCGTCTTTCTCCCGCCAACTCCGCATCTTTCTGGTCTTTTTGTTGTAGCAGGCAAGCCCGTCCTCGGTTCCTATCCAAACCAGGTCGCCGGCGACTTCAACCGCAAAGATATGATCGTTCGGCAAACCGTCGGCTACAGTGAACCGCTCCCAACGCGTATATACATACGGTAGGGACGCATCGGATAGTGCAGTCTTGCCGTTTTCGATATTCGGCCCCGGCGCGCAGTTCAAAGCAACGCACGCCAGGAAGCACGGCGCCAGTATTTTCAAGAAACAGTTCATTCGGTCATCTCTCACTCAGCGGACGATCAGAGAGTCTTGAGAAACTCGATCAGGTCGTTGAGTTGGTCCTTGGTCAGGTCGTTTGTCACACCGTGCTTATCGTACGGGTTGTACTTTGTCCAGATCTCTTCCAGCGTGTCGGCGATTCCGTTGTGCAGGTACGGAGCCGAATCGTAGATGTTGGTCAGGTGCGGTGAATCGAAACTCGACTTCGTATCGAGCGGCATTTTCGTTCCGACGTCGTGCTTAGTTCGATCCGTGTACAGCGGAGGACGGTGGCAGGTGACGCATCGTCCGAGCTTGGGGATGATCCGTCCGTCATTGGTTCGCGCGCGTTCAAACACCGCCTTTCCGCGGCGCTGCGGTCCGGTGAGCTCGGCCCCGAGCGGCCGGTAGCGGTTCAGCGGGCGGGGAATGCTGCAGATGTAATCGGTCAGCGCCGACAGTTCGTCGGGCTCGAACGGCTGGATTCGCGTAAAGAACACCGCCAGGCGGGGTCCGCACTGGCGCCGCAGGCTCGGATTCAGGCCGGTCCACTTGAACGGAGCGGTGTCGAGAATTCCGCGGAGCGTGCGGTTGTCGACCGGATCGTTGCCAAGCCCGTCAGGTTCAATATCGTAGCTCAGCCCGTCGACATGCCCGTCGGGGTGGCAGGAATGGCAGGAGAACTGGCGGCGGAAAGTGATATTGGCGCTGTGGAACAGTCGCTCTCCGCGGCGGGTCTTTGTGATGATTTTCGGACCGCCCAGATCGATCCGACCGACGGCCTGGAGCTTCTTCAGGTCGATCACAGTCAGCGAATCATCCAGCGAATTGGCCACAAAGCCCGTCGCCCCGTCAGCGGTGATAACCACGCCTCGTGGAGAGTTGCGGGTGGGAATGTGTTTGATGACAAATTCGGTCGGCTTGCCGAGGTGGTTCGGCAGCACATCCTTTCGCTGTCGGTCCGAGGCGGACTCGACTGTCTTGATAAGCTTGGGCACCGACACCACCGCCACGCGGTCTGAACCGGAGCTGGTCACCAGCGCCAGTTTTCCGTCCGGCGTTATCGCCACGTCGGCCGGGTCGGGGAAGCAGATGTTCGGCTCGTCCAGAAGCACCTGGTCGACGCGCCCGTCGCGCCAGGCGATCCCCAGACCGTTGGTAATCGTCCAGCCTTGGAGCAGTCGCGTCATGGGCACCAGGTTCTTCGTCCGGTTCAGCGTAACCAGCGCAAACTTGCCGCCAGGATGCCAGTCGACGCCCTGGACCAGGTTCGCCGCCGGCACTTCCAAACGATTTGTGACGACAGCTCGATCCGTACCGATAGCGGTGACTTCCGACATCGGCGGCTTGCGGAACTTGACGAAGCGGGACAGCGCATTGGTCACGTGCAGTTGCGAGCCGTCGGGCGACATAGACAACGACCATGGGCTGCGGCTGGCTTCGAGACGCTTGATCTCCTTCAAACTCGCCGTGTCGACCACCGAGATGCTGTCTGACGAAGTGTTGCACACGTAGAGGCGTTTGCCCGAACGGTCAGTCAGTACGCCATGCGGTTCGTCGCCCACCTTGATCGTTGCGACCGCCTTGCGTGCAGCAACCTGTATAACCGAAACGCTGTCGTCCAGGCGGTTGCTGACGAACGCCCGTTTGCCGTCGGGGCTGAACGTTACGTCAGTGGGATGGTGTCCAACCTTGATCTCGGCGACCTTCCTGCGTGCGGCGATGTCAACCGCGATCACTGTGTGCGAGGCCTCGCAGGCGACGTACAACTCCTTGCCGTTGGGGCTTATCGCCATGTTCAGCGGAGTCTTATACTGGGGCGGCGCCGACCTTTCGGGAAGTTTGGTCGGATGTGCGATCTGCTTGATCGCCTTGTTGTAGTCGAAGGGCTTTCCGTGAGCCTTGTCTTTCTGGTGGCAGGCAAGACACGTTTTGACCGTCGGGGCGATCAGTCCGGCAGCCTTGGCGGCTTTGGGGTCTTTCATGACCTCCAGGGCCGAGTATTTCTCGCCGGCGCCATGACACCCCTGGCATCCCACGCCGTCGCTGACAGCGTATGAATCGGTAACTCCGCCCGCCGGGTCGATGTAGCCCGTCGCGTGACATTTCAGGCAGGCAAGCGCGGCCGCGGGCTCGCCCTTGACGCCCATCTTTACGGCGATATCGTCAGCTTTCGACGTTGTCAGGACCGCATGGGCCATCGCATGGGCGCCGGTGCGCCACTTGCTTGCCTGGTATCCGCGCACCCGACCCCGATGGCAGGCGGTGCAGGTTCCAACGCCAGTGTACTTCGGATGCTTCGTCCGGCCCAGCGCCTGGGGCGGAGCTATCTTGCCCGGGAGTTTCGCATTGGCCGGGCCCAGATGCGATATCGCATCCCATGCCTCGTCGATATCAATCGGCGGTTTCCGCAGCACCGCGACATGCGAGCCCTTGGCAAGGTGGCATCCCATGCAGTCTTTCTTAGTCGGCGTGATCAGCCCGGCGGCTTTGGCGGCTTTGGAGTTGCACATTACTTTGGCGTCGGCGTATTCACTGCCCGGCCCGTGGCACATTTCGCACTGCACGCCGTCTGCGATTCGGAACGTCGGGTCCTTCTCCCAGTCTTCGGTCTCCGAACCGGTCGCGTGACAGCCCAGACATACCGCCGAAGCTTGCGGATCGTGCGGTATGCCGCTCAGGCGTGCGATTTCCACCGAGCGAGGATCGGCCAGCGAGGCGTGCGCCCGTGAGTGTTTCGATAGGAGCCATTTGGCGTGCTGATCGCCCATAGACTGACCGCTATGGCAGGCTGCGCAGGCTTTGGCGCCTATATACACCGCGTGCTTCTGCTCTTCATTCCGTCCAATCGCGTCAATGACCACGGATCCGAGTCCGATCAGAGTCAGCAGCACGGCCAGTCGTATAGGTGTTCTATGTCGCATGGTACGCTTGTTTGCACTACTTCGACACGGATTCCTTAACGACTTTGAGTATCTGGTCGGACCGCACGTTTTTCAGTTGAGTTTTGCGTCCGTCGGGCCAGCGTATTTCCACTGAATCGGCGGCCTTGGCCTTGCCCAGCCCGAAATGCGCCCTCGGGTCGGACTGCGACAGATAACCCGTGACAGGAATAAGATCGCGTATCTGGACCAGCGAACCTGTCTTGACCGTCACTCGCGCACCGACCGCGTCGGACTTCCCGCCGGGTAGCTTGCAGTCAACGGTCAGCCAGCGGTTGGTCTTCGGGCTGTCGTTTCGCAGAAGTTTCGGCGAAGCATTCAGATTCACCACCAGCAGGTCGAGGTCGCCATCGTTGTCGAAGTCTCCCGCCGCGGCTCCGCGACCGACATGTTTCTCGCGAAAATAGGCTCCTGATTTAGCCGCAACATCAACGAAAACGCCCTTGCCGTTATTCCGCATCAGGACGTCTTCTTCTGTGTACTCGTGGTGCGCGTTTCCATTTGCGATGAACACGTCGAGGTAACCGTCGTTATCGTAGTCCAGCAGCACGCCGCCCCACCCGGTGTATTGGCCGCAGACCACCGCGAGCTTGGACTGGGCGGTGCGATCCTCGAAATACTTGCCCCGATTCATCTGGAGGCATCCGTAACCCATGTCGGGCACGTAGATGTCAAGCCTTCCGTCGCGATCGACGTCGCCTATCGTCGGGCCCATCGAGGATACGCCCTGTCCGCCCTCTCCAAACGCCAACCCCCAGATCAACGCCTCGTTCTTGAAGGCGCCCTTGCCCGTATTACGGTAAAAATAGTTCTCCATGGCGTCGTTGGCGACATAGATATCGAGTCGTCCGTCGTTGTCGATATCCGCCACCGTGGCGCTCATGCCCCTGCCGGCGGGGTTGTGCACGCCGGCGGCTTTGGTTACGTCGGTGAACGTGCCGTCGCCGTTGTTGCGGTACAGCGCGTCGGATTGGCCTTTGTAGCTCAGCGGGCCGGGATACCCCGCCGCGGGATAAAACGACCGGAACTTGCCCTTGTCGTATTCGAGATAGTTGGTCACATAGACGTCGAGGTCGCCGTCGTTGTCGTAGTCGAACCATGGAGCCGACAAGCTCCAGTGCGCGTCGGCCAGACCGGAGGCCTTCGAAATGTCGGTGAACGTTCCGTCGCCATTGTTGCGGTACAGGACATTGGCCCCATAGTTCAGGACGTAGATGTCCAGATCGCCGTCGCCGTCGAAATCCGCCGCCGAACAGCCCGCTCCGTATCCCTGATCGCCCACGCCGGCTTTGCTGGTAACGTCACTGAACGTCCCGTCGCGATTGTTGCGATACAGGCTGTTGCCCAGCTTGCCGCGGAGCTTACGCCCGCGATTGTCGTTGACATCCTTCAGCCAGCATCCGTTTACGAGATAAACATCGAGCCATCCGTCCGAGTCGTAATCGAAGAACATAGCCCCTGCGCCGGTTCCCTCGACGATATTAGTCAGCTTGAAGTCCCCGAAGCTGTGTTTGGCGTCGATATCCGCTGTCTTCGTAATGTCAGTGAATATCGGCAGCGCCGGTTCGGCCGCGAGCCCCTGGACAGAAACCGTCGCCAACAGCAGTATCACAATGCATCTCAGATTCACTTGGATCCTCCGTTCCACATAGCGCCCAGGTCGATCCACTCGGCCAGCGTACGTTTTTCGGCGTCGCTCAGCGGCGGTGTTTTCCCGCGAGGGATCGGCTTGATGCGTTTCTTCATAGTAGCGCCGTCCCAGCCTCGCGCAGTGTTGCGGCCGTAAATATGCCACATCAGCGGGCTCTTGCGCGCGTGTCCCGGATAAACGTATTTACCACGAAACTCGCTTTCAGAGCCCGGTTCCTCCTGGGACAGCAGGTTCCTGTAAGCACGGTTAAAGGATTCGCCGTTCGCCCCACCGCCGTCGAGGCGCGGAGGCGAGCCCTTGAGGCCGTGACAAGGGGCGCACTTCGTATTAATTATAGGCATGATGTGGCGTTTAAAATCGATTGAGCTTCGCTTCGGAGGTTTAAGGGATACGCTTTTACGCTCAAAAGCTTTCTGAAAACGATTCCCAGGCGTAAGTTCGCCGTCCTCGTGGCATCCGATGCAACCGCGAGGTTCGTGGTTCCTGGCCCATATCCAACTGCATGTCCGCAGCGCCATGCCGTCGGCGTCGAGGGTTTGCAGTTCTATCGGCGTGCTGGCCGGTACTTCAATATTGAACGAACCGTCGGCCTCGATGGGAATCTGGCCGAGAATTCGCCTGCGGATCAGCGGCGGGATTCCGTTTCTAACGGTCCGACCGGAAGTTACGCCTTCAGGAACTCCGCCCAGAACGCGAACGCTCTTTACCGTTCCGGGAGGCATCCATTTGGGGTCTTTCAGATCGGATGTGTAGACGTTCAGGCAGTAGAGCTTTCCCTTGGGATCTTTCTCTGTGACCACAGTTGATCGGCCGTCCGGCTCGGAGCGTTTGGCGATCGCTACAGCGTGGATGTCGTGATACTTGGGGTCATCGAAGAGAAGTTTACTCCGGCCTGTAACCGGATCGAGGCGGAATACGCCGTGCGTTCCCGATCCGTCGGACGGGCGGCGTGAAACCAGTATCTTCCCGTCGCCCAGAGGCACAGGAGAATGAAACAGCCCGTCGGCGGTTTTCGTGATGGGCTGGTACGAATGCA
>PVBE010095599.1_pt1 | contig 12932 bp, 12 predicted proteins | sample 1631181 | NCBI WGS metagenome assembly PVBE01 (sample SAMN08397723, study PRJNA350692) | Marine metagenome, whole genome shotgun sequencing project. | isolation source: water | place: Pacific Ocean | collected 2012-04
ATCGACGCCTATTTCGGCGGCGTCTACTACATCGGCCCGATCTTCACCGCCTTCCGCGGCACCGAGGACGCGACCGAGTACTATCGGCTGCTGCGGGCCGAGGTCGAGGCCCGCCTCGCCGAGGGCAGGGGGCCCATTACGCCCGAGGGCGAGTTGAAGCACGAGCGCTATCGCTTGGTCGTCGAGGGGCCGCCCAACTGGACCAACTTCCGCGAGTTCTGGAAGATGTTCCACGACGAGGGCGCGGTGGTGGTGGCCTCGACTTATACCAAGGTCGGCGGCGTCTTCGACCTCGGTTTCCGGCACGATCCGGAGCACCCGTTGGAGAGCCTCGCCGATTACTGCCTCGGCTGCTACACCAACCTAAACCTGCCGAGCCGGGTCCGGATGCTGTCCGACTACATCGAGGACTACCAGGCCGACGGGTTGTTGATCAATTCGATCAAGAGCTGCAACAGCTTCTCCGCCGGCCAGCTTCTGATCCTGCGCGAGGTCGAAAAACGTACCGGCAAGCCCGGCGCCTTCATCGAGTCCGATCTGGTCGATCCGCGCTACTTCTCGCCGGCCAACGTCAAGAACCGGCTGGAGAGCTACTTCCAGATGATCGAGCAAAAGCGGAGCAAGACGGAGGCCGCGGCATGAAGTGCTTCATCGGCATCGATCTCGGCTCGACGACGACCAAATCGATCGTGCTCGACGAGGCGGGCGCCATCCTCGGCCGCGGCATCACGAATTCCCGCTCCAACTACGACGTCGCGGCCGAGGTCGCGAAGCAGGAATCGCTCCTGACCACGCGGTTCACGTTGTTCCGCCGGAGTCTCGCCGATATCGGTTCGCTGAACGGCTCGCTCGATGATTTTCTGGCCCAGCTCGAACGCGATTTTCGCCTCGAGCAGTTCATGGAGCAGCTGGACGATCTGAACCGGACCTGCCTCGCCAACGTGGAAGAGCGCCGCTTCGGCGACGCCGCCAGCGCCATCCGCGAGGCGCTGGTCGAGGTCTTCCGCCGCCTGGAGGCGGAGGCACCGGCCCCCTTCGCGCCGGGGGCGAAGCGCAAATCCGACTTCTTCCGCGACGTCGCCGGCTCGCGCTACCTCGCCATCGGCGAGGAGATCGCCAAGGACGGCGGCGTCTCGTTCGATCACATCCTGAACGTTTACGACCGCTCGATCATCGAGGTCGAGAACCGGATCTCCGAGGAGGCCGACAGCACCAAGCTGATGCGCGCGCTCGATCGGACCTTCGGGATGCTGCCCGAGCTGGCGCCGGCGGCGGACGCGGTCCGGGCGCCGGTCCGGGACGTGCTGGCGACCGAGATCGAGGAGACCTACGTCGTCGGCACCGGCTATGGCCGGGCCCGGCTGCCCTTCTCGAAGGAGCACATTCGCTCCGAAATCCTCTGCCACGGCCTCGGCGCCCATGTCATGTATCCCGAGACCGCGACCGTGCTCGACATCGGCGGCCAGGACACCAAGGCGATCCAGGTCGATCCCGACGGCATCGTCGAGAACTTTCAGATGAACGACCGCTGCGCCGCCGGCTGCGGGCGCTACCTCGGCTATATCGCGGACGAGATGAACGTCGGCGTGCACGAGCTGGGGCCGCTGGCGATGAAGGCGACGCGCCAGGTCCGGATCAACTCGACCTGCACCGTCTTCGCTGGCGCCGAGCTACGCGACCGGTTGTCGCTCGGCGAGAAGCGCGAGGACATCCTGGCCGGCCTGCACCGGGCCATCGTGCTTCGCGCGATGTCGATCCTGGCTCGTTCCGGCGGCATTCGCGACCAGTTCACCTGGACCGGCGGGGTCGCCAACAACGTCGCCGCGGTGAAGGCGCTGCAGGACCTGGTGGCGGAGAACTACGGCGATCTCACCGTCAACATCGACCCAGACTCGATCTATACCGGAGCGCTCGGCGCCGCGACCTTCGCGCGCCGCGCCGTGGAGGAATGACATGTTGCTGACAGCAGGCATCGACATCGGCACCGGCGCGGTCAAGACCGCACTGTTCAAAAGCGAAGGCGAGGAGACCGATTGGCTGGCCAGGCGGGTCGAGCGGATCCGTCGCCGCGACCCGCTCGAGCTGGCGCAAAGCGCCTATGAGGAAATGCTGGCGGAGGCTGGCGTCGGCGCCGACGAGGTCGCCTATGTCGCGACCACGGGCGAGGGCGAGAATCTGGCCTTTCGCACCGGCCATTTCTATTCGATGACGACCCATGCCAGGGGCGGCGTCTACTTGAGCCCCGGCGTACAGGCGGTGCTAGACGTCGGCGCGCTGCACGGCCGCGCCATTTCGATCGATGCGCTGGGTAAGGTGCTGGCTTATAAGATGACCAGCCAGTGCGCCTCGGGCTCGGGCCAGTTCCTGGAGAACATCTCGCGCTATCTCGGCGTCGCGGTCGACGAGGTCGGCGAATTGTCACGGCAGGCCGACGACCCCGAGAAGGTCTCCGGCATCTGCGCCGTGCTGGCCGAGACCGACGTCATCAACATGGTCTCGCGCGGCATCACCACCCAGAACATCCTGAAGGGCATCCACCAGTCGATGGCGACCCGCCTGGTCCGGCTGTTGAAGGCGACCAAGCTGAAGGACGGGCGGGCCTTGATGACCGGCGGCCTGGCCAGCGATTCGGGCCTGTTGGCGGCGATGCAGGAGGAGATGGTGGCGCAGAAGATTGCCGTCGAGGTCCTGACTCACCCCGATTCGATCTACGCCGGCGCCATCGGCGCCGCCCTCTGGGGTGCCTTCCGCCATCAAAAGCTAGCCGACTTGGGCCAGTTGCCGCTGGCGTCCTGACCCGCTTTACCCCTCCCTCAAGGAGTTGGTTCGGAAACGAAACGCATTCAACACCGGAGTCATTCCCGCGAAAGCGGGAATCCAGGGTGGTCACCGTGTTCTGGATTCCGGATCGGCGCTACGCACCGTCCGGAATGACGGTGTGGACCCTTACACCGCTTCCAGGCGTTCGCGCAGCAGGTCGATGCGGTCGGTGCCCCAGAAAAATTCGCCCTCGTGGATGAAGCTCGGCACGCCGAAGACGCCGGCCGCCTCGGCCTCCTCGACGATCCGGTCGTGGCGCTGGCGGCCCTCGCCGTCCAGGAAGGCTTCGAAGCCCGTGAGGTCGGCGCCGGCCTCGGCCAGCACGGCCTCGATCAGGGGCACCTGCTCGATGTCGAGTTCGCGCTTGAAGAAGCGCTCGTGGACCCGGTCGTTGTAGCCCTGGAAGATCTCCCGGCCCTGGTCGAGGGCGAAATACATCGCGATCCCGGCGATCGAGGAATCGAAGATCCGTTGCGGCCCCAGCACCGTCAGGCCGCGCTTGTTGGCGAGCCGGCGCGCGTCCATGTAGAGATACTTGACCTTGCGCCAGTTGCGATCGCTACGCTCGTCGACGCCTTGAAAGAATTCCGGAATTTGAAGCGTATAGTGACGCCAGTCGAGGCGAATGTCGCAGTCCGCCTCCAGTGCGTAGGCCAGGTCCTTGGCGAGATAGGCGAAGGGGGCTCTTGTAGTCGGTGTAGACGATTACCTCAGCCATGGCGGGTCTCCTCATGCCGCCTGGCGGCGGCTTTGCAGCAGGCCGACGATCTCGGAGGCGGCCTCGGGGATGTTGGTGCCGGGGCTGTAGACCGCGGCGACGCCGGCCTCGGCCAGGAAATCGTAGTCCCGGGCCGGAATGACGCCGCCGCAGACCACCAGGATGTCGTCGCCGCCGAGCTTGCGCAACTCGGCGATCAACTCCGGCACCAGGGTCTTGTGGCCGGCCGCCTGGGTCGAGATGCCGACCACGTGCACGTCCGACTCGATGGCGTCTCTAGCGACCTCGGCCGGGGTCTGGAACAAGGGCCCGATATCGACGTCGAAGCCGATGTCGGCGAAGGCGGTGGCGATGATCTTGGCGCCCCGGTCGTGCCCGTCCTGGCCCAGCTTGGCGACCATCAGGCGGGGCCGGCGGCCCTCCTCGGCGGCGAAGGCCTCGATCTCGCCGCAGACCCGTCGAAAGGCTTCGTCGCCCTCGAAGGCCTGGCCGTAGACGCCCGAGATCGAGCGGGTCTCGGCTTGGTAGCGGCCGAAGACGTCCTCCATCGCCGCCGACATCTCGCCGACCGTGGTTCGGGCCCGAGCCGCCTCGACGCAAAGCTCCAGCAGATTGGCCTCGCCCGCCGCACCCTGGCGGAGCGCCTCCAGCGCCGCCTCCGCCGCGCCCTCATCACGGCTTTCGCGGATTCGGTCCAACCGTCCGATCTGCTGCGCCCGGACCGCCGTGTTGTCGATCTCGCGGACCTCGACTTCCACCTGGGTTTCCGGTTCGTAGCGGTTGACGCCGACGACGACTTCCTCGGCCCGATCGACACGGGCCTGGCGACGGGCCGCCGCGGCCTCGATCTGTAGCTTCGGCATGCCGGCCTCGACCGCGCGGGTCATGCCACCCAAGGCCTCGACTTCCTCGATCAGCTCCCAGGCGTGCGTCGCCATGGCATTGGTCAAGGCCTCGACGTAGTAGCTGCCGCCCAGCGGGTCGACGACCTTAGTGACGCCGCTTTCCTCGGCCAGGATCAGCTGGGTGTTGCGGGCGATGTCGGCCGCGAAATCCGACGGCAGCGCGATCGCTTCGTCGAAGGAGTTGGTGTGCAGGCTTTGGGTGCCGCCCAGCACCGCTGCCATCGCTTCGTAGGCGGTGCGGACGATGTTGTTGTAGGGCGCCTGCTCGGTGAGACTGACGCCCGAGGTTTGGCAATGAGTGCGCAGCATCAGGCTGCGCGGCGATTTCGGCTCGAAATGGCCGACGAGCCGGGCCCACAACAGTCTGGCCGCCCTCAGCTTGGCGATCTCCATGAAGAAGTTCATGCCGATGCAGAAGAAGAACGACAGCCGCCCGGCGAAGGCGTCGATTTCGAGCCCGCGGGAGCGCGCCGCGCGGACGTATTCGAGACCGTCGGCGAGCGTGAAGGCGAGCTCCTGTACCGCCGTCGCACCCGCTTCCTGCATATGATAGCCGGAGATCGAGACCGAGTTGTAGCGCGGCATCTCGGCCGCCGTGTAGGCGATCACGTCGGCGACGATCCGCATCGAGGCCTCGGGCGGGTAGATGTAGGTGTTGCGGACCATGAACTCCTTCAAGATGTCGTTCTGGATCGTGCCCGAAAGCTTGGCCCGCGTCGCACCCTGTTCCTCGCCGGCGACGATGAAGGCTGCCATGGTCGGCAGCACGGCGCCGTTCATGGTCATCGAGACGCTGATCTCGTCCAACGGAATGCCATCGAAGAGGAGCTTCATGTCCTCGACCGAATCGATCGCCACACCGGCCTTGCCGATGTCGCCGACGACCCGGTCGTGATCGGAATCGTAGCCCCGGTGCGTCGCCAAATCGAAGGCCACGGAAAGCCCGGTTTGACCGCCGGCCAGCGCGCGGCGATAGAAGGCGTTCGATTCCTCCGCCGTCGAGAAGCCGGCGTATTGGCGGATCGTCCAGGGCCGGCCGGTATACATGGTGGCGCGAATGCCACGGGCGAAGGGCACCTGCCCCGGCAGCGTTCCCTGGTCTTCCAAGCCCTCCAGGTCGGCCGCGGTATAGACCGGCTTGACGGCGATGCCTTCCGGCGTTCGCCAGACCAGGTCGTCGGGAGATTTGCCACGCAGTTCGGCCGCCGCCAAATCGTGCCACGCTTCCGGTGTTTTCGTCGCGTCCTCGCCCATGGACTCGATCCTCCTCAGCCTCACTATAGCGCAAATCCGGCGCCCGACATCCCGGCCCGCCTTAACGCGGGCGGCGGCCGGGCGCAAGGAATTCGCCCTGCCGTCTTGCAAAATCGGCGCGCCGAGCCAATCCTCGGGAGCGATGGCTGAGACGAGAGCGAGGGCTCGGACCGGCGACGGGGTGATAGCGGTCCTGGGCCCGACCAACACCGGCAAGACCCACTTGGCGGTCGAGCGCATGCTCGGCCATGCCTCCGGCATGATCGGCTTGCCGCTTCGACTGCTGGCGCGCGAGGTCTACGATCGGGCCGTCGCCGTCAAGGGCGCGCGCCGGGTGGCGCTGATCACCGGTGAAGAGAGGATCGTGCCGCCGCGCCCCAGCTATTGGGTCTGCACGGTGGAATCGATGCCGTTGGAGCGACGCGTCGATTTCCTGGCCGTCGACGAGATCCAGCTTGCGGCGGACCCGGAACGCGGCCACGTCTTCACCGACCGGATTTTGCGCGCCCGCGGCGAGCAGGAGACCATGCTGCTCGGCGCCGGCACCATGCGCCGGCTGATCCATTCGCTGTTGCCGGAGGCCGAGTTCATCTCTCGGCCACGCTTCTCCGAGCTTTCCTACGCCGGCGAGAAGAAACTCTCCAGGCTGCCGAGACGCTCCGCCATCGTCGCTTTCTCGGCCGCCGACGTCTATGCGCTGGCCGAGCTGGTGCGCCGCCAGCGCGGTGGTGCCGCGGTGGTCTTGGGCGCCCTCAGCCCGCGCACTCGCAACGCGCAGGTGGCGCTCTACCAGGCCGGCGAGGTCGACTATCTGGTGGCCACCGATGCGATCGGCATGGGGTTGAACATGAGCGTCGACCACGTCGCCTTTGCCGCGCTCCGCAAGTTCGACGGCAGCGCCATGCGCCGGCTGGAAGCGGCGGAGCTGGGCCAGATCGCCGGCCGCGCCGGCCGCCACATGAACGATGGCAGCTTCGGCACCACGGCCGGGATCGGCGCGATCGAGACCGAGATGGTGGAGCAGGTGGCGCAGCACCGTTTTCCGCCGGTGACGCGCTTGCAATGGCGCGACAGCCGTCTCGACTACCGATCGATCCCCGCGCTTCTGGCCTGCTTGGAGGCCTCGTCGGGGCGCGATCTTTTGGTTCGCGCGCAGCCCGCCTCGGATTACGTGGCGTTGAAGGCGCTGGCCGGAAATTCGGAGATCGCGGCTTTGGCGGCCGGACCGGCGGCGGTCGGCCGGCTTTGGGAGGTCTGCCAGATTCCCGACTTCCGCAAGACCCTACCCGAGAACCATCATCGGCTGCTCGGGCGGATCTATCGTCATTTGATGTCCGACGACGGGGTCCTGCCCACCGACTGGATGGCCGAGCAACTGGCGCGCCTCGACCGCACCGAAGGCGACGTCGACACACTGGCGACGCGGATCGCCCACGTACGCACCTGGACCTACGTCTCGCATCGGGCCGACTGGTTGGCGGACGCGGCGCATTGGCAGGAGCGGGCGCGGGAGCTGGAGGACAAGCTTTCCGACGCGCTGCATGCGGCCCTGACCAGCCGTTTCGTCGACCGGCGTACCGCCGTTCTGATGCGCCGCTTGAAGGATGACGAGGCCCTGTTCGGAGCCGTTACCGGCGAGGGCGAGGTCTTGGTCGAGGGTCAGTTCGTCGGCCGCCTGAAGGGATTGGGCTTCACCCCCGATGCGGCCGATCCGGGTAGCGACGGCCGGGCCATCCGCGCCGCCGCAAATCGGGTTCTGGCGCGCGAGATGGGCCGCCGTGCGGCCCGCCTCGCCGAGGCGGAGGCGGCCGAAATCAGCTGGAAAGAGGACAACCGGCTCTGGTGGGACGGCGCCCAGGTGGCGCGACTGGCGCCGGGCACCGATGTGCTGCGGCCCGAGGTCGTACTGCCTTCGATCGAGCATGTCTCGGGGCCGCTGCGCGAGCGGGTTCGGCGCCGGCTGGCGAATTGGCTCGAGGCCGAGATCGGCCGTCTCACGCGGCCGCTGCGGGAGCTGCGCGAGTCACCGCTCGAGGGCGCTGTCCGGGGTATAGCCTTTCAAGCCGCGGAAGCCCTCGGCACCCTGCCCAGGGCCGATCTCGAGGTGATGATCCGGGGCCTGGGGCGCCGGGAGCGATCGCTGCTGAAGCGCCATGGCCTCCGGCTCGGCTTCCTCGATGTTTTCATGCCGGCGATGGCGAAGCCCGAGCGGATTTCCGCCGCCGCCAGGCTCTGGTCGGTCCACCACGGTATCGAGCCGCCGCCGCCGCCGCCGCCGGGTGCCGTCTCGGTCCCGGCGGACGAAGCCTGGCCGTCCGGTTTCGCCCAGGCCTGCGGCTATCGCGTGATCGGCGCCCGGGCCTATCGCGTCGACATGGTGGACCGGCTGGCGGCACAGGCTCGAGGCGCGGCGCGCGCGGGTCCCTTCGCGCCGGATGCCGCAATGCTGTCATTGCTCGGCTGTGGGCACGGGGAATTGGCCGAGGTGCTGGCGGCGCTCGGCTATCGTGCGGCTGGCCAGGGCACGGAGCGTCGTTTCAGCTTTGCCGGCAGGCGGCGTCCGCCGGCGAAGCCGAGCCCCCGGCGGAGATCCGACGCGCCCTCCCCCTTCGCCGCCCTCGGCCGGATCCGCACGAAGGGCGGCGCATGAGTAGTGTGACGGAAGGCCAGCGCCTCGACCGCTGGCTCTGGTGTGCCCGTTTCTTCAAAAGTCGGACCCTGGCCGCCAAGATCTGCAATGAGGGCAAGGTTCGCAACAACCGCAAGCTAGTCGGCAAGGCCAGCGCAGTGGTTCGTGTCGACGATGTTCTGACCTTTCCCCAAGCCCGCTCCATCCGTGTCGTCCGGGTCAAGGCGCTGGCGACCCGGCGTGGTCCGGCGGTGGAGGCGGCCGGGCTCTACGAAGACCTGACGGAACCGTCGAAGCCGGCCGCGGAAGCGGTCAGAGACGTGGCCGTTCGGGCCCCGGGCGCTGGCCGGCCGACGAAGCGTCAACGCCGCGCCTTGGATCGATTGCTGGAGGATCCGTCTTGAACCAAGGCCGCTACCTCGGTTGCCGGTTGAAGACGCCGCGAAGGGCGTGCTAGGCAGGGTCCATGATCAACCGCATCAAGGCCTTGTTCGCCGTGCGAGAGGGACGCGGCGGTGGCGTGGGCGAAACCCACAGCCATGACGAGCTGCATCTCGCGGCGGCGGCGCTGATGGTCGAGGCGGCTTGCCTCGACGGCGATTTCGACGCCGCCGAGCGGGCCACGATAGACGGCCTGCTACGCCGACACTTCGACCTCGACGCCGAGGAGAGCCGTACCCTCATCGAGAGCGTCGAGGTGGCTCCGGCCGACCGCCACCAACTGCTGCCCTACACCCGTATCATCAAGGAACGATTTTCCGAGGCGGAGCGCGTCGAGTTGATTGAAATGTTGTGGGAAGTGGCGTACGCCGACGGCGAGTTGCACGATTACGAAGCCAACTTGCTCCGGCGGATCGGGGGGCTTATTTATGTACCCGACCGTGATCGCGGCGCGGCGCGGCGACGGGTCGTCGAACGTCTGCGGGCGGCATCGGAAAGTAGAGTGGAACGGCCGGAACCGGCAGAGACATCAGAGGTGGGAGAATGACCTACGTCGTTACCGAGGCGTGCATCAAGTGCAAGTACATGGACTGTGTCGAGGTTTGTCCGGTCGACTGCTTCTATGAGGGTGAGAACATGCTGGTCATTCACCCCGACGAGTGTATCGACTGTGGCGTCTGCGAGCCAGAATGCCCACCCGAGGCAATTCTGCCCGACACCGAGGAGGGCACCGAGCGTTGGGTCGAGATCAACTCCCAGTACGCGGCGAGCTGGCCGAACATCACCCGCAAGGGAGAATCGCCGGCAGACGCGGACGACTGGAAGGACGTGCCCGACAAGTTCGAGAAGCATTTCAGCGCCAGTCCGGGCGAGGGTGCCTAGCACATCCCCTGCCGGCCGAATTCAGCCGATTCCGTGGTGTGAAACTTTCGTTTCGGCTCCGAGTGTGTTATCGTCTAGTCAGCTGGCCGTGGTCGGGCGGTGGACGTGGTGCCTGCCCCGATCCCGTCGGGCGCGACGAGCGTCGGAGGAATTCGGAGCGGTTGGAATAGGCGGTGCACACGCCTTGGAGCGTACCGGCCGATCGCGAATTGTCGAAATTGGAGCTTTGCTGAATGTCCAAGACCGCTACCAAGACTAAGAAGACCACGAAATCCAAGAAGTCTTCGCCCTTTTCGGTGCATGATTACGTCGTCTACCCGACGCATGGGGTCGGTCGCATCACCGGCATCGAGGAGCAGGAGGTCGCGGGCACGGTGCTGAAGCTGTTCGTCGTCGACTTCGACAAGGAGAAGATGACGCTACGGGTGCCGGTCGGCAAGACGCCGCAGACAGGTATGCGCAGTCTGTCGTCGCCCGAAAAGATGAAGTCGGCGTTGACGACGCTGAAGGGGCGGGCCCGGGTCAAGCGGACGATGTGGAGCCGGCGGGCGCAGGAATACGAGGCCAAGATCAACTCGGGCGATCCCGAGTCTATCGCCGAGGTGCTTCGCGATCTATACCGTGCCGAGGGCCAGCCGGAGCAGTCTTACAGCGAGCGACAGATCTACGAGGCGGCGCTCGATCGCTTGGTTCGCGAGTTGGCCGCCGTCGAGGGCCTGGACGAGGAACAGGCCACCGATCGGGTCGAGACCGTTTTGAGAGCGGCCTGATTCGCGAAAGCCTCATGATAAGGATATCGGAGCCTGGCAAAACCGGTCGCCGGGCTCGAATTCGTTGAGGGTACCGAGCTCTTGGCGATCAACGTAACGGCCCGCCGCCATGCCTGATCAAGGTAGCGAGATATTCGGCGTACTCGACGGTGCGCGGCGGGTCTGGGCCGTCGCCTCGATTAACGGCGATCGGGAACGACTGGTCGAGTTGCACCAGCAGTTGGGCGCCAAGCTGGAATCCGGTGATCGCGTCGTCTATCTGGGCAACTACCTCGGTCATGGCGCCGATCCTGCTGGTGCCGTCGACGAGTTGCTTCATTTTCGCCGCTATGCCCTCACCCTGCCCGGGGCGGAGCCTTGGGACGTCGTTTATCTCAGGGGTGCGCAGGAGGAGATGTGGCAAAAGCTGCTGCAGATTCAGTTCGCCGCTCAGCCTCGCGAGGTCTTGGAATGGATGCTGGGCCAAGGCGTCGAGGCGACGCTCAGGGCCTATGGCGCCAACGCCGAGGAGGGACGGCTTAGGGCAGGCGAAGGTGTTCTCTCCATCACCCGCTGGACCAATGCCCTCAGAGGGGCGATGCATCGGCGCCAGGGCCACGACGAATTGATGGCGGCGCTGCGACGCTACGCGATCGCGGAGCCGGCCCGATTGCTGTTCGTACATGCTGGTGTCGATCCCAATCGGCCATTGTCCGAGCAGGGAGATACCTTCTGGTGGGGCAGCGCCTACTTCGATGCCATCGAGGGGCACTACGATGGCTTCGCTCGCGTCGTCCGCGGCTACGACCCGGCGCATGGCGGCCGTGTCGAGGTCGAGGGCACGCTATCCCTCGACGGTGGCGCCGGCTTCGGCGGGCCGCTGTACGCGGTTTGTCTGGCCGTCGGCGGAGAGATGGTCGAATGGCTCGAAATTACGTGAGCCGGCCTTCGACTCGGTAGAATCCTTCTCCGCCTCTTTTGTTCCCAGCCTGACTGACCACGTCAGGATAGTCGCCGCCGAAAAGAGTTCATGGTGAACTGCAAATCGGCGAACCGCCATCGGTCAGCGGCATTATCCTTTGTTTGGCCTATAAATTAGCGTATAAGTACATCTGATATGGCGTATATGAGCCGATCATCAGGAAATAATACAAATTAATTATCACCTAGTCATTTACTATCAGATATAAAAACATTATATAGATTAGAGCTTGTCCAATTTAAGAATAGGACGGGCCTGATGGGCGATATGCGGCTGGCTGGGGGATGGCCGAGCCGAAGGCGAGGAAGCGGGGCAATAGCATGATTCTTATGGATACGGCGGAGGCGCAGCGGGCGGATCGAAACTTCATCAGAACCGCCATGCAAGTCCCAATGCTGGAGTGTGAGCGAGAGCGGGACCTCGCCTTCCGTTGGCGCCGGGACGGCGACGAGGCCGCATTGCACGACCTCATCGCCGCCTACGTGCGGCTCGTCGTCAGCACCGCCACTCGCTTTCGTAACTATGGCCTGCCGTTCGGTGACTTGGTGCAGGAAGGGAATATCGGCCTGATGCTCGCCGCGGCCCGATTCGAGCCGGAGCGCGATAACCGTTTCTCCACCTATGCCAGCTGGTGGATCCGCTCCTCCATGCAGGACTACGTGTTGCGCAATTGGTCGATCGTGCGCACCGGTACGACGGCGATGCAGAAGGCGCTCTTTTTCAATCTTCGGCGTATGCGGGCGCAAATTCACGCTGGCGGCGATCGGCTGCCGAGCGAAGTTCGTCAGCGCATCGCCGACTTGATGCATGTCAAGCTCGGTGACGTCGAGGCAATGGAAGTGCGGCTAGCCAGCGGCGACCGCTCGCTGAACGCGCCGCTCGGAGAGAGCGGCGAGGGCGAGTTGGTCGACCACCTCCCCGATGACCGTCCCTCGCCGGAAGAGGTCGTGGCCGAGCTTTTCGACACCGAAAAGCGTAGCCGCTGGATCGCCGAGGCGGTGGCCGAACTTACCGAACGCGAGCAGATCATCATTCGCGAGCGTCGCTTGAGCGAGGAGATCGTGACCCTCGAACGGCTGGGCCGGCGGCTCGGCATCAGCAAGGAGCGGGTACGCCAGATCGAACACCAGGCGATCGGAAAACTACGCGAGGCGCTGGAAACGCACCGCGAGGCGATGATCTAACACCAACCTGCGCTCGAGCCGAACCGGCAATCCTTATACCAACCTGCGCCGACAGGGACCCATTCTTCCCCACCGAAGGCCGGTTTCCCGCGCCCACTGGACGGCGTTGCATGCCGCTTGTGGTAGCGCGTACCACGGCGCGCGCCTAGCCAGTGGGCGCGGGAAACCGGTCAAATGGGTTCCTGTCAGCGCAGGTTGGTATTAGGAGACCTGTGCGCGGCTTTGACATCGTTTTGATTTTATTGGGTTTCCCGGCGTAAAGATGGATTTGTGCCTGGCAATGATGGGCGGTGCTGGCCGATTTCAGGTTCCGCCGTGCTGTTTGCTTGGCTTCCAGCTGCCGTTCCGTCATGCCCGCTGTAGATTGA
>PVBE012398988.1_pt1 | contig 12932 bp, 9 predicted proteins | sample 1631181 | NCBI WGS metagenome assembly PVBE01 (sample SAMN08397723, study PRJNA350692) | Marine metagenome, whole genome shotgun sequencing project. | isolation source: water | place: Pacific Ocean | collected 2012-04
AACTATGAAACAGATTCACCACTATGTCACGCCGAAGCCCTGCCGGCGATTCCCGAAGGACAATTGGCGATGTGAACGAAGTATTCTCTAATGATCAATTGGAGGTGAAGATGACCGATTCTAGGTATCCCATCGGGCGTTTTGAAACGAAGACTGGGCCAGAACGATCCGACACCCCGAAGGAGGCGAATTGCGCCTGGACGCGATGCTCGCACTCTACGCCTGGCACGGCCGGCATCACGTTGCCCACATCACGACGCTCAGGGAACAGCAAGGTTGGAACTCGAATTGAGGATCTCGAACTGACGGTACACAGGGCTCGACTATTACTCGATCCGTAGCGCCACCATCGGGTCGACCGCGCTCGCTCGGCGAGCTGGGACCAGGGAGGCCAGCAGGGATACCATGGCCAGGATCACCGACACCACGACGAACAGGGGCAGATCCATGGGGCTGCGGAATCCTGGAATACCGGACTGCATCAGGACGCCGACACCATAGCCTCCGGCCAGGCCGAATGCCAGGCCGAACAGCGCGATCACGGTTCCCTCACCGAGGACAAGCCCGTAGAGAGATCGGCGATCGGCTCCGAGGGCCATGCGAAGGCCCATCTCGTGCGTTCGCTGGGCAACGGAGAAACTGACTACGCCGTAGATACCCAGAGCCGCGAGGAAAAGGGCGATGACGCCGGAGCCGGCGACCAGACCGGCAACCAGATTACCGCCGGCCTGATTGACACGGATGTCCTCTTCAATCGGACGGATCGTGCCGATTGGAAGGTTCCCGTCGGCGGTGCGGATCACGGATCGGATCGTTGGTGCCAGAGTCCCGGGCTCACCGAGGACTCGGACCAACAGCACCATCTCCGGTTCGGGCGCCTGGGAAAGAGGTCGGTAGACGATGGGTTGCGGCACAGATGCGATGAACTGATTCTGGATGTCTGCGGTAATTCCAACAATCGTGAGCCAGGGCCCCTCGGCCGCATCCACCCGAAGACGCTGGCCGATGGGACTCTGGTCGGGCCAGTAGGTCCGGGCCGCGGTTTCACTGATCATCGCTACCGGTTGAGCGTTCTCCGAATCCTGACCGGTAAAGACGCGGCCTTCGCGAAGGGGAATCCCAGCCACGTCAAAATACTCCGGGCTGACCACGAGGCGGACGGCCGAGGGGACCGCCTCGTCTTCGAAGCTCGCCTGGCCTTCTATTACGATCGATGTGTCCGCGTTGTCGGGTAACCCGACGACGGGCGCGCCGCTACCCACCGCTACTCCGACAACACCTGGCAGTGGCTTTACGTCCTCCAGCAGACCGAGGTAGAACGCGTCGTGCTGCCGTGGTTCCGGGTAGTCATAATCGGGAAGAGACATCTCGGTGACGAGCAACCGATCGGTATCGATTCCAAGATCCTTCTCGTGTGTTCCAGCCCAGAACTGAACCAGCAATCCAGAACTCACCAGCAACATGACAGACGCTGCGATCTCGGCACCGACCAGCAGACGCTGCATTCGGGCCCGATTGATACCACCCGATCCGCTGCGGCCACTTTGCTTGAGCGCAGCGTTCAGATCAGATTTGGATCCGTGTATTGCCGGGAGCAGGCCGAAGAACAGCGTCGTCGCGATGACAAGACCGCCGATAAAGAGGAACAGGGTCCAATCGATTGTCAGTCCGCGACCCAGGATTGCAATCGTCGGCGACGCAGCGATGAACGCACGCAGGTAGCTCACGCCCCAGAACGACACGATCATCCCGCCGGTTCCGCCGAGGAAGGCGACGACCAGCGCTTCGTTCAGGAGTTGCCGCATGATCCTTCCACGACCCGCTCCCAGCGCACCGCGCACTGCGATCTCGTCTTTACGCGACGCCATCCGGGCCAGAAACAGGTTCGCCACATTGACACACGCGATCAGAAGCAGAAACAGGACGGCACCATACATCAGGACGGCAAAGATCCCGGCGTCCCGAAGAATGTCATCGGCGATCGTCACGACGCCGGTGCTCCAACCCGCATTCGTCGCTGGATAGGCCTCACCAAGTTGCGTGGTGATGACATCCATCTCGGCCTGAGCCTGTTCGACGGTGACGCCATCGGCCAAACGTGCCGTCACGGCCAGGGAACGATCTGCGCGATCGGTGGTGTCCGTCATGTCGAGAGGAACCCAGAAATCCAGGGGCGTCTGGTAAATGAAATCCTCGGGCATGATACCGATCAGTGTGTGGCCCACGCCGTTCAGGGTAACGGGGCTGCCAAGCGCCGACGGATCGGCTTCCAGATACTCGACCCAGAAGTCATTGCTGACGATGAGAACCGGGGCTGCACCGGGCTGGCCTTCTTCGGGACGAAACACTCGCCCACGATCGGGAAGCACACCGAGGACTTCAAACATATTCGGCGTCGCACGGGTACCGGTGACACGAACAGGATCGGTCCGTCCGGACAGGTTGAACCCCTCGGTGTCCTCGGCCCCGATCACCGAAAAGGTGGTCGAACGGTCCTGCCAATCCAGAAGGTCGCCGAGCGACGCCCCGGTACGGTCGATACTACGAGAAGGGTTTTCCGAGTTGATGAACACCACACGATCCGAATCGACGTGCGGGAAGGGAAAGAAGAGAATCGTCTTGGAGATGCTGAACACGGCCGTGTTGACACCGATCCCAACCGTCAGCGTCAAGACAGCTATCGCCGTCAGGCTTGGACTTTTCCCCAAAACACGGAACCCGTACCGAATATCCTGCAGCAACGTCCTCATTCTCTGAATCCTCCAGCTTGTTCCTACGAAAGAAAAGACGCCGGAGTTCGCGCAAAATTACGGAAACGTGCAAAAAGCTTAAAAGGGTTGAAATTAGTCGCCGAACCCGACCTTGGGGAGGATCCTGATTAGACCTGAAGAGGCAGCGGCGAACAGTATCAGACACACGACACCCGGCAATGGCCGCCCGTAGAGCAAGTAGCCGGTTCCGAAGAGAGCGGAATATACGGCCGTACAACCCAGGAACCAGCCGAGGAATGCAGGCGTCAGGCTTTCGCCCCGGGGAGCGGCATTAGTGGAAAACCCCTTCCAGCCAGGACCCAATGGCCGTATCGCATCAAAGAACTTCTGAAGTGTCGATCGATCTGCAGGTGGGGTGAGAAAGGTCACACCAACCCAGACGATCGTTGTGATGAAGACCCCCAGAACCAGGGTCAGTGAAGGGTCCAGCGCGGCAAATCCGAGTGATTGATGAACAAACTGAAAATACACGGCCACAAGAAACGAAATAACCATCCCCGAAATCTCACTCCATGCGTTGACCCTCCACCAGAACCAGCGGAGAAGAAAGATCAGACCCGTACCCGCACCGATCTGTAACAGAATCTGGAACGCCTGGAGGGCGTTCTCGAGCCAGAGAGAAACCACTCCGGCGAGGACGACGAGGACGACAGTCGATAGCCGCCCAACCCTCACGTAATGCTGCTCGCTTGCGGCCGGCACCATGAAGCGACGGTAGAAATCCTCGACGACGTAGGAAGCGCCCCAGTTCAAATGGGTGCTGATCGTCGACATGTAGGCCGCAGCCAGGGATGCGATCACCAGGCCCAGCAACCCCGAGGGGAGAAAGACAAGCATCGCCGGATAGGCGAGGTCGTGGCCAATGATCGACGGATCCAGACCCGGGAATCGGGCCTGGATCGATTCAAGATTGGGATAGACGATCAGCGAGGACAGGGCAACGATCACCCACGGCCATGGCCGTAGAGCATAGTGGGCGACGTTGAACCAGAGCGTCGCCATCATCGATTCCTTTTCGTCTCGAGCTGCCAGCATCCGCTGGGCCACATAGCCGCCCCCTCCCGGCTCCGCGCCGGGATACCAGGTACTCCACCACTGGACCGCCAGGGGGATGATCAGAACGGCGGTCACGGCTCCCCAGTCTGAAAAGTCCGGGAGGAGACTGAGCTTCCCTTCGAGGGCTGGATTCGAGATCAAACCGGACAAGCCGCCGACTTCGGGCTGCTGCAACGAATAGTAAGCCGCGGCAATCGACCCAACCATCGCGATAACGAACAGCAGCATGTCGGTCACGACGACGCCCCACAGGCCGGACGTTGCCGAGTACGCCGCCGTCAGAGTACCAGCGACAAGAACAGTCGTGTACTTGTCGACACCCAGGAGGACGTTCGATATCTTGATCGCCGCCAGCGTGACGGCGGCCATGATCATCACATTAAAAAAGACGCCGAGGTAGAGAGCGCGAAATCCCCTGAGGAACGCCGCCGGCCTGCCCGAATACCTGAGTTCGTAGAACCCCATGTCGGTCAGGGCGCCGGAACGCCGCCACAACCTGGCGTAGAAAAAAACCGTGCACATCCCGGTGATCAGAAACGCCCACCACAACCAGTTACTACTGACACCACCCGTACGCACCAGGTCGGTCACAAGGTTTGGGGTGTCGGTCGAAAACGTCGTCGCCACCATCGAGGTACCCAGCAACCACCATGGGAGCTTCCGCCCGGAGAGAAAGAACTCGTGCGTACCCTGCCCCGCACGACGGGCGAAATAGAGGCCGATTGAAAGCGCGATAACCCCGTAGACCGCGATGACGATCCAGTCGAGAGAGGTTAGTTGCATAAGGTGGGTGTCATCGATGATTCAAGTGGGGTTTTCAACGCAAAAACGCAAGAACGCAAAGATCGCAAAGTCTATGGTCTTTGGGATGGGACCGTTGAGATCCAAGTCTTCACAGTGAACTTCCAGATTTCTCGAACGTGCGATACGTCATTCCCGATTTGAAGAAATACAACTTTGCTACTTTGCGTTTTTGCGTTGAACTCCCCTCTTCCCCTACCCCCCCACGATCTCAAGCCGTGGGTTCGTCTCCCACCGCCCGCGGGTGAAGTCCGGGAAGTCCATGGGCTGGCCGCCCGCAGCCACCGAGCGTTCGCTCAGTTCCGATACGGCACTGATCGACGCCGCGTCGTAGACGTTCATATCGGTGGGCACACCTTCACGTAGACACTGGATCAGCCGGTAGTCTTCGATATAGTCCATGCCGCCGTGGCCGGCACCCCGCGCACTGGGTCCCTGCTCGGACCAGAGAGGGTGTTCGAACTCGGCGTAGTAGTCCTCGGCATCGGTCCATCGATGACCCTCTCCCCGTCCTTCGATGTAGACGCGGTCCGGGTAGCCCTGGAATATGCCTCGTGTTCCCTGAACCAGGTTGATCCGGCTATAGGGCCGCGGCAGGTTCGTATCGTGGCTGACGAAGATCGTACGCCCCATGGCGGTTTGAATCAGGCTGACGTTGACATCGCCCAGCTTGTATTGTTCCTTACGCTCGGACGCATCAGGGAGAAAATTCTCCTTGGCATAAAGCTGCAAGCCGCGTGACGGGCTGCTCATCGAAACCAGATGGCCGAACCGGTCGCCACGGTTGATGTTCATACACTGGGCAATCGGACCCAGACCGTGTGTGGGATAGATGTTGCCGTTCCGATTCATCGAGTGTGCACGACGCCACAACCCCTCGTTGGCCCCTTCGAACTTGATCGAACGAAGGTCGTGCAGGTAGCCACATTCACCGTGCAGGATCTCGCCAAGCAGCCCCTGGCGCACCATGTTCAAGACCATCATCTCCACCCGACCATAGGCGACGTTTTCCATCATGAGGCAGTGTTTTTGATGCTTCTCGGCACTTTCAACCAGCTGCCAGCATTCGTCGATGGTCACCGCTGCCGGCACCTCCGTTACCGCGTGCTTGCCGTTCTCCATCGCGGCGACGCACACCGGAACATGCCATTCCCAGGGAGTCGCGGTGTAGACCAGGTCGAGGTCTTCCTCCTCGCACATCCGTACGAAGTCGTAAGGGCCACGCGTATAGGCTGTGGGTCTCTCCCCTCCAGCTTCGACGACCCGGTCCTGCATCTGCTCCACCTTTTCTGAAACGATGTCGCAAAGTGCGACGAGTTCGGCGCCTTCGATCCGAAGCAAGTTTCGACAATGCGAGGAACCTTGAAGACCGACGCCCACATAGCCGATCCGAACCACGTCGATCGGACGCGCGGCGAACGGAATTTCGGGCGCCGGCCCACGACTTTGCTCCGGCCCACCGGTCTCTTCCGCCAGAGCCCTGCGGGACAGCATCGCCCCGCCCACGCCGGCGGCGGCGAGCTTCATCAGGTCGCGCCGGTTCAGTTCGCCTTGCTTCGAATTATCCTTGGTCGAGTCATCTGCCATCTTGGACTCCTTTTTCAATCAGGGCGCCGCGAGTTCAACGATCCGGCGCATGGCACTCTCGTTCCTCTCGATGTCTTCGGCAAGTTTCAACTGCGCCCGACATCGGTCCAGGTTGTGTTTGTCGCGATGAACTTTGAAGTATGTATCGCCCTTTAAATAATCAGTCAAGAACCTTATTCCGCTCTCCATCGACAGGAGCCATCCGGAGAAGGCCAGGTGATCGATTTCGGACCGGCTGAGGAATCCGGCGGCGGAAAGGTAGCCGCGGACCAGGGCTTCGAACATCGACAGGTTTATGGCAACACGGGAGAGGTCGGTTTCGTCCTCCGGAGCCGAGCTGGCAGCCGTCCGCACCAGGTCCCCAAAATCATAGAGAACGAGACCGGGCATGACGGTGTCCAGATCGATCACCGCAAGGGCTTCCCGGCTCACGTCGTCGAAGAGGACGTTGTTGATCTTCGTGTCGTTGTGCGCGATCCGTTCGGGCAGGTCACCCCGGGCGGCCAGGTTCTCGAGAGTCGTGAGGAGCCCGCTCCGGGCTTCGACGAAGTCGACTGCCGGCCTGGCTTCCGCAGCCCGGTTGTGAAGGTCCTCATCCAGGGTCTCGGACAATAACCGAAAACAGGCCGGCGTGTTGTGAAAGTCTGGAATGGTTACCGCCAGGGTTCCGGGCAGATCATTCAACTGGTCCTGGAAACGCCCGAACGCCTGGGCGGCTTCAAACGCCTGCTCAACAAACCGCACGGTGTCATGAGTCCGGGTCGCCTCGATGAAATAGAAGGTCCGCCAATAGCCGCCGTCCTCGTCCATGTACCACTGGTTTCCTTCGAGCGATGGGACCAACTGCAGAACCCGTCGTTCGACCTGGTCCGCACCGGCACTGACCAACTTGTGGCGGATATGAGTCGTGATGCGGCAGGCGTTGTCTACCAGGTCGATGGGCTGAGCAAAAACCGAACCGTTGATATGCTGGTGGATGTATCGGGCCTGGGTGCCGTCCCTGGAATACGTCCCAAGGTACGTGTCGTGGATGTGACCGGAACCATACGGTTCGACAGAGATGAGGCGGCCTTCGATCTGGAAGCACGATCCCAGAGATGACGGCTCCACTATTCCCACAGCCTTTCAGGATAAACACCGCTGCCGACGAGGGCGGCAATGCCCGCAACTACAGCTGGCTTATCCTCCGGGTAGGTCAGGCCATACCAGGGTCCTCCGCCTTCGAGTACGCGGACGCGGGCCGCTCCGGTTGAAATCAGATGATCAACAGCCGCCGTCAGATAGAATTCAACGGAGGAATCGTCATTGGCCGCACCGCCATCGAGGAACACGATGAACCGCTCCCTCAAGTGAGCAAATATGGAGGGCGTGAACCCCCAGAAGTTCATTGAGACGATCTCGTTTCCGGTCAATGCACGGCTCACCCCGGCACGGTCCTTACCGCGAACAGAGTTCCCTTCACGGACGATTGCCTCCAGTTCGACTGCCCCGATCAGATGTCCGGCCGGGTCGGTTTCCGAGATACTTCGAGAGACCGGACCGTGATCGGATAGTGTCTCGCCGAGCGGAAACCCGACCATCACGTAGTCGGAACCGGCACTGTCAACAGTCTCGAAAGCATCTGCCAACAACCGATAAGCCCGGGCCCCGTAAAAGTCGTCGGCATTGATCACCGCAAACGGTTCGTTGACGACTGAGTCCGCAACGAGAGTCGCGTGCCCGGTGCCCCAAGGTTTCCGACGCCCCTCGGGAACGATGAATCCTTCCGGGATCATGTCCAATTCCTGTCGAATAAAAGAAAGGTCGGCCCTGTCCCCGTACCTCGCTCCGAATGTTTCCCGGGTAACACTCTCGATAGATCTGCTCACAACGAACACGAGCCGTCCGAACCCCGCCCTCAACGCATCGTAGATCGAATAATCCAGGATGGTCTCCCCACCCGGACCGACCGGTTCGAGTTGCTTCAGACCTCCGTAGCGACTCCCCATCCCGGCCGCCATCACGAGCAGCGTGGGCTTCATCGTCGTAACCGGACGACGAGCAACACCGAAAGGATTCGGATCGTCTCGGAGGCGGCAACCTGAGGCGGCAATGCCTGTACCGACGAAGCAGCAGGAAACGCCAGCCAGAACAGGCAGATCGTGAAGGTCAACGCACTGACAGATTGAGACTTGTTGTTTTGCATGTCACCTGACTCCCCGGTGGCCGACATAATACCTGACCCGCCACCAGTTTGGCACGGATGACGACCTAACTAACTATGAATGAGTATTTTAGAATGCAACATCACGACTCACCACCTGAGAGGTGAGTTATCATTGCCGCCCAGGAGCCTGCGCAGCCGGACGCGGCTTGGGATTCGCGGTCAAATATGCTAAAATAAGCGGGTAAGTTTCAGAAATATTACGCCTCAGGCTGAGCGTCAAGCGGTCGAAACCCACCCCCCTGGACCGGCAAGCCAGCCTCGCGGACCAGTCATTCGGAAACTTGCTCGGAGTTCGGCCAACTACAAAGGCCACCAAGCAGAGCGCGAGCAAAAAACGCTGTAATAACTAGGGAATTGGGCCCGATCAAGCTATGATGTCGGCCCCTGAACTCGAGTACCTTCTTCGAAAGGATGCCTGTGAAAGAACTGAATGCGAAGCCGAAATACCGCGCCTATACCGCCAAGAACATCAACACGATTCCCCAGTTCAAAATGCTTACTTCCGAGCAGCGCACGGCCATCAGCGCGGTGTCCAAAGTACTTCCATTCAGGGTCAACAACTATGTTGTCGAGGAGTTGATCGACTGGACGAACATACCTGTAGACCCCATGTTCCAGTTGACGTTCCCTCAGGAAGGCATGTTGCCGGCCGAGGACTTCGAGCGTATACACGCTCTCGAGCAACGTGAAGCCCCAGTCGAAGAAATAGAGAAGGTCGTTCAGGAGATTCGGCTGCGGATGAACCCGCACCCAGCGGGACAAATGGAGCAGAACGTCCCCGTAATGGACGGACAGCCCCAGCGCGGGATGCAGCACAAATACCGGGAAACAGTCCTTTTCTTCCCCAGCCAGGGTCAGACCTGCCACGCCTACTGCACTTATTGTTTTCGATGGGCCCAGTTTGTCGGTATGGACGAACTGAAGTTCGCCAACAACGAAGCGACCTCCCTGGCCCGGTACCTGCACAAACACAGCGAAGTTCGCGATGTCCTCTTCACGGGTGGCGATCCGATGATCATGAGGGCCGGTGTCCTGCGGCGATACATCAAGCCTCTGCTCAAGATCGAATCGCTTCGCAGCATTCGGATCGGAACGAAAGCACTGGCCTGGTGGCCATACCGATTCGTCACAGACCCGGATGCAGACGATCTGCTACGGCTCTTCGAGGAAGTTAAGGCGGCCGGCAAACACCTGGCGTTCATGGCGCACTATAGCCATCCCCGCGAGATGTCCACGGCTATTTCCGAAACCGCCGTACGACGAATCCGGGACACGGGAGCGGCCATACGAGCGCAGGCGCCGGTCGTCCGCAACGTCAATGACTGCCCGGACATCTGGGCGGCTATGTGGCAGAAACAGGTGGACCTCGGAGTTATTCCCTACTACATGTTCGTCGAACGAAACACAGGTCCAAAGCAGTACTTCGACGTTCCTCTCTACCGTGCACTGGACATCTTCACGCGAGCGGTCCGACAAGTGTCGGGTCTGGGTCGAACCGTCCGTGGCCCGTCGATGTCGTGTACCCCGGGCAAGGTCCTGGTCGACGGCGTGACTGAAGTCGACGGCCAGAAGGTCTTCGTCCTGAAATTCATCCAGGGCCGGGATCCACACTGGACCAATCGAATATTCTTCGCCAAGTACGACGAGACGGCGGTATGGATCGATGATCTCGAACCGGCTTTCGAGGACCGGTTCTTCTTCGACGACCAGTTCCAGGTAAACCGGCGATGGAAGCATTTCACGGTTTACGCCGGAGCCAAGACTCGCGCGAGCCACGCCGGTGGGGATCGGACTCCGTTCAAGAGGTAGTTGGGGAAGTGGTCAGTGGCCAGTGATCAGTGGTCAGTTGAGGACGGGGCACCCGGACTCTCACCACTGTTGGCTGGCCACCTGGTCGTCTCGATGAGTACGCCTCACATCACTTCTTCCCATCCCCACAACTGTGACCACTGGCCACTGACTGCTGACCACTTCTCCCAGCCTCAATCAGCACAAGCAACGGTCTCCCCAGATATTTCTTGGCCCACCCGATCTGCCGAACCAACTCCTCGTCACCGACAAACTCACGAAGGCTCTTGATCCGGAATCCGTTAAGGGAAAGGGCGTTGAGGAAGTCGTCAACGGTATGTTCTTCCGCACCCAACCGGTATTCCACATCATCGAGTTCGAAGTTGGCTTCGATGCCTGCCGCAGCCAGGTCGGGGTGAAATGCCGAGAACACGAGGCGGCCCTCCGGAGCGAGGACCCTGGCGACTTCTTCAAAGAACACCTGGAGGTTTGTGAGGTGCTCGCTGACGAGAGCGCTGAGGACGACATCAAACGCGCCGGAACGGAACGGAAACCCTTTGTCGAGATCGGCCTGCACGAGTGAAGCGTTCGGAACCTCTCGCCGGGCGACGTTCAACATGCCGCCGGAAACATCCAAACCAACGGAAAGCCCCCCGGCCCCCTCTATGGCGCTCAGGTAGTGCCCCGTCCCACAGGCAGCGTCGAGAATCCGTTGTCCGGGTTGCGGGGCGAGTAGCTCCATCGTGTGTCTCCGATCCAGAGACACCAGGGGGTTGATCGAACTGTCATATGTGGCGGCCCAGAGGTCATAGCCTTCGCGAACCTGGGGCCGAGACACTTTCTTCATGATCCTCGGTCGTATCCTCAGGGTTCGGAGGGCACCATCAATGGTGCTCCAGCCGCTCCCATTGGCTGCAGGCGAGTATAAGTCTTCAAGTAGAGTCGGTCGTCGAGAAGCGCGGCCAACTGGAGGGGATTGAGGATCATCGCTCCGGCAACAGCGTCCATACCGGGACCGGAGAACCGACCCACGACCCGACTGTTTCCATCCTCGCCTTCTACGTGCAGGAGAACCGCATAGATATCTTCCTTCGATACGCCGGAGACCTGGATGGAATAGCCCAGGACGTTGCGTGTCGGATCGAAGGTGAATTCGGCTTCCGCCTCGCCGGACGAGGCGCCGAAGGTGATCGGCTCGGGCGCAGACCCGTTCTCGAGGTGTGGGGTCCGGGACGGCGGGCGGCGGTGGTGGTGGGTCCCCTGCTCATACGCGTATGCCATCGCAACCAGACGGGTATCGCTGAAGAGTCGGCCAAGTAACTCGACACCGACCGGCAAGCCGTCATTCGTAAAACCGGCAGGAACGGTCAAGGCAGGCAGGCCTGAGTGCGCACTCAACTGGCAGGAAGATCCGCGCTGCGGATCCCCGATGCGAGCGGCCTTCCGTCGAATCGTGGGATACACCAGGGCGTCCAGCAGATGATCGTCAAGAAGGCCGACAACGGTCTCTCGAATCGTGACCCGTTTCTCTAACCTCGCCTGGTAGTCATCGTTGTCGATTTCAACCGGGGAGTTTCGACGAAGGCTGTTTTCCAGAGCCGAGTGGAACAAACCGGTCTCTGCGATATCCGCAGCCGAGGCGACCGCCGCTCCGGGAGTTGCCGCGAGATATGCGAGCAGATCGGAACCGAATTCCATAACGATAACCCCCGATGCTCGCAACAACTCGTCGAAATCCGGAATCGTGATCTCAACCGCTGTCGCTCCCAGCGCCTCCATCTCATCCACCGCTGCCCGAACCACCCGGGTCACCGCCTGGTCTTCGGCAGCATCACCAAACAAGTTCGTCAGGACGCCCACACGGGCACCCAGAAGCGCATTCGTACTGAGTGCATCGGAAAATCTCTCGATAGTCCGACCATCGAGAATCCGGGTCGCCTCATCCGCCGGGTCCGGACCCACGGTCGCGTCCAGGACGATTGCCAGGTCCACGACACTGCGCGCGAGCGGACCTCCGGTATCCTGTGTGTGTGAAAGCGGAATGATCCCATCGATGCTCGACAAACCTTTCGTCGGACGAAGCCCGACAAGGTTGTGGTGGGAGGATGGAATCCGGATCGACCCACAGGTATCGCTTCCCATGCCCACGGCCGCGAAACTGGCCGCCACGGCGGCACCCGTGCCACCGCTGGATCCTCCAGGATTCCGCGACGGATCGTAGGGGTTGCGCGTCTGCCCGCCGAGCGAACTGATCGACGTGATCCCGCGGGCCAGTTCATGCATGTTGGACTTGGCCAGAATGACAGCGCCCCCTTCACGCAGCTTGCGGACCTGAAAGCCGTCATCCGGAGGGACGAGGCCTGCGAGTGCGATCGATCCGCCGGTCGTCGGCATATCCGCGGTGTCGTAGTTGTCTTTCAGGATGATTGGAACACCGTGGAGTGGGCCACGCGGTCCTCGCTCTGCCCGTTCCCGGTCCAGATCCTCCGCCACACTGCCGGCATTCGGGTTGATTCGAAGAATCGAATTGAGCGCAGGCCCTTTCTGATCGTAGGCTTCGATTCGCGCCAGGTACGCGTCGACGAGTTGGACACTGGTCACTCGACCGTCTTCCATAGCCGATTGAAGTTCAGGTATGGTCGCCTCCCATACCTCGAACGGCTCTTGCGAAAGTGCGACGTTCGCCAGGATTAGAATCAGGGCGCCGGTGAAGAGAACAAACC
>PVBE011967645.1_pt1 | contig 12931 bp, 12 predicted proteins | sample 1631181 | NCBI WGS metagenome assembly PVBE01 (sample SAMN08397723, study PRJNA350692) | Marine metagenome, whole genome shotgun sequencing project. | isolation source: water | place: Pacific Ocean | collected 2012-04
GGATCACCAGAAAGATTACAGATGCTAGCTTTATTAGCACAATTAGGAATAGATCCTAGCCAATTAACAAATCAAGATACTGTAGATCAGATTCATCAAACTTTAGTAAATTTAGAAAACGATGCTCACAACTTAGCTACCAACAGCGCCCCTCGTAAAGATAATCAAACGAATATGACAAACATTATTCAAAATGATATTAATGCGATGATATCTCAGCTAAAAAGCGGAGGATTATCACCAAAATCTACTTCTGCTACAACATTGATCAATATCTTATTGGGACATGCTGATGGAACTACTACTAGCACAGTCAATTCAGCTATGGTGAACAAAGATATTAATAATATTTTTAATCCATCAACACCAACTCCAACGCCTCCTTCTCCTCCAGCTCCAGGAAAACCTTCTGATGCATTTAATAAGGACTTTCCGGTGGGATCACCAGAAAGATTACAGATGCTAGCTTTATTAGCACAATTAGGAATAGACCCTAGCCAATTGACAAATCAAGATACTGTAGATGAGATTCACCAAACTCTACTAAATCTAGAAAAAGATGCTAAGAACTTAGCCGGTAACAGCGCTCCAAATCAAGATAATCAAACGAATATGACAGCAATTATTCAGAATGATTTTGCTGCAATAATCTCTCAGCTAAAGGGCGGAGGATTTTCACCCAAATCTATTTCTCCTTCAATCTTAATCGGTATCTTACTTGGACATCCTGATGGAACGCCTACTAGCAAAGTGAATCCAGATATGATGAACAAAGATATTAACAAAATTTTTAATCCTGCACCTTCAACGAGTTCATCTGATTGGGATAAAGACTGGGCTGGAAAAGATCCTGCTGCTAAAGCAGAAATGGAAGCTCTTTTGAAATACATGGGTATTGATGATCCTGAAACAGAGTTAACTAAAGATCAGGCATCTCAGTTAGTTGAGCTTATGCAAAATTTAGAAAAGGATGCCAAAACAGCAGACAACGGATCTACTGTACCTTCAGATATAATCAATCCATATACATTCGATAAAAGTAAGATGCTTTCTGCATACATCAATTCAATTGTAAACATTTTGGGATCTCCTACTACAGATTCTAAAAAGCTTGATCTTGCAAACAAGCTTGATTCAATCTTAAGAGGAAATGCAACAGGTGTTCCAGGAAATGAAAATATTCAAGATATCTATAAGAAAGCAATCCCACAACCATCAGGAGAAGAATATCCTGAAGGTCCTGATTTTGATGGATCTAATGTAAATATCAAGCCTTCAGATTGGCCAAAAGCTGATCCTAATGATCCTAATAACAACGATCCAGAGATTACTTTTCAGTTAAAAAGAGAAGTAAACGGTAAGTTACAATTCGGAACCATTGAAGTAGTACGAGATTCCTCTGGAAACCCTACAGGATATAAAGTTGTCTGGTTTAAAGGATCAGATACTCCAGGAGGAACTAACGGACGTGTAGGAAGTGACTGGAGCAAATATGGAATTAGCCGATCAGACTATTTTGCACTTCAAGCAAAAGGTATTTTGCCAAAAATTCCAGATCCAAAAGCAGTAGGAACTAAAGATACTGCACACGGTATATCTGGTGTTATGTTTGCTACAAATGGCCCTATTGACGATATATTCGCTCTTGACTCCTCAAACGATAAAACTCAAGCAGCTAGCACTAAAGTAAAAGCTCGTTTTGAGTTTTGTAACTATGTAGATGCTAATGGTAAAGCTCATGCTGTAATGAACTTAAGTGGTGTGGATAAATGGAATATTAATTACCGTCCCTACATTGATGATGGAAATGGAGATCGAACAGGATGGAATCCTCCTTACAACGACCCAAAAGCATATCCTTCAGATAAGATCAAAGAATTAATTCAAGATGAATTTAATAAGCTGGATAAAAACGGAGAAGATCCTACAGCTGCTTGGTTAGGTAAAAACTTTTTTAATGGAGACAACATGGTTCCTTTAAAAAGTATGTTTAATAATCCTGCAGTAAAAGAGTACATCCAGAAAAATGCAACTGCTTGGTTAAAGTCTATGTTCGCTGCAACGAAAAATGGACAGACTCCATTGTACTTAAATACAGTAGGCCCTGATGGAAAACCAGAAAAAGTTGAAATCAAGGTATCTTTCGATCCTTCGACAGGTAATTACTCGATGAACTTTTTTCAGCCAGGAACAACGCCTCCAGCTCCAATGAGTATTGGTGGACAAACTTCTCTTTCTATTAACCCAAGCAATATGAATAAAGATACTTTTAACTTCTTTACCTCTGCTGCTTGTGGAAAATATACAGATCCAGGACTTACAAGGATTATCTTTTTAGCCGCAACCGCTTTTAGTTTAACTTGTGTGAAACAAGGAGATCTAACAGATAAGGGATATACAGGCGCAACTGGAACAGAACAACAAAATCTACAAGATGAAATGAACAACTTCATCAAAGCGGCTTCAAATCCAAATACTCCTTTTGACATTGATTTCTTCAAAAATCATCCAGATCTGAATTTAAACAACAAGCCTTCTGAGCTTGTAAATCCAGTTGGATACATTATGGATAAATTCACAAACGCCTACATCATCGACTTTAAAGATGCTATGGAAGGAAACCCAAGTGGTCTTCTCCCTTCAGTAGATGGAGATAACGGATCTTTTAATATAGGAATTTAATTCCTCAAAAAGAACCCGCTTACGAAAAAACCTCGCTATCATTGATAGCGAGGTTTTTTTTATTCTTATCACGCAACAGATTTTTTAAGTAACATCTGCCCCAGGTAAGACCTTCTCTACACAGGGAAGCTCGATATCCTCGTTTAAAGCTGCTGTTAGGATCATTCCCTGACTTTCAATGCCCATGATCTTCACGGGCTTTAAATTGGCTACAATGAGCAGTTTTTTTCCTAGAAGTTCTTCTGGTTTATAATGCTCAGCAATTCCTGAAACAATCGTCCTTTTTTCAAAACCAAGATCAACTACAACTTTTAACAGTTTTTTACTTTTTGGCACATTTTCTGCTCGTATAACTTGAGCCACTCTTAGATCGAGATTTTGGAACTGATCGAATTCAATGGTGTCTTTTAAAGGAGGAAAATTACTTTTTTTTAAAGGGGTTCCTAATTTTGCTATTTCCATCTCAATTTCCTCATCTTCAATTTTTCGAAATATAGGATATGCTTTTAAAAGTTGAGTGCCGCTTTTCAGAGGCTCATGATCCCATTTAGGTTTTTCAGTGTACCCCAAAAACTTCCAAATTTGCTCAGCTGCATCAGGTATAATAGGGCTAGAGACAATCGCTAAGCGTTTGATACACTCTAAACATAAATAGATGGTCGTGTTCATAGAGGCTATTTTGCCCTCTTTCTTCAGAAGCCAAGGCTTTTTGAAGTCAAAGTAGATATTTCCCTTAGCTGCAAGTTCCATAATATGAGAGGCTGCCTTTCTGATACTATAACTCTCGTAACTATGAGCTATGTCTTCTACAAGAGCATCTATTTCCTTTAAAAATTTTTTGTCTGAGTCCATCCACTCTTTTGCATCTGGAATCATTTGAGAGCAATTTTTCTCTGCAAAAATCAGTGTGCGGTGTACAAAATTTCCTAATTTTCCTAAAAGTTCTGCATTACATCTCATTTGAAAATCTTTAAAACTAAACTCAGAATCAGAAGTTTCAGGAGCATTGGCAGCAAGAGTATAACGAATTTGATCTATGGAATATTGTTTTAAAAAATCCTCTATTTCAATATACCAACCATCTGATTTAGAAAATTTCTTCCCTTCTAAGAGATAAAATTCATTAGCGGGAATATCATCTACAAGTTTGTATTTCGTATTTTGTCCCATAATCATTGCAGGAAAAAATACCGCATGAAAAGGAATGTTATCTTTACCAATAAAATGAACAAGCTTGGTATCTAGATCTAGCCAATATTTTTTCCACTCATCAGGATTTTTATTTTTTTGAGCCCATTCTTTTGAAGCTGAAATATAGCCAATGGGCGCATCAAACCAAACATAAAAAACTTTACCCTTAGCATTTTTTAAAGGAACGGGTATCCCCCAATTTGAGTCTCTTGTGATCCCTCGCGCTTTTAAATCATCGACATACCCCATTGCAAAACGAAACACATTGGGACGCCAATTTTTCTCCTTCATCCACGTTTGTAAAGCTTCTTTAAAATGATCAAAACGAAGATACCAATGAAGGCTTTTTTTTAATCCTAATGCAGATTGAGTCATTTGGGATCTAGGATTTTTGAGATCGGTTGCTTCATAGCTTGCACCACATTTGGGACACTCATCCCCTCTGGCTGCATCATAACCACATTTAGGACATGTCCCCACAACATAGCGATCTGCCAAAAAACGCTGTTCCTTTTCTGAAAAAAGATGTTCTTCTTCTTTTTCTTCGATATGACCATTATCATAGAGATCTTGGAAGAACTGCAGTACTACCTCATCATGCCCTTTCCAAGTTGTACGTGAATAATGATTAAAAGAAATTTTAAGCTTTTCAAAAAGCTTTTGGTTTATTTCATGGAAGATATTTACATGTTCCTGAGGTGATCTTTGAGCTTTTTCTGCTGAAAGGGTGATGGCAATGCCATATTCGTCCGATCCACAAACATAAAGCACATCAGATCCTTTCATTCTTTGAAAACGAGCAAATACATCTGCAGGAAGATAAGCCCCTGCTATATGGCCAAAATGAAGAGGTCCATTCGCATACAAAAGCGCAGATGTAATCAAATACCTTTTGGCCATAAATTATCGGATGCCTAATTTCATTTTTTGCTGCAAATCATCGACTCCCTCTGCTCTTCTTCTAATCTCTAATAGAAGAAAATCAAGCGTGGAATAATGCCCAGATAATACATAGTTTCTACCTATATCGATTGCATAGTTTGCAAGATCGAAATTGCTTTTAAATAATTTCTTTAACCTTTCATTGGTTAAGTTTTTTTTTGCCATTATTTTTCCTTTTTTTTATACGATGTTCTTCAGCTAAAACAATTCCTCTCAGAACATCATAGGCTTTTGATAAATCTTTATTGATAATATTATAGTCATAATGCTTTGCCATTTCCATTTCATTTTGAGCCCAGGAGAGCCTAGTTTCAATTCCTTTTTCATTTTCTGTTTTACGATCTTTTAGCCTTCTTTTAAGCTCGCTTAAGTGAGGCGGACTGACAAAGATGAAAATAGCTGGAATTTTTTTCTTTAACTGTAAGGCTCCTTGAGTATCAATCACCATTACAACATGTTTTTTTTTTCTCGTTTGCATTTCAACAAATGACTTTGAGGTTCCATAGTGATCATGAAAAACAAAGGCATTCTCTAAAAAATCATCCTCTTGAACTTTTTTTTCAAATTCTTCCTTACTTATAAAAAAATAATCTTTTCCCTCCACTTCTCCTTTTCTAGCAGCTCGAGTGGTATAGGAAACACTTTTTGTAATGTTTGAGAACTCTTTTAAAAGCATACTCGCCAGAGTTGTCTTTCCTGTTCCTGCAGGAGCACTAATCACAAAAATCAAACCATGTTGGGTCATATTTACTCGATGTTCTGAATCTGTTCTCGGATACGTTCTAATTCTGTTTTAATATCTATGATAAAAGAGGTAATTTGTGAGTCGGGAGACTTTGAGGAGATCGTGTTGGCCTCTCTTAGCATCTCTTGAACCAAAAAGTCCATTTTCTTCCCTACAATCTTATCCTCAAATTTTAATAATGAAAAGAACTGTTTGTTATGAGAGCGAAAACGGACGATTTCTTCTGTAATATCTAGCTTTTCTAAAAGAGGAGCAAGCTCCCGTATTGCATTATCTTCTTTAAGGTTTCCAACAAGAACTTGAATTTTGGTTTTCAACTTTTCAAAAACCTTTTTTTTCACCATAGGTGCTAAGTTTTCAATTTTAGTAATCTTTTTTTCAATATGGATCAGTCTTTTTTCAATATCTTTTTTTAAAGACTTTCCTTCTAATTTTTTCATGATTAAAAGTTCGTGTAAGGCTTTTTTCGTACAATCCTGTATGGGTCTTTTAAGCCGTTTTAAATCCCATGTATTTTGTGATGAAACAGAGTCGAGTCTTTGAGATAAAAAAGAAAGATTAATTTCATTTTTAGGAAATCCGAGATCATGTGCAATTTGAACCCATCCATTTTTCATTTTTTTCAAAAGTTTGGCATTGGGAAAAAGACCTAATTTATTTTTTTCATCAAAAAGGAAGGAAAACCTTAAATTTACCTGTCCTCTTGAAAGGGACATCATAACCATTTTCCTAATCTCAATTTCAAAAGAAAGCAGTTCTTTAGGCAAGTAAATGAATGTTTCTAGGTATTTTCGATTTACCGATTGAATTTCTAATACAAGACGCCCAAAGGGTGTATTTATTTCTGATCGCCCAAATCCTGTCATACTTCTCATGAAAACCTCTATGAAGAGTTATAAAAACTTTATGCTAAATCCAAACGTAGAGTCAAGGAACAAAAAAATCCTTTATATAAAAAAAATCTTTTAAATAAAAATGAATATAAAATGTTTGTTATGAACTGAAAAAATCAATTACTGGGATAGATTCTTTAAAGGACTAAAAGAAAAACGATGGATTTCTGAAGGGCCATGCTCTTTAAGAGCTTCCAGATGTTTTTTTGTTGGATAACCTCGATTTTGATCAAATCCATACAAAGGGTAACAAAGATGAGCTTCATCCATTATGGCATCCCTTGTATACTTTGCAATTACAGAAGCTGCTGCAATCGAAAGAGAAATACTGTCCCCCTTAATAATCGGCTTCATTTTAATAGAACTACTTATTTCATGAGGCCCATCGATTAAAAGATAATCAGGACGTATCTTGAGCTGCTCCAACGCTTTTTTCATTGCATATAGAGAACTTTTATGGATGTTTAATTGATCAATGACTTGAGGCTCTACAATACCGATAGCAAAGATTACTTCAGGATTTTCAATTAACTGAAAATAAAGAGATTCACGAAGCTTTTTGGAAAGCTTCTTTGAATCATCTAAACCTAAAAGTTTATAATTTTGTGGTAAAATACATGCTGCGGCAACAACAGGTCCAGCTAAAGGCCCTCTTCCTGCTTCATCAAGACCTGCAATGCGATAAAACCCCTTTTTCATTAAGTGTTTTTCGAAAGTCAACATTGACTCTAGTCGAGCATATTCTGAAAGCGTATCTTTGAGCAAAAAGGCACCTATATTCCACAAAAAAACTACTCTTTATAACTTTGTGGAAAAATTTGGTGCAAGAAAAATTCTCTAAGAGTGAAAGAGATTCACTTAACTTTTTACTTCTGACGCAAGATATCCGTTTTTAAAGGTCACCTTCTTTCGGCTTTTCTTCTTTTACAGAGTCTTCTATTTCTGATTTTTTTTCTTTTTGACTTGCATCAGAAACTTCTTTTTCTGCCTTTTTTTCTTCAGGCTCAGCAGAAGTAGATTCTTCTTTTTCGGTAACTTTTGTTTTTTTGCCACGCGCAGTTAAAAGCTCAGGAACTCTAGCAGCTTTTCCTTTGGCTCCTCTTAAATAGTAGAGTTTTGCACGTCGTACACGCCCCGGCCTTGTCACTTCGATATTTTGAATTCTCGGGCTATGCAAAAGAAAAACTCTTTCCATAGAAGATCCATAGGCATGACGATACACAGAAAATGTTTCAGAAAGACCTTTTCCTTTTCTTGCAATAACAGTTCCAGTGAAAATCTGAATTCTTTCCTTGTTTCCTTCTACAATTTTTAAATGAATGCGTACTGTATCACCTATTTTAAATTGGGGTACATTTTTTTTAAGATGTGCTTTTTCGATGTTCTCTATCACTTTCACTTTATTATCTCCTTCTTAACTTTTTTTAGGGAGGTTCTTACAACACTTTAGGTATTGTTCATACAAATCAGACCTAACTTCACGAGTTTTTGCAAGTGCTTGTTCTTCTCTCCAGGCTTCGATTTCTGCGTGATTTCCTTGGATCAACACGCCAGGTACTGATTTACCTTCAAAATCTTGTGGCCGGGTATACTGAGGCCCATTAAAAATCTTCTGAGAAAAAGAATCTCGAAGAGCTGATTCAGGATGACCTAACACTCCAGGAATCATTCTGGATACAGCATCAATCAGTACTACAGCTGCACTACAGCCACTTGTAAGAACGTAATCTCCAATGCTGATCTGTTCATCTACAACAGATTCAATAATTCTTTCATCAAGTCCTTCATAATGACCACAGAGCATTATTAAATGCTCACACCCTGCAAGTTCTTCACATTTTTTCGCATCTAAAAGTGATCCCTGAGGAGACAAATAGATTACTTTTGAATTTTTTTTCTTTACTGATCTTACAGCATTTATTGCAGGCTCTGGAGTTAAAACCATTCCAGGCCCACCTCCAAAAGGTCGGTCATCAACTGTTTTATGCTTGTTGGTTGCAAAATCTCGAATATTTACACATTCGATTTTTATCAACTCTTTTTCTACCGCTTTTTTAATCATGCTAACTTCAAAAGGTCCTTTAAAATAGTCTGGAAATAAAGAAAGCACATGAAAAAGCATATTATTTAAGCAGTTTTTTTCTTTTTCTTTTTTGCGTTTACCTTCAAACGTTTTTGGCGTTTTTTTTCATCTTGTGCTTTGATGACTTCAGGCGCAAATCGCTTAATAAGAGACTTCGCTCTTTCAGATAAACAAGCTCCTTGACTGATCCAATAGCTAATTCTTTCTGGATTCATATCAAGACCTTTTTCTTCCAATAAGGGACTATAAACACCTAATTTTTCAAGATATCTTCCCCCTCTCGGTGCTTTTTTTTCTATGAGAACCAAACGAAAGGTTTGGTTATTTTTACAGCCTTGCTGTCTCAATCGGATAATCAATGCCATTTCGTTTTTCCTATTGTTTGTTGAAGATCTTGAAAAGATCCCTGTTTTTTTAATTGGGGCATTTTCTTAAATAATTGTTTAATTCTTTTGAATCCTTTGACCATGCGATTCACATCATCAATTTTCGCGCCAGAACCTTTAGCTACACGTTTTCTTCTGGTAAAAGTAAAGTCTACTTTTTCATCTCTTTCTTTTAGCGTCATGGAAAGGATCATAGCTTCCATTTTTTGAAACTCTTTATCAGAAACATTAAAGTCTGCGGCCATCGAGGCTCCAGGCATCATCTTTAAAAGGCTTTTAAAGCTTCCCATTTTTTTTATCATGCCCATTTGCTTCAGGTAGTCGCTATAATTAAAGGTTGCTTTTTTGAGCTTTTTTTCTATTTTTTTTGTTTCTTCTTCATCAAAAGCACTCTCAGCTTTTCGGACTAGATTGATGATATCACCCATTCCCAAAATACGATCTGCCATGGACTTAGGATTGAAAATCTGTAAATCTTCAACCTTCTCCCCTATCCCTTCAAATTTCAAAGGCTTTTGAGTCACTTCAAGAATCGAAATTGCAGCACCTGCCCTTGCATCAGAGTCAAGCATAGTTAAAATCGATCCTGTAATAGAAACCATAGAATCAAATTCTTGAGCCGTTTTAACAGCATCTTGTCCCGTTGTTGCATTCGCTACAAATAAGACTTCTGAAGGATTTACCGCTTTTTTAATATCGGCTAGTTCTTGCATAAGGTCTTTATCTATATGTAAGCGTCCTGCTGTATCTAAAATAAGAACATCAAAACCTTCATCTTTAGCATAAGCATGCGCTTTTTTTGCAACTTTAAGAGCTTTTTTTTCACCTTCTAAAGTAAAAACTTCAATCCCAATTTTTGAGGCCAATGTTTGTAATTGCAATATGGCTGCAGGTCTTTGTAAATCACAAGCAGCTATCAAAACTTTTTTATCTTTATGCTTTTGGCTGATGTAATAAGCTAGTTTTGCAGCATGTGTTGTTTTCCCCGATCCTTGTAAACCACAAAGCATGATACAAAAGGGCTTTCGATCCAGTTTAAGAGGAGCTTCTTCTGATCCCATCAGAGCCGTAAGTTCATCATGAACAATTTTGATAAACTGCTCTTTGGGCTTAACGGATTGTAAGACAGCCTCTCCTAAAGACTTTTCTTTAACTCTTTTAACAAATGTACTTGCCACTGAATAGTTAACATCTGCTTCTAAAAGAGCTAAGCGAACCTCTCTTACAGCTTGCTGAATGTTATCTTCCGTAAGCTTTTTCTTCCCGCCAATACCAGAGATGACTTGATGAAGCTTTTCCGTTAAAGAGTTAAACATAAAAATTATTCACTTTTTTCTATAAAATTCATCTAATTAATCATAAATAGATTACTTGGAGAACTATTCTAATTCAAGGAAAAAGAACCGATCCAAACCTGCCCAATCTTGTAAGATTTTTCTTTTAATCCAAAAAGGTTGATTAAAAATATTTAAAAGGTCTTTTCCTTGACGAGATCCAATTTCAAAAAAAACCTTAGCCCCTGGATTTAAAAATTCTTTTATCTCAAAAGAAAATCTTTCATAAAATTCTAAACCCTTATTTTTTGCAAGAAGAGCAAGTTTAGGTTCAAAGTTTTTTACCTCAAAGTCTAACTGTTCATATTCTGTTTCAGAAATATAGGGAGGATTCGAAAAAATAAAATCTGCTTTTTGAGAATTAAAAGGTTTAAATAGATCCCCTATTTTCGTTGTAATTTCAAGCTGATTTCTTTGTGCATTTTTTTGAGCTATCTCGATGGCTTTTTCTGAAAGATCTGATAAAGTTACTTCAAGATCAGAAAATGTTTTTTTCATTGCAAGTCCGATCGCTCCTGAACCAGAACCAATATCCCAAAGAATATTTCCTTTTCTCTCTTTTTGGTTGAGCTGTTGGCATGCGAGATCAACCAAAATTTCTGTTTCAGGCCTGGGAATTAAAACAAAAGGGTTTAACTCGAGCGTAACACCATAAAAATTCATTGTTTTGAGTACGTAGGCCAAAGGCTTGCCTGTAGATCTTTGCTGTACTAAAGAACGGATAGTATCGATTTCTTGATTCTGTAGAGGTTGATCAAAATTCATATAAAGATCGGATCTTCGATACCCCAAGACCTTTGCAAGAATTTGCTCCGAAGACCATCTAGGTCGTAAAATATTTTTTGCACTTAAGTATTCAGAAGAGAGTTTTAAAATATGGCTGATGGTTTTCATAAAGCCAGTTTTTTTTGATAGAAATAAGCCACTAATCCAAGTGTTAATTCATCAAGATCACCCTCAATAATACGATCCAGTTTGTAAAGAGTAAGATTAATCCTATGATCTGTAATTCGATTTTGAGAAAAATTATAAGTACGTATTCTTTCAGAACGATCTCCACTTCCTACCTGTGTGGATCTAATATCTGATATTTCTTTTTGTTTTTTTTGTCGCTCGCCCTCTGCTATGCGTGCCGATAAAAGCCGCATGGCTTTGGCCTTATTTTTATGTTGCGATCTTTCATCTTGGCAAGAGACCACCGTATTTGTAGGAATATGTGTAATACGTACTGCTGAATCGGTTACATTAACATGCTGTCCCCCAGCACCAGACGCTCTATAGGTTTCAATGCGAAGATCTGCCTCATTAATTTCCCTTTGATCTTCTTCTGAAGGCTCTAAAAGGATAGCAACGGTTATAGCGGATGTATGGACCCGTCCCTGCGTTTCCGTTACAGGAACTCTTTGTACCCGATGCGTTCCCGCTTCATATTGAAGCAAACGATAGACACTCTTGCCTGATAAAACCATAATATATTCTTTAAATCCGCCCATATCTGACTCTGTGGAAGAAAGAACTTCCACTTGCCAGCCTTTTTCACCGGCATAGTTCTTATACATTCGGGCGCAGTCCCCTACAAAAATAGCAGCTTCATCTCCGCCTGTACCCGCTCTAATCTCCACGATTGTATTTCGATCATCATCAGGATTAGGAGGAACAAGCAAACTTTCTAATCGGGATTGATATTTAGGAAGCGCTTCTTGAAGAAAATCGATTTCTTCTTGAACGATCTGAAGCATTTCAGGATCGCTCTCTTCTTGTAAAATCTCTTGATTTTCACTGAGTTGTTGTTTTGCTTTTTTATAGGACTCCCAAGCTTCTTTTAGTTCATTAAGATAAGAAAATTCTTGAGTTAATTTGCGATATTTTTCTTGATCAGAAAGAGTTTCTGGTTGACCTAGCAGCGTCTCAACTTCTGCCAAACGCTCTAAAAGACGCTGAATTTTTTTTTCCATTCAAAGTTACTTTTTCTTCTTTTTTTTAGCTGCAGCCAATTTTTCTTCAGTTTCTTGCTGTCTTTTTTGTTCTTGGTTTTGCTGCTCTCTTTTCTTTTGGTAACGTTTTGTAAATTTATCTACACGTCCTTCTGAGTCAATAAATTGGTTACTACCTGTATAAAAAGGGTGTGAGGAAGAAGAAACAGCTACGCGAAGTACGGGATATTCCTTTCCTTCAAACTCCTCTGTTTCTTTGGGTTGCAACGTACTACCAATAATAAATTTAGCCCCTGTTGAAGAATCTATAAAAAGGATGTCTTGATAAGGGGGGTGAATACCATCTTTCATTCTATGTCCTACTCTTAAAATCAAATATTTAAGTACTAAAAATAGCTCGAAATAAGAAAAAAAACAAGAACTTTAGTAGAGCAACTGAAAATTTATAAAAAATGGCCGTCAAACCTTCATTTTTGGCCGTATTCTTCAAAAAATGGCCGTAAAACCTTCTTTTTTGGCCGTATTCCCTTAAAAATGGCCGTATTTAAAAAAAAATGGCCGTAAAACCTTGATTTTGGCCGTATTTTATGAGAAAATGACCATAAATGAAGAAAAGGACCAGTTAGATGAATAAAAAAGATAAAAAATTACAAATCATTCAAAAGCTTCATCAAGAACCTCAACCGATAAGTTTATTTGAGTTGATCATTAAATTAGAAAATGCCGTTCCAGAAAGAACAC
>PVBE010881581.1_pt1 | contig 12930 bp, 7 predicted proteins | sample 1631181 | NCBI WGS metagenome assembly PVBE01 (sample SAMN08397723, study PRJNA350692) | Marine metagenome, whole genome shotgun sequencing project. | isolation source: water | place: Pacific Ocean | collected 2012-04
ATAGATATTGCAGGTAATCAGCATCAGGCTATGGCTGCTCCCGCTGAAGTATGGATGGAGAAAACAGGAATATATTTTGATTCACAGAAAGTTAAGATAAATGACGGAACAGAAAGACTAAAAGCCTTCTTAAAAACCGATCCTGTTGAGCAAAGAGAGCCAAGAATTGTATTTAATCCTAAGTGTAAAGGCATATTATCAGAGTTTGGAGTGCAACCTAATCCATTTGATGGTCAGACAAGAGCATATAGATGGAAAATGGATAGAGATGGTACAATAGTTGGTGAGACACCTGAAGATAAATACAATCATGGTGTTAAGGCAGTTATTTATGGTTTAATTAACAGATACGGCTATGGGTATATATCCGAAAATAGCACTATAAAGGTTAAAAGGTGGTAAATGGCTAACTATAAACCAGAAGAAATTATTTCATTAGTTGATAGTCATTATGATTTGACTGAACCACTCCGTACTCGCATGGATGATGACCATAAGCTATACAGGCTTGAGGAATTTGACGCTGGAGAGGGATTTCAGTCCTACACTTCTAACGAACCACAGGTATATGCAGATAAATTGATAGCATGGATGACGTCTGCTGAAATGGTAGTTAAGATACCTTACGGAAACTCAGAAAGAGAGCAACGTGAAAACAATGACTCTAAGGAAAAGTTTCTTTTAGGATTAGTTAAAGCTGCAGACGAGAGACTTACTTCAAGGTTCCAACCTGTTGTGAGAAATCAGATGGCTTGGTTTATTACCTTGCGTGGATGGTATGCTGCAAGAGCTTTGATGACTAAAGATGACGAAGGTGAAACAAATATAGAGATTCAGCCATGGGATCCACTTCATACATATTGGGCTGAAGGTAAAAATGGATTAGCATGGGCTTGTTATAAGACTAAAAAAACCCCTACTGAAATCAAAGCTATATGGGGAGTTGATTTAAGCAGTGATGGTCAGGGCTCTGATGATGATGCAGTAGATGTTTATGATTTTTATGATTCAGAAGATAATATTGTTTGTACAGAAGATACTGTTTTAAAGAAAAGAACTAAACACGGATCAACAAGAGTTCCAGTAGCGATAGGGCCAGTAGGCTCTCAACCTTTAGTTCAGGGAGTTTCAAGTACTGGCAACCTAGATACTATAGAAGATTACGGAGAATCATGTTACAAATCTTCTAGAGAATTATTTGAGAAGCATAACTTTATGATGAGTGTTATGTTAGAGCTAACAGCACGATCAAGAAAGCAAGGCTTAAAGGTTAAGTCCAGAGATGGTACGAAAACATTAGAAGAAGATCCATATAGAGAGGGTTCAGAAATAGCATTAGGTCAGGGGGAAGATGTAGAGCCATTAGGATTATTGGAGATGGCTAGGGAATCTGGAGTGTTCATGGGTCTTATATCTGGTGAGATGCAAAGAGGCGGTTTGCCTCATTCTATTTATGGTCAGTTAGAATTTCAATTATCAGGATTTGCCATAAATACATTGAGACAAGGTGTTGAAACTGTGCTTACTCCTAGGCTACAAGCTATGGAAAAAGCATACAAATCTATCTTTCAGCTATTGTGCGACCAGTATATAACTGGTGGATTTAAGTCAATAGAGGTAAGTGGACAAGATAAGAATAGAATGTACTTCAAAGAAGAAGTAACTGCTGACACAATTAAAAATGCTGGAGATGCTGAAATAACTATGATTGGACAGCTTCCACAAGATGAAATGTCTAAGATGAGTATGGCGCAGATTGCCAGAGAAGGCGAAACACCTTTGTTGCCAGATATCTTTATTCGAGATAATATATTGGGATTACAGTCTGCCGACCAGATGGAAGATTCTATTAGGTTACAGATGTCCCAGAAGATGTTGCCAGAAGCAATGTTATGGGAAAACTTACTGTCAGCAAGAAGGCAGGGCAGAGAAGATATTGCTCAGTTCTATGAAACTGAGTTGATGAAAGTATTTATGATGAAGAAATTAGAAGAACAAAAGATGATGCAGGAGATGATGGGTGGTGGTATGCAACCGCAACCGCAACCACAACAGCCAGCAGCTCCACCACCAGGTATGGTTCCCCCAGGGATGATTCCGCCAGGAATGGTTCCACCAGGAATGGTTCCACCAGGAATGATGCCACCAGGTCAGGCAGGCCCTATGTTACCGCCAACAGTTATGCCTAATGCAGCATTAGGGGTTCCACCTCCAATGCCTACAGCACCTGTTGGCCCATCAGTTCCGCCAGGAACGCCAAGACCAGGAGCACAAAACGTAGAAAATAGATTATCAGGATTAGGATTAATACCACCAACAGGAGGAACATAAAATGCCAGTACCAATGGGAACAACGAATTTACAACAATTATGGGAAGCTTATAAGCCAACTTCAGCAACTGGGGGTGTTCACCCTCAGGCTAATATAGATGATGTACGTCAGTGGCTACTCGCAAATATAACAAGCTTAGGGCTAACTGCAGGACAAGTTAATCAGATAGTACAGGCATGGAGTCAGTCACTTGGAACTGTAGGTGATACTATAGAGGGATATGATATATTAGAACAACCAACTGTAGCGGGTATTGCAGATAACCTTGGGTTTGGCACTGCTACAGCTGGCGCTGGAGGAGTACAAGGACAAGTTACAGTAGAACCAACAGATTATAGTGCTACTGGATTAGGGGGTAGGGCTAGAGATTTTTCAGAGAGGTATAGAGATTATGTTGCAGACTTAATTGGTATGACATCAGCCACTCCTATGGCTACAAGGATGCAAATAGAGCCTTCATTACGAGCTGGGTACGCCCCAACGGCAGGTAGATTTGCCCTGGCTTCTAGTGCTGGAAGATTTGACCGTGGTACTGGCGCTACTGAAGAAGAAGCATTTGCTGACTACATTAAGAAGGCTCATGATATTGCAGATACTAGACGATTATATGGACAAATGGGAGGTGAGATAGCTGGTGCTTCTGGCACTGGTATGGCAACTTCTCCATGGGCTAGATTTGGATACACACCTGAGACTGCACAGCTTCAGGCCATGAATATACTGCGAGCAAGTGATGCTGCATTAGGAGTTGGGCAATCATTTGGACAAAAAGAAGCAATGGAAGCTATCTACGGCCAGATGGCCGCTGAAAACGCAGCTCAAGCAGGTCAAAATTTTCAAAACTGGGTATCGAGTGCGTGGAATCCAGCTAACCAAGTAACATGGGGTCAATAATTGATCAGTAAGGGGTTAAAATGCCGACTAATTATGATGCGTTTGATGATTACTATACAACTATGCTTGGGGCACAGCCTGAGTTAGCGTACATGGGTGCTGTCTCTGACACACCTTTTATGGGTACTGATCCTATGCAACGTAGAGCTCAGGATTATTATAGAGGTCAGTTCTCTGATATCTATAATCAATATCTTGGAACAAAAGCAAAAGAGTATAAGAATCGTGTAGATCCATCAGAGATGACATCTTTTACAGATTACTTAGCGGATCTTCCGTTTACTCAGAGATACTCGCAGTCAACTCAAGCTCAAAGAGGAGTCGGTACAAGACAGTTTTCTCCTAGCACTAGGTATATATTCTTCTAATGACAACGCCAAGAAATATTAGAAAATTTGGATTAGGTAAGAAGCTAAAAGATATTATTCCGCCTTTATCTAAACCTCCTATTTCACCAGAAGAACTCAAGAGACTTCAAGCACAGGCATTATCTTCCAAATATCAAGGGTCTTTGCCCAGTGGACAGGAAATTGCTACAACTGCTATAGAGAAGGGAATACCTCTTGCTCTTAATGCTTATGATGCGTTTTTAACTGCTAGAGATAAAATTCAAAAGCCAGGTAAAATGTTACAGGAAAAACACACAGCACTTGCTAAAGTACAAAAGGGTCTACAAGGGGCGATTAATCCATTAGTCCCTTTAATGGAGGCTGTAGGTGAAATAGAACAATCTACTCTTGCTCCACTTGCAGACCCAGTGACAGACAGGCTCGCAAGTCTTGCTCCTGAATCATGGGGGGGTCTTATTAGGGGAGAGGGAGTAAAAACAGGATCAGGTAAAGATAGATTCCTTGATTACTGGACTCCTGTAGAAGATGCAAGTCCTATACAAAAAGCAATGCTAAAGGCAAAGCATATAATGCGGGGTCTTGGCGTTCCTGGCGGATTTATTGGTGCAGAATTAATAGGTGGTTACGGAGAGGGTATTCAGGGAGCTATAAAAGAAAACTTAGAACAATCTATAGGTAAATATGGAACTAAACTAAGAACTAAAAATCTTATATCTGAACAAGCTACTGCAAATTTACAGGCTAAAATTGCTGGATTAGGTAGGCCTAAAACACCTTCAGGAGAAGAAAATACTGAAGAAAAAAACTGGTTACAAAATGCATATGAAAGGTTTTCGCCACCTCAAACAAAATTTGAAAGAGCCAGAGACAATGAACTTTTTGCACAGCGAAAAGAAATAGAATCTAAGCATGGTAAATTTCTTCCGACATCAGATCCTGATTATTTAAAGGCTAAGTATGGAATAAGTGAACCTGGAACAAGGCAGTTTAGACATAGAAAAGAAGAAGATTTAACGAAACTAGCTCCTGGCATTAGATTTGCTGCACAAGAACTTCCGCTTGGCGCAGTAGGAGGGTCAGCAATAGCTATAGGGCGAAAAGCAATGATAGCTAGATTAACACCAGGTGCTTCTTTGGCTACTAAATCTGTGGCTACAGCGATAGAAAAAGCGGTTCTTCCACTTGCAGTAGTGGAAGAAGGAGCAGGAGCTGGAATAGGAAAGGTAGGAGCTGGAATAAAAGCTGTGTTTAGGCCTATAAGTAACTTACCAGATACTATATATTCCAGAAGATTAAGAGGAAAATCAGAGAAAGTGATTGACACCGTTGGTGATGACCTTAATAAGATTCTTAAGGAACATCCTAACGATATAACTTTAGAAGAATTAGTCAAAGAAGGTAATCAGTACATTGAAGAAACTTGGAATTTAACAGATGAGGTTGTTGATGATCTTAAGCTTTCTAAAAGAAAAGATAATTATAAAAAATATTTAAGAATATCTGATGAAGGATATGGGCTTAAAATATCCAGGACTCCAGACTTAAAAGTTCCTACCCCTGATGAAATGGCTAAACACGAAGCATTAAAAGCAGGTATTGATATCGCAGATCCTAAGACTGTACAGCAGGCTATGGTTCCTAGGGACTTAACAGAAACAGCTACACCTAGGGAAGAAATGTTTTCTTCAAAAAATCCTAGAGTTGTAGATCAAGGTAGGCGGTCAGTAAGAGTTGTCGAGGGAATAAAAAGGGCAGACGGAACCACTTATGTTGAACACCCAGATAGAGAAATTACCCTATCCGAAGCAAATAGATTATACAAAGACAAAAGACTTACACAGGGTAATAGGGGATTCAAGGTGACTTTAAATGAAATGAAAGCAAGGCCTAAAATTGGGTATACAGTAGATGTTGAGCCATCTTACACAAGAAGGCCTGAGATTTTAGTTCGCCAGGATCCAATGACTTTAAGCAGGGAGCAGATTATAGATACTGTTTTAGAAGCTCATATAAGAGCCCCTGAAAGACTTCCTGGCATAAGAAGATTTCTTAAAAACGACTATACCATTTCTGTCGCAACTGATAAGCCAGGAGTAAAGGTAAGACAGAATAAACCTTTAGAAATATTTGACAAAGAATTAGATAACTTAGGGTACGTTGTAGATAAAGGAAGGCTACTTAAAAAAGAAGGCCCATCACCTATAGCACAAGATTTACCTCAAAGAACTTCATCTTTTGAGGCTAGGGTAGACGAACTTATACTGGGAGAGGATAACCTTCCTATATCTCCAGATATACCACCTACTGATCACCCAAATGTAAAGGCATGGGAAAATGCTCAAAAAAATGATTCTTTCAGGAAGCAATTAGCTGAGTCTAATAAAATTCAAGATCCTTTAAATCCTGAAGTTATAGTTCCAGAAAGAACTGTCAAGGATCCTAATGCTTCACCAAAACGTGTTGATATAGATGCACTTGATCCTACCCCTGTTCAGGCACAACAAGAGGCCACTAAATTACGTAGGAATACAACTGTAGCTGGAAGGGTTAATCAGGCATTTGAAGAACAGGTAATCCCTAATAAGTTTACGGAATTAGTTCAGAATGAATTACAGCGTGCTGCGGCCAAATTGCTTGGTGCAGACGGAGAGGGCTTGAGTCCACTTATTATAAGGGGACTAACAAGAGTTCACGACTCACATAAAGTAGCAAGGATACTTGTAGATAGTGGATTTAGGGTTGCTTCTACTAAAAAAAGCTTACAACTAGGATTTGCAGAAGATGATCTTGTGTCTAATCTTATATTAGGAAAGACCCCTCATCTTACGGGATATAAAAGAAGCAGGAACTTTACTTTAAAAATAGAACCTCTTTTGGGGGATGGAGTTGGGTTCGGCCATATTAACTTATTACAGCAATTTAAACATTATGAGGACATGATAAGAGCTGGGCGAGCAGGTAATATACCTACTGAAATTTTTGATCCCATGAGATATAAGGTTATTGATCCTAGTACTGGCAAAGCCTTCAGAATGAAAGTAGATAAAAAATTAGATAATTTAAGAAATGAAGTTAATAAATATAAAGAAGAACTTCAAAAGATAGAAATAAGTCCCGTTGATCCATCAACTGGAAAGCCTTATTTGTTTCCAGAAAAAGCTAAAGATTGGATTAAAACTGGAGAATATACATACTCTAAAAGAGAAGTAAAGACAGCGTGGGACAGAGTTGAATATGCCCAAGTTTTATATAATAAATTTCTGAGTCAGGCTCTAAACGAACTAGTTCGTTCTGGTAAAATATCATCCGAGCTTGCACAGGAGCTTAGAATAAAATATCCAAACTTCAACCCTACACAATATTTATTTGCCAAAGATCAGCTTGGAGATTTAACTGATATTAAAGTTGACGACATTGTTGATTGGCAAGCATCATTGGGTAGATTTAGGGATCTTGGTGCAGAACAATTAGACGAGAAAGTCTGGGCTGAGCTTCAAGATGATTTAGGAGGGGCTGTTTCTCCTTTAGAAGCTTTAGATAAATATATGGCAAACCATCAAAGAATGATTGTTGATCAAGACACTACGACATCATTTATTAAGATGTTAAAAATATTCAAGCAAACTGAAGATGTTACTGCAGATATCGTAAAACTATCCAAGCATCATAAAAAACCTATTCAAGATTTCCTTTATGACGAAGGCGCAAAGTCAGGATATATAAGACATACCGAAAACGGTAAGATGAAAATCTATGGAACTAGAACTGCTGACGGAAAACCTGCTCCAATACATAAATTGTATTGGGACTTACTTGAAGGAGTAGGAGGAATACGGCATAGGGGAGGTTACGGTGCTGAGGAGAAAGCTAAATGGGCATTTACGGGATTAGCTCAATCTAATTCTTATTTAAAGAGTCTTTATACTACCTACGACCCTATATTTATGATGGGGAATAGCGTTATAGATGGTATGGTTGTAGCTTTAAAGGCTAGGATTATGCCGTGGACTGTTGCTGCAAGAATGATGAAAAGCGCAGTAAAAGCTATAAATGAATCTAAACATATAAATTACATGCCAGATATAGTTAGTAAACAGGCAAAATTTGATGACTTACAAGAACTTGCTGGGGCTAGAAAAGGTAAGTTTGGACAAAAGTCTAGATTACTTTTAGATTTCGAAAAATCTGTAAAAGATAGCGGTCATGATGTCGAAATTTTAAACTCTGACTATATAAATAGATCAAACTTCAGGAGGAAACTTGATCTATTAGGCGCTGAATTAATGAATTACCCCCAGATGTCATATACAAAAGAGGCAGCCAAAAAAATTGCTGCTACCAATATACCTATATGGGGTAAGCCAATTGTTACACCTTTTGCATTAACTGCTAAAGGTGCAGTTAATGTAGGAAGGACAACTAAATATTTACTAGAACGTGCAAGTGATGCTGCAGAACAAGCCCCAAGAATGGCAGTTGCTGAAAAGTTAGCTAAGCTAGAGATAGGTAGACCTGAATTCAATCGTCTTTTTGGCAGAGGTTTAAGCACCGAGGAGTATGAGGATCAATTGTTTAAAGAATGGACTCCTCATTTTGATAAATACGGAAAACCAATAAGACCAAAAATTGGGCCTAATGGAGAAAAGATATATACTGGGAAGGGATATGGATTCCTTGAAAGTCCAGAGTTGAGAAGAACATCCATTTCGGCACTTGAGTCAACTGTCAACTTCTACAGAGGCGGAACTACTATAAAGTTTTTTAATAATTATCTTATGTTTTTAAATGCTGGTATGGAAGGATTAAAGCTTCCTTTTAGGGCGTTAGGCGTTGATTTGCAGCCTCAAATGAGACCTAAAATAGGCGCTAAATTTGGAGAATCACCAATGGAGTTTGGTACATTTGAAAGAGTTGCTAATTCTACATACACAGATGCTGATATATTATCTGGAGGAATAGAAGAAGCTATTATGGGCGGAGGTGTTAGAAAAAATAATTCTCCTTTTAATGCTGTGCCATTTAAAAAGGGTCGAGCTGGAGTAACCAGTAAATATGATGAACTTTTAGGCCAATATAACATATCTCCTATATTAAAAAAATTACCTGGTATTGGTAAACATATGCCAGAAGAAATACAAACTGACGCAAAGGTAATGAACGCATTAACATTATCAATGATGACTACTGCTTATGGCGGTATAATGGCATACAATTTATCACACCCTGAATATTTTGATATACCAGCATACATTAGATATAATGCCATAGTGATTATGAGACCTGCTCTGCTTGATGAAAATGGAAACAAGATAACAGATGAAAACGGAAATGTTATTGCTAGGTATTTCACTATACCCCATAAAACAAGAGAACTAGCTCTTGCTTTCGGAACTATGGCTTACGTGATGGAACAAATGTTTACAGATCACCCAACTCATTCTAAATTATATTGGCAGAATATGTACTTCGCAACATCTCCTGTTGTTGACAGGCCTAGCGGAGGATTTATGGATGGAGTTCTAGGTACTATAACTCCTGAGATAGGAGCAATAGCTTATAATAATGTTACGGGATGGGATGATTGGAGAAATGCACCTATAGTCAACGAGGAGCTTGCTCACTTACCTATAGAGAACCAACATACTGAATATACTAGCACTACATGGAGGATGATTGCCAAAAGAGTTGGCGATTTTGAAAAATGGGCAAAAATACATATGCCAGAAATACTTAAATCTCCAGCAAGGCTTGATCATTTAGCGGGAGATCTAACAGGTGGTCTTGGGGAAAACATAATTAGCATGAGTGACTTTGCTATACAATCAGAAATACCTGAAAGGGCTGAACGTGCTCTAAGAAATTATATATTTAAGAACACGCAGGAATTTAAAAGAGAAGGTAATTTACCTATAGAGATTCTTGCAGATTTATATAGAAACGGAAGCTATGCTGATAAAAATGAAATCAAGGCAACCCTTGACCCCGATGAAGTTAAGGCTATGATGATAGAGGTTCGTAAAAAACGAAACCCTGAGAAACTAGCTGAACAAATAGTAGCAGCTTTTAATTTAGATAGATTCGTCAAAGAAAGAGGTGGAGGAGAGAAAGAATTAGCATATGCTAAAAGTATCGAATTGGTAGAAAAAGAAACAGGGGTAAAGATAAGTAGAGAAGAAGGCCAAAAAGCTGCTAAAGCAATGGCTATCTGGGCAGATGACAAACTAAATGAACAAAAGTTTTTAGATGATAGGCTTAAAGATAATACTATAAGTGGAAAAGCTTGGGTTGATCTTTCTAGGGGTTTATTTCATGATTCTTACAAAAGAAGTAATGTGCTAGCAGCAGACTACGGAGAGTATATTCTCAAAAAACCTGATTTATTAAGCCAGTATCCAAATTCAATTCAGGCACAATTAAAACCAGGAGAATTCAACCCTATTACTAAAGAAATTTACGAAGGTCCTGATATTAAGAAGCTATGGTATGACAACATATATACTGCAGCAGGTACACTTAAGGATAGTAGATCAAAAGCTCAGATATTACTATCTGGGTATTATTCTATTAAAAATCCATATGATGATCCTACTAAAACATGGCCTCAGACTGAAAAAGAGAAACAAACGTATATAAACTGGGTTAAAAAACAAGGTTTATATAAAGAATTTGAATCTTTAAGGCTTCAAAAGTTAACTCCTACACAAAAATCATATGATCTTGCAGAACAAGTTATGGCTCAATACCTTGATTTTGGAAGGAATTTAGATGAGGTATGGAAAAATTGGGAAGCTAGTCATCCAGAAGGGCAAGATTGGTGGACAGAATACTTGACGGGAGATGATAGAGTTCAAAGTAATATGATAGAGATAAAGGCTATTACTGGCAATAAATCTGATGATGAAGCAAATAAAAAGCATAATATCAAGGCTAACTTTTTGAAAAAAACTATCTCGCAGAGAAAGAAACTTAGAGAGGTACTTGTTATAAAAACAGACGACCAGAACATGAAAAGATATGGAGAAAGAGTGCTAGAAGGGTCTTTGGTATATTGGAAGGGGTATTCAGGATTTACAGACTACGGTAAACAGTTAAAATCCGAAATAGATGCAAAGCAAATTAAGTATACAGATATACCTTTTTATGGCAAACAACGTCTAGACTAGATTAATGATGTATAATTATAATTAATAATTAAAAGAGAGGTAAATCATGGTAAATAAGGCAGAACAACCAAAAGAAGAACCTGTACAGGAATCTACGGATAATACTACTACAGATATAACTGAAGAATTTGTTGGAGTTGATACTCCACCAGAGGGCACTACTGATACTTTAGAAGCTGCCCCAGAAGTTACTGAAGAAGCTACTGTACCACCAGCAGCGGAGACAGCAGGGCAACAGTTACCCCCTCCTCCACCGCTTAATGAACCTTATGAAGGTGGCAGGGCAGAACTTGATCAAAGATTACAACAATTAGAACAAGAAAATTCTCAACAAAGACAACAGGCTTTTGAAGGTCAGATACAACAAGCTCAGCAAACTATGATTACAGAGCTTGAAAATAATGGATATGACAAACAAACAGCGACACAATTAGCTGCAAATTGGGCAGCTCAAGAGAGTCAAGTTGCTAAAATGCAACAAGAAAGTCTGCAAAAGGAACGATTCCTAGAGGGTCGAAATAATGCAGCAGAACATTTTGCTAATAAATACAATCTGCAATTAGCAGATTTGGCTGAATTACGAAGGTATCCCGATCCACAGACAATGGAAGCGGCTGCAAAACGTCTACAAGGTGATAGATCTAAAGACGCAAGGATAGCTGAGCTAGAAGCACAGTTAGTACCCAAGCAGAACTTTGATGATAGTCAAAGTACTCCAGCAGCATCCAATGACGAAGATCGGTGGCTTGAAAAATATAACCAAGGAGATCGTTCTCCCCAAGCTTCAGCGGCAGCTCGGAGGGCTGCTGGTTTAGGTTAATAAAATTTAAATCAATAATAAGCGAGGTAAATCATGGCACAGACAGCCACCACGGGTAATTTAGAAAATGCCCAAAGAATAATAATTAGTTCTGCTCGATATACTGAGGAGCATAACGCACCAGCTTTAGCCCTTATAGAACAATTTAGTTTGCCTAAAGGGTCTAAGCAAGTAACAGTTCCTAAAGTAGGACAAATGTCAATGTCTGACTTAGTTGACGGACAAGACATCATTGACGAAGAAGAAATTGGTATGACTACTGTTGACTTAACTGCATCAGAAGTTGGAGCTAAAGTTATATTAACTGACAAGTTAGTACGACAAGCAGCCGATAATGTCTTCTCAATGATTGGTAGACAGCTTGGTGATGGTATGGCACGAAAGAAAGATTCAGATGTTATTGCTTTGTATTCTGCTCTTAACGGAGGCACAGATTTGAGTGCTGATGGTAGAGAGATGAATACTGCAAACGTACATGCAATTATTTCTCAGGCTAAAGCTAATAAGTTTGGTTCTCAGGTGTATATAGTTCACCACCCAAATGCTATAGCTACATTGTCTAAGCAATCTGCTACTACAGCAGACACAGCAGCGGCAGCAGGACTTACCAATGGATGGAGTGTTGATTTACTCCAGAACTTCTATAGTGGATTACGACCTATAAATGGTATTTCCATATTTGAAGATGGTAACATAGCTAAAGTATCTGGTGTTGATTCTGGTGTTGGTGTAATTGCTGACAAAAGTGCGTTGGCTGCTTTAACCAGTGTAGATACTAGAACTGAAAGACAGAGAGACGCATCACTTAGGGCCACTGAAGTTGTAATGACAGCAGACTATGGGGTTTTTGAATTAGATGACTCCAGGGGTGCTCCAGTTACATTTGAAATTGGTGACCTTGCAACATCTTAATGGGAGCATAAAATGGCAGATATAACAGAACGGAATAAACAGAAAATAGAGTTAGTCAATAGTGGATTCTCTTTGAAATACATAGACGAATGGCAATCTAAGACAGTTTTATACAGGCACAAAGCCAGTTTAAATGTTGAAGGTGAAGTCGTTAGGGATGTAGGTACTGCCCTTACAGGTGTACCTGGTAATCCAGATTATGTATTGAGAAAAGCTAAGATGGGTCTATTTCCTTGGAAACCTAGTTCTGAATGTGACTGCCAATGGTGTGGTGAATCTTTTGCTAAAGTAGAAGTTCCAGTTGAAACTCTCGTAGAAGGTGATACTGCGACTGAAACTTGTAAGGAATGTGGTTTTAAGATGGAAGCTAAAAACAAACTTGGATTAAGCTCTAAGATTAGATCACATAACTCAAAGGTTCATTCAAAATAAAATAGCTTAATAGAGTTCTGGAAGTTG